>Ga0209425_10007492_pt1 | contig 10238 bp, 14 predicted proteins | sample COG_05_FD_184749 | JGI IMG/M metagenome (GOLD analysis project Ga0209425, IMG submission 184749) | Pelagic Microbial community sample from North Sea - COGITO 998_met_05 (SPAdes) (version 2) | ecosystem: Environmental > Aquatic > Marine > Neritic zone/Coastal water | place: Helgoland, sampling... | reverse complement strand
TAATACATTTACAACAGGAAGTTATATTGTTAATACTTCGATAATGGAATACATTGTAAAAAATATGAAGGGATACAACAGAGAGGTAGATGTTTATTACTCTGAAATACTACAAAAATTATTTCCTTGTTTCTGTATTATGCCCCATATAGCAAAACAAGGAAAAAGTTTTTCAGATATTGTACAAATGGAAGTAAATTATAATCTAAATAAATAATATATGTATTGTGATTGTAGTCTAACAAATTATACCAAATGGAAATATACTTTATACACTAGTATTATTTATGTGTTAGTCGCGAATCCTTATAGTTATAAATTAGTCCACAAAATATTAGGTGGTATTTCTGATAATAAAGGATGTCCTACATCATTAGGTTTCGTCGTACATCTTGTTGTTTTTACACTTTTATTACGATTAATAATGTAAATTATTATAATTTATGAGTATAATGTTAAATACGTTACATTCACAAATTATAAATGAAGGAATTCCAAAAAATGTTAAAAAAGTATTTGTGTTAACATATTTTATAAATAAACATCACATAAAACCATATATAGAATTTGGATTTAATGAAAATGACAAGATACAATTTATAGAATTAGAAACATTTATGAAGGAATATATAAAAAAAAATTTTAAAAATTATAAAGGGTTTATAAAAGAAGACGATTCTATTTTTTTAATCATGAATAGTAAAGAAAAAAATAATAATATAACCTGGTTGATACCAGATGAAATTATAAATCAAAAACATTTTTTTGGAATAAAAGTAGACAAAAGTGTCTATGAATTTTTTATAAAAAATGACAAATTATTATATTTAGAGTATGATGAAAAAATATTAGAACAACCTATTGCATTATATAAAACCACAAAGGATTATGGATTATATAGTTTGGGTATTCCAAAACGTTTAAATTATGATAGTTTATCTTATTATGAAAATTTTGAATTATTTGAAAATAATAGATTACAAAAAATGAGATATATTATTTATTTAGGAATTATAGAACTAAAAGTAGGAAATAATACAAATAGTTTATTTTTAAATAATAAATATTATATAAAATCTTTCAGTCAACAAAAACCAACAATTTATAGATAGTTATACTATATGTTAAAAACATTAGTAAATATTGTTAAAATTACCGTATTTGTTATACTTTTTGTATACGCACTCACTCTAATATTTAATTTCTTTTCTATAGATGTTGAATTGTATGGAATATATTTGGCATATTTTATAGCATTACTTATAATTTATATTATGATACCAAATAATGATCGTGTTATTTTTGTGAAAAATTGATATGTTTATCATTTATTATCTATAATAAAATGGATAAACGTTTAACACTAAAAGTAAAAAATCACAACCTTACAATGAAAAATAGTATTAAGGAATGGTTAAAAGAAAAAGACATTAAATTAATAGATAATGACGATAAGGATTGTATTAGTGAATTTATGTCTTTTGTTTATGATTATAAAAATTTAGAAATTACAAAAGAAGATATGGTAAAAAGGAAAAGAACAAAAAATATCATTCCCAGTTATGAAAGATGTTGTGCGAAAAAAGATAATGGTGAACAATGTACCCGCCGAAAAAAATGTGATACAGATTTTTGCGGAACACATTGTAACGGTAATCCAAATGGAACCGTAAATATTAAAACAAAAAACTTCAAAACATTTGAAGTTTGGAGTGAAGAATTTGATAATGGTATATACTATTTTATTGATATTGATAATAATGTATATAAACATCAAGATATTCAAAATCAAAAAGAAAATCCAGAAATTATTGGAAAATGGTATAAAAATGAAAATGACAATTATTGTTTACAAAAAAAATAATATTATATAACTATATATGAGCGATCTTAATGATATGTTATTTTCCCCTTTAGATAGAAGATTCTGTGATTATTTCTATTATTTACAGGTATTTTCCTTTATACTTTTTCTTTTTACCTTACTTTCGGTAGTTATGCTTTTGGTGAATAAAAAAATCAATTGGGATATTGCTATTTACAGTATATTATACCCATTCATAATGTACTTTACTCATAGATTATTCTATTCCATGTGCATCCGCTAAATATTGATATTATTATTTTTTATAAAATAATAATAATTTAAAAAATTTACCAGCGAGCTCTGGAACGCGCTTGCGCTTGAGCTTGTGCTTGCGCTTGTGCTTGCGCTTGGGATGCCGCTTGGGACGCCGCTTGGGCTTGCGCTTGCGCTTGCGCCGCAGCTTGGGACGCTGCTTGGGCAGCAGCTTTGCCAGCACCTTGGGCAGCAGCTTGTCTGGCAGCTTGGGAAGCTGCCGCTTGTGCGCCACGAGCAGCGTTGGCCGAAGCACTGGCGGCAGCGCGCGCCGCTTTGGCAGCACCTCTGGCACTTCCGAGACTTTTACTGACTTTTGCTCTTTTTAGGGCGGCTTTTGCTCTTTTTAGAGCTTTACCCGCTTTTACTTTGTGGGTGGACGCTCTTCTTTTGGATGCTTTTAGGGCAGCAGAACTTGCTTTTTTCGATCTTTTAAGACTTCTTTTAGCTGTTTTTACCATATATTATATATTAATATTTTATTTTTACCAAATAGTATCACTATTCCACCACATTTTATCTTTCTTTTTTATTCCTAATAATTCCTTAAATATTTGATTTCTACTTAGTGTACAATTTGTTCTATATTTTTCTAAAGGATGAGGATTTACCTTCATTTGGGATTCTATCGCATCTTTTGAAATATATTGTTTTGAAAGGATGGATGAATAAATAAATAAATTATAAAAAGAATTTTTCTGAAGTTCTGGAATCATTCCTTGTTTTTTTTGTAAATAAAATAAATATTCAGTAATAATACTAAATCCATTAATATCAGCAATATCTTCTCCTACACTATTCTCTGCATCGAATTCTAATTTATCATATTTATAAAATGTTTCATATTGATTAACAACATCCTTAATTTTTTTATCATAATTCTTTCTATCTTCTTTTGTCCACCATTCATTTAAATTACCTTTCCAATCAAAATGACTTCCTGTATTATCTAAACTATGAGATATTTCGTGACCCAAGGTAAAACCGATTGCTGCCAAATTATATTCTATTGGTTTTTCTAAATCAAAGAACGGAGGTTGAATAATTCCTTGTGGAATATAAATTGCATTCATTGTTGGAGTGTAAAATGCATTTACAATATAAGTTTGCATACCAACCATCTTAAATTCATTCCAATCAACAGTCCGACCATTACCTATAGGTCCTCCTCCTTCAGTTAATATAAATTGACTATTTGACCATTCTGAAATTAATTGTAAATTCCTATATATATTGGGTCCATATGGAACGTGTCCATCATTTAATATTTCGTCATGTTTTGCTACAATTAGTTTAATTTTACCTAGTTTATGTATTGATTTTATCTTAGATGATTTGGATAACCATTTGTTTTTTTTTATTTTATTAACATAAATGTGTTTTACGTTATCAAACATTTTTTGAATAAAATCCACTTTTTCTTGATCATAATATTTATCTAAATATAAATCGGTAAGGTGTTTATTAAACATATTTGAAAGCATAAATACAGGATATATTCTTTTGTCCATCATAATATGCTGACCCTTTACTTCTGCTTCATAAAAATCATGATATGTTTTTCTTAATGTTAATTGATATCTAGAATATTGACGAATATAAAGATATATAAAATATGTTTCCCACTTTTTTGTTTTCCAGTTTTCCTTAAGAGATTGAATTATACATTTTAAGTAATTAATACTAGATACAACATATTTTTCAGGTATTTTATCTTTTGAAAAACCTATATTATGCATAAATGTATCTACATCAAACCCTAATTTAATCACTTCATTCTTTGTCATTTCATTACAGAAATATTCATCTTCTACAATACTTTTATCTTTACAAACAAATGAATTCAAAATTTCTTTCTCCACATCCCATACATCATTTTCATTAAAGTTTTTATATGTATCCGGCAGAGCCTCTTTAAATAATTTTCGAATCATTTCTAAATATTTTACTTTTAAGTTAAATTTATATAATGGTTCATTTGGTAGATCATCAATAAAATAAATAGAATAATCATAAATACCTAATTGACAAGGAGCAAAATGAGTTATTGCTTTTTCTACATTTTTTTCATTTGGACCCATTGAATAATGTATAGGACACGCCCAAGCAACTTGTTGATTTTTATTCATATACGCAAGTAGTCCCATTAAATCCGAACTATTTTTAAACTCTTGTATATCTTTATAAACACTTTTTATTTCTTTTCTATAATTTGATATTGAATTATTATTTAACGAATCAATAACAGTCTTCATTGCTCGGTCAGTTAAACTGTTGTTATTTTTTATACTTTCTTCTACTAAATCAATGACATCGTGATATACTTTATCTTGAGAGATTCTGAAATCATCATCTTGTACATAATATTTTTCTTTCTTTTTCTTTTCATTTTCAATCCACCCTTCATTAATATAAGTATAAAAATCGTCTTCCTTTCTTATTTTAGATTGTTTTTTTAATTTATTATCAAATTCTTCAAATAAACTATTATTTATTGGATCGTAAAGAAGTTCATTCATATATTTTTACAATATAATAAATCCAGTTATTAATATTATCGATAAAAGTTGGCAAAATATTGTTACCCTTATAGGTAATGTATCTATAACAATCCAAGAATAACCTACTGTTGTTTGTGTTATAAATGAAAATAAAAGACAACTAAAAAAAGATAATTTACCTGTAGGCAAATTTTTGTCAATATCATTTCCATCTTTATTTGGTTCTTGTAATATATAATATAATATTGCAAATAAGATTATACAAAAACTTGTTGCTAATAAATATTTTTTACCAGTATCTTTTTTACCAACAATTAACATATATAAAATAATAATATTAAAAAGACAAATATATTTAATTTAATGTTAAAATGTGCTGATTTACAGTTTAGATACAATTCATTATTTATATTTTTATATTATCTATTTATTTCATTGTATTCATTCTTTATGACCTTTTTATATAGCGAATTTACTTTATATTATAAAAATGGATATCTTCAATTATATAATAAAAACGAATATGACAATATAGTGCTATTTAAAAATAATAAATATTATTACATGAATAAAACAGATACTATTATTGATAAATGTAATTCTCATATTTTTGGTATTGAGATTGAAATCATGAAAGAAATCATCCAAATAAATAATAAATTTAATATTTTAACTGTAAATAATAAAATTTTAGATTATAAATTTATTAATTGGTATTTAATAAATAATGGTTACTATTTTCCAACGAATAAATACATAATAAGATTTATAGATAGTGAATTTAAAACAAAAACATTTTCAAACGAAAAATATTTGATGATTGAAGAAAATAGTTATCATTTTGAAGATAATAAATAAGTTAAAGAAAATATTTTACATTTATAAATGAAATTAAATGACACGTGGGTATTATGGGTTCATTACCCACATGATAATGATTGGACTATTGAAAGTTATAAGAAATTAATAACATTCAATACATTAGAAGATGCAATTTCAATCATTGAATTTTTTAAAATCAATATATTAGAAAAATACTTATTATTTATTATGAGAGATGGTATTTTACCAATATGGGAAGATAAGAATAATGTAAAAGGAGGTTGTTTTTCATATAAAGTACCAAACGAACATATTAATGATATATGGAAACAAATGTCATATCTTTTAATAGGAGAAACAATAACAAAAGATGTTGATAATATAAATGGTATTACATTATCAAATAAAAAGAAATTTTTTATATTAAAAATATGGACGAAAACAACAAAAAACATAGAACCAGAAACAATTCATTCTATAAAAAATTTAAATGAAAAAAAATGTGTATTTAAAGAACATTCTATTCAATAGTTGGAAGAGGTGCTAAACACAATTTAATTTCTCCAAGAGATGCTACATTATATTTTACGATTAATGGTAGATTATTCTCTAAATACATTTCTATTTGGTTACATAAATTTGTACATTTGATAAAATATGATAGATTCTTCAATGAGAATTCACCTTGAATAATCTGTTCGTCTTGTTTTTGAATATATTCCATGATTCCATCTGTTTCACGTCTAATGATTTCTGCTTGGGCAAATCCACCACTACATTTGAATATAAGTTCGGCACCACTACTTGTTGCAATAGAACGTATTTCTATTTTATCTGAAATAGAAGATAAATCACGGATAATTTTCTGAAAATCACTTGAAGGAAGATTAATAACAGATGAGAATTTGACATCAGGAACCTCGATTTCTTCCATCTCAGGTTCAATCAATCTTAATTTTTGTATTTTCTGCTGTTTAATCTCTCCATTATCAAACTTTAAACCAAGATATTGAACTACACCATCTGTATAATCTGCCTTATCTATATATATTGTCAATGTATCATCATTATCTATTGTATTTATTAATTTAAATAAGTGAATCATATTCACTCCTATTACTATTTTATCCATATTACATTTAAACGATTCAAAATTTGTTGATTTCAAAAATAAATGTACTAATATAGTATGGGATTTATCCATATTAATAATTTTAATACCATCTTTTGTAAATGTAATATTTGTTTCTAATAAGATATCCTTCATTGCCGCCATTAACGTTCTAAATGGAGAAATCTGAACTGTTTGTATTTCTAAAATATTATCATTAGACATACAAATTAATATTATAAATCTTTATATAGTATTATAAACATTTTAAAAACTTTTCAATATTTATTAATAATGGAACAAGACTTAAATAAAATAAATAAACAGGTCAGATTAATATATGAAGAATATAAAAATGATAAAGAAATTATAAAAAAATTTATTAGTTTACTTCAAACAAGTATACCAGTACAATTAAAATCTTTAAAAAACTATAACATACAAAATAATAATAAGATTCAACAACAAAAACTAGATGATGATTTTATTGTTGATTATATGAAAAAATGTAATTATTATTATTGTAATAGAAGCGAGATATTTATACATTATAATAAAAAACATTTTGTTCAATATAGTGAAGATGATATATTGCACGAAATATTATCAACACTATCAATTAAAAGTTTTCAAATGAACAAATATAAAGTAAATAAACTTATAATAAAAAAAATAAAAGATTTATCCCCTTTATCTATTCAACCAGAAAATGAAACTATATATAATGTTACACAATATTTTATATCTTGTTGGAATAATAGAAAAATGATTAAATATTTTTTGTGTATGATAGGTGATTGTTTATTAAAGAAAAAAACAAATCAATATATATATATTGTACCGAAAGGTTTAAAAAAAATAATTAGACTCATAGATACTGAATATTATTCGAATTTTGGCACATCGAATATTCTTGGAAATATAAAATTAAAATATTACGAACACGACTATTCTTTATGTAGACTTATATTTTTATCTTATACGGGCAAAGAACCTATGAAAGAATCTTATAAATATTTTATTGATATATTAAATGTATCATGTTATTATTCAAATAAATATGGTGATACAGACAATTACTTAAAAGAATATAACAAAGATGCCGCATTAAATGATCACATTTTATACTTAACTAAAAGAAATGAAAATAATATTATAGATAATTTTGTAGAAACTTCATTAACAATATGTAATGATTCTGTCATTCATTATAAAGATATGTTATTTATCTGGAAAAAATACTTGGAATATGAAAATATCCCTAATATTATGTTTAATGATACAATGTTACAAAAAATAAAAACTAAAATAGAATATTCATCAGAAAATGAATATTTTAAAAATGTAACAAGTATTTATTTGCCGTGTATATCTGGATTTACTAATTTTTGGGAAGAAAATTTACAAGAAAGTATTGATAATTCTATCACAATCGATGAACTTATTGTTTTGTTTAAAGATGTAAAAGATATAAAAATTGTTCTCAATCAAGAATTTATTATGGATCTAATTTCTCATTATTATCCAGAAGTAATTATAGAAAATTATACGATTAAATATATTAAACGCGTTTTTTAGATTTTATGCTTTTTTTAGATTTTATGCTTTTTGTTAATTTAACCCAACCAAATTTTCCTTTTTTTGTTCCATATCCTGCTTTTACTAGACGATTATCTTTTTTAGCAGTAAAATGTTTCTTTTTAGATACATATCTTCCATGTTTATTTTTGAATAAATCCTCCTTTTTTAAATTACCCGATGTTTTGTACGCACTTTCATTGTATACTTGTGCGCGACTTCCAATTAATATTTGGTATTTTTTTCCTTTAATTACATAAAGTCCTTCTTCATTTTTTACTGGTCTTTTCATATATATATATATATATATTATATTAAAGAAGTAAATCTAAATATATCTTTCAACCAAATTTGTTTTTGTAAATTTCCATCCAAAATAAGGTTCAAAATTATTATTTATCTCATAAACTGGTTCTCCAAATAAAAATTCTTCCATCATATAAATAAAATTCCAGAACATAATAATATTATTTTTACTTTTATTGTGATATCAATTTTTCTTCTTCCGTGTAACGATACCAAATAATATTTTTATTTGAAATTGCCATCATATAAATCCAATCATTTATAATACTGAGAACATCATCATTACAATTTAACCCATAATATATCCTTTTTTGATTATAATCTTTTAGAATATAATCAAAAATTTCTCTTTTCCATACCACTTTTTTTGCTTCTGACATATTAGAACATGTTTTCTTAAAAATATCGGTTATAGAATTGGAAATGTATCCATCTTTTGTTTTTTTTCTACGTATCATTTCTTTGACACTAATGTCACAAATCATTTCAACTACGATTTCTTTGTATTTCTCCATTACAAAATCATATATTATTTTTTATTTCAATTTTTATTTAAAGATACCATAAATTATTAAGAAGAACAACTTTCACACACTTCTTCTACATCAATTGTAAACTGTTGGGGTTTATGCTTTGGTTTTCGTCTTAGATAATATTGTCCGGTTTTTAATCCTTTTTTCCAAGAATAGAAATGCATAGATGTAAGAGATTTATAATTTGGGTCTTCCATCCAGAGATTTAAACTTTGTGATTGACAAATAAACGCACCTCTATCGGCAGACATATCAATAATATCTCTCATTGACATCTCCCAAACAATTTTATATTTTTCACGAATACTCTCTGGAATGATTTCAATATGCTGAATACTTCCTGCATTTTGAATAATATTATTTTTTAATTTATCACTCCATAACCCTAGTTGACATAATTCACTCATGAGATGTTTATTTACAATTACAAATTCACCTGCCATTGTTCTTCGTGAATAAATATTGCTTGTAAAAGGTTCAAAACATTCATTGTTTCCTAAAATTTGTGAAGTACTTGCGGTTGGCATTGGTGCTAATAAAAGAGAATTTTTTACACCGTGTAACATTATATTTTCTTTTAGAGCATTCCAATCATATCTAGTAGAAGGTGTAATATTCCACATATCAAATTGAAAAATACCTTTCGATAAAGGTGATCCAATAAATGTTGAATAATGACCACTTAATATAGATAATTCACAAGACATTTCTAAGGAAGCATGATACATCGTTTCAAATATAAGAGTATTGGTTTCTTTTGCTTGTTGACAAGTGAATGGAATATCCATTAAAGCAAATGTATCAGCAAGACCTTGTACACCAATACCAATAGGTCTATTTTTTTCATTACTTGTTTTTGATTTGCTAGTAGGATAATAATTAATGTCTATTACATTATTTAAATTGTTTGTAACAATTTTTACTACATCGTGTAGTTTTTCATAATCAAATGTTTTATCTTCTTTTACAAATCGGTTTAATGCAATACTTGCTAAATTACAGACAGATGTTTCATTTTTATCACTATATTGAATAATTTCAGTACATAAATTACTTGATTTAATTGTACCTAAATTTTTCTGATTACTTTTTTTATTTGCCGCATCTTTATATAATATATAAGGTGTACCTGTTTCCATTTGTGTATCTAGAATTTTAAACCATAGATCTCTTGCCTTTATTTTTTTATTATACATTTTCTTATCTACATAATCATTATAAAGGGTTTCAAATTCATCACCATATACGTCTGATAATCCATTACATAC
>Ga0209425_10007491_pt1 | contig 10240 bp, 11 predicted proteins | sample COG_05_FD_184749 | JGI IMG/M metagenome (GOLD analysis project Ga0209425, IMG submission 184749) | Pelagic Microbial community sample from North Sea - COGITO 998_met_05 (SPAdes) (version 2) | ecosystem: Environmental > Aquatic > Marine > Neritic zone/Coastal water | place: Helgoland, sampling... | reverse complement strand
GCGAGTGCAACTGGCCCAATGGCCCCAAATCGCTTGGTCAAAACACGTGATTTGGAAAGGGATTGCACCATCAAGGGGGCAAAGCTTGTCAGAACCATCACACCTGCAAGCACTTCAAATAAGCCGAGGACGATGAATGCCAATTCATTGGCTTGAAGGTCTTGGCGGAAAGGATCAATGGAGCCGAGCATCAAGGTCCAAAGAAGATAGGAAGTTCCCAAAACACCCAAGGTAGTTCTCGGCGCATGTCGCTGCAACCCGTTCCAGAAAGGGCGGTTTGAGAAAAGATAGGGTATTTGCCATGTCAAAACCGGTAAGATAACTGTTAGGAGGAACAAGCCACCTAACACGTAGGCAAGGTAAGCCAAACTACTCGATGTACCCAGAAGGAACAGGGAAGTGTACGAGAGAACTGCACCTCCGAGGGCCAGAATTTGAAGTAAATACAGACCCCATGGAACGCCTTTTCGAAGTGAAGTACGAGCACCTCTGAGGGCTTTGACGATGTTGAGGTTGCTATTCCATAGCGCTGCAACCCATAGCAAAAAGAGGGCGATTAATGACCCCCAAATCCAACCAGCAAGGAATGAATCTAGGGTCCAATCAAATCGGAAGGACTGAGCGCCAACCGATGAGAAAATCGTACTGAAACCGATGGAGATCAGCCAAGCGAGACCGAGACCGACCAAGGAGCCAAGCCCCCCCGCCATGAGAGATAGGACGGTCCCCTCTTGGATGAAAAATGCTCGTGCATCGCTGATCCTCAGTCCCAATGCCCGCGCTGTAGCCAATTCTGAACGCCTCACATCGGCCAAGAGTGTGATGATTGTGAGCACCAGTAAAACGCCAGCGGCCATCGTGAAGGTGCCGAACACAAGGAACATGGCAGATAGAACGCCAGCTGATGCTTCGGCTTGCTCAGCAGCATCCACTTTGACGGGTTGTACAAGCAAATGAAGGTCGTCCAGTGTACTTCGGTCATCAAGCCACAAAGATGTTGCCTCGAAGGCCTTGTCTTGTAGACTTGAATTGGTGAAATCCCCCCCAGAAAGCAACAACAAGGATCGTTCATCATCCCCTGCCAGTGCCAATATTTCTGCATCTTGGAGAGATATCAATCCTAAGACAACCGATTCGAGTGCTGAAAGGTCTTCAAAACCAGGGAGAGAGGCATAGGCTCCATCGTTGGTGAAGAACACGGCAGTATCGTTTCCGTAAGCATACGGGAGCGCTCCTTGTACAGCCAATTCCATGCTCAGGTCATCCAGCGCCAAGGTGTCAAGTCGAGAGGAAAGCAGCACATGTCCTGGCTCAAGGTTTTGAGTTCCATCACTTCCACCAAAAGCGAGGAACATTTGAGGAAACTGACCAAAGCCCGGGGCCTCAGAGATAATCGGAAGACGTATCCCAGTAGCATTGTTTGTGGTTGAATTCCATTGCATTAAACCATGTTCAAATGTGCACCAATGCAATGTTGAAGAAAGGGATACAGATGCAGTATTGTCGCATCTTGGATGGAGGTCAAGATCTGAACCAGGTTCGGTTGAAGGCCAATCCACGGCTTCGCTTGGTAAGAATTCAAACAAATTCAGGGATTCAGTGGCGTAATATGATGTGCTTAGCAAACCTTCAACACGAAGGTGCAACCCGATGTCAACCGACAGATCGTAGGACAAAACTGTGCTGGGCAGTTCAAGAGTTAGGGGTTCCATTCCTTGAGGGTTGAGGTTCGCATCAAAACGATGCAATTTTGCATTGCTTGAATTGGCCTCCAAGACGAACCATTCTCCATCGGCCCAAACGGCTGCAACTGCTGAGTTGTCTGTCTTCCATGAGGCATAGGATGTTGAATCGCTTGCCCATTCTGCGGCTAGCTCAATGCCACCATCATGTGCCAGGAGAGCCTTTGTCCCATTGGGAGAAAATGCTGCATCGTTGATTCGCTCACCATCATCGGCTCTCCAAACCCATGAATCATCAGCATCACTTGGCTCAAATCCAGCCCCTGAAAGACCGATGTGCCATAGGGCCGAGCCGCTGTAGGCCAGGGTGTGAACATCGGAATCTGCCAGAGTGAGAAGCGATTGATTATCAAACGATACATCGATTAGCGGCACCTGTAACACTTCCATCATTGAGACATTTCCTGCAAAGGAGGTCATGTTTTCTCGAAGGGAAAGAACATCTTCACCAGAAATACGTCCAAGACCTGCGCTGTTGGAAAGAGTGGCCGTTCCAGTTGATTCTGCAAATGTCAAATTGAATCCAACATCAGAAGCAAGAAGACTTTGATTGACGAATTCTTCAACTGTTTCTCCAAAAGTACGCACATCCGCATCACTCATGCCAGATTTTAATGCAAGAGAGAGGCGGTTCATGGCCCCTGGTGCTTTCATCAATTCTTGTGCAGTTCTGAGATCCGTAAACACCGCTGGAGTGACGCTACCTGCCATGGCTCCTTGACCTGTATTCGCAACGATTTCGAGGACCGAAACATTCGTTTCCTGATGAACGCGCTGACCGCCCTCCCCAGAGATGTACCACCCCATTTTAATCACATCACCCACATCCACTTTCATTGCATCACCGGCGGCTTGGTTGAGGACAATTTGAGGTATTTGGGCACCTTCATTCGCTATTCGAATGGTCTCAAAGCGTAGTCCATCATCGCCCAAGGGCTCCCAGATTTGTTCTGCGTCAATGGTGGAGTTTCGGGCAAACCATGACACAGTTGGCTCACCTCTGCCCTCTGAGTTCGTCAGACTCACCGAGGTTGCCAGGCCATGTTGACGTCCCTCAATGTGAGGCGAAGTCGACGAATCATTCTGCAATGCGCCCCAAATCCGTGCGCCCACGTTTTCTTCGAATTCAACCGCAACACCAGTTTGGGGATTGAACCCTGCAATCAATAAATCCGTGCTCCCCCAAGATGCTTCAACCTCATGCGTCACCGTAGCGTCCAATGAATCTCCAACCACCAAAGAAGATGTGATGATAGCAGAAGCAATCACAAGGCCTGCAATCATCAATGCAGACTGACGTTTTCTTCGTCGAATATTTTCCATGGCAAGGCGCCAAACAACAAGGCGACGAGGGACTAAGAGCGGTTGCAAGAATGTCAGGGATGCAATGCCAAGTAAGACGCCTCCCAAAACTGCGTTGATGGGACCGAGACCAAGCCACAGAAGGAATACCATTCCAAGCCAGCCATCCACGATAGGACCGAGAATCAGGAGTGTTTTGACCCAAAGTCCTGTTGAATCTAAACGACCCAAACTCAAGGTAGCCACCGTGCTCAAGAGTGCTATGACGAGCACCAAAACCACGGATTCAATGAGCAAGTTCACTCCTCCTGAGTGACCGGTGAGCGATGGTCACTCACAATTTTGCCATCCATCATGGTCACAGTCCGCTGGCATTGTTCAGCCACATTTGAATCGTGAGTGACAATGAGAAACGTTGTCCCCATAGTGCGATTCATCTTTGTCAGCAACTCCATCACTTCAGTGGATGTTGTCGTGTCGAGATTCCCCGTGGGTTCATCACAGAGGATGATGGAGGGCCGATGAACAATCGCTCTTGCTACCGCAACACGTTGCTGTTGACCTCCAGATAATTCGGCAGGTCGATGTTCTGCTCGGTCTGATAAACCAACCTCTGATAGGGACTGCAAGGCTTGTTGCCGGGCTTCGCTTGGACTGGTTCCAAGCAAGAGCAACGGTAATTCAACGTTTTCAACAGCGGAAAGAACTGGCAGGAGGTTGAAGTCTTGGAAAATGAATCCGAAATGTTCAGCGCGTAGGTCAGTTCGGCGGTTATCGGAGACGCCGTAGAGGGGCAAACCCTTCACCATCACGCCTCCAGAACTCGGTTCATCAATGCCTGAGAGGATGTTCAACAGCGTCGTTTTTCCACATCCTGAAGGGCCCATAACTGCGACCATATCGCCGGAATCAACCGTCAAGTCCACACCCCTAACTGCCTCAACCACTGATTCGCCTGCTTGGTATAACTTCCAAAGCGCCTTTGCAACGAGTGCCCCGGTCATGATTCACGCACAGAGAACTGCGTTGATAAAGGCCCGTCCTTAGCCTATGGTATGACTGATGATTCTACAACGGGCCAGATTACTCTCATCGCATTCGGGCCGCTTGCCGAACGGTTGGGCGGACGAACCCATTCACACCCCCATCAACCAGACCAAACCATCAGGTCCTTGGTCGAAGATTTAGGGTTGAGTGAATGGATTAGCTTTGGACTCTCCGTTGCCGTCAATGGAACACGATGTGACCTTGAACAAATCCTGAATGAAGGAGATGAAGTTGCCCTTCTCCCCCCTGTGAGCGGGGGCTAACCCTCATTTTGCTCTCCGAAGAAGGAAAGCCTTGAACAACGGGGAGCGTTTGCCTAAGTTTGAGGAAGCACCATGGCATTCACTCCCGGACCGCTTGAACTCGTCATCCTATTGGGATTATTTTTCATTCTCTTTGGCGCACAGCGCCTCCCTGAGTTAGCCAATGCCCTTGGTCGCTCAAAAGGAGAATTCCAAAAGGGGCTTCAAGAAACCACTCAATTGGCTGATGTAACACGTACCGTCAACGATCTTGAAGCAGGTGGCCGAACTCCTGAACAAGTACTGATGGACCGAGCAAAAGCGGTTGGCCTTGAACCAGCTGGCATGCCTGTTGATGAATTGGAAAAGAAAGTTGCTGCCCTCGAAGCATTGGACAGCGATGAGTGAACCTCACGAACGACGCTTTGAGCGTTTCATCTCGGTTGGTGAACCACACCGTTCACATTCTCCAACCGCCCCTTTTTTGGAACGTTGAGCGTCCTTCGGAACAGGAAATGTAGCACGGCACCCTAAACAACGTAATTCCCAATGCCAAACCTGGGAGGCTCCTTTAGTATTCACGGATTCAACCACTCCACCATGTGCCTTGAAGGTGTTTTGCAATTTGTAATCATCCGTGACCAAAACAGCTGATAAGCCTACGGCAAGGGCCAAGACATCCAAATCTACATCTGAAAGGCGAGGAAGATCACCACTGGTTGAAGCGACCAGTTTCGCTCGGTCAAGCCAAGATGGAGGTGCATCCCTCCAATCCAAATTTGCAGCTTCTAGTAATAGAGAGCGTGTTTCACTAACCGACTCCAGTTCACGACGTTGCGAAGATGCACAAATGCCTCCAGACAGCCGCTCAAGGGGCCAATGCAGCAATGCCGCTGTATCGAGTACCCGGTCCATGTCCCGAACAGGAGAATCACCTCCATGAAGGCACCGTTGACCTCAATGTTCATGAAAGGAAGCAAGCAGCCAACATCATGAGTTGGAAACAGGAGATGCTCGAAATGTTCGAGGTCTTTGGCCCTGCAAGTCTTGCAGTCCTTTCTTTTACCGAGGCGATCATCCAACCGCTCCCTCCAGATATCCTCTATCTTCCAATGCTCGTCAACGCGATGGGTGACACCCCGCTTGTAGTATGGCTTTGGGGAGTGGTTACCGTAGCATCCGTTCTTGGATCTCTTGTTGGATATCTGATCGGACAACGTTGGGGTACACCGTTGATGGTCCGTTTCGGACAAGAACACCAATTGAAAAAATTAGAACATCTCACAGAAAACTATGGTTCAATCGGAATTTTTATCGCAGCGTTTTCACCCATTCCCTACAAGGTTCTCGGATGGATGGCTGGAATGGGTCATATGGAAAAGAAATCCTTCCTCATCGCAGGATTCCTTGGCCGAGGCTTACGCTTTGGTTTGGAAGCACTCCTCATTGGCATCTATGGTAACCAAGCTCTTCAAGCAATGGAATGGTTCATCGCCAACGAAATCTTGCTCGCGATTGCCACTATTGCGTGTGCTGCAATGGCTTGGATGTCCTGGCGATGGTGGAATTCCATCGGAGACGGAAGCACTGCTTGAATCCAAAGAGACCACGGCCTCCACTTTGAGGGACGGGAACGGTTATGAAGAGGCGGTCGGTGGGGGAGAACGGCGCTCGTGTGGTGTAGCCAGGTCCATCATAGTGGGTTTTCATCCCGCCGACCCGGGTTCGAATCCCGGCACGAGCACTCCATCAAGAACCGTGAGACTGCGGCGTTATAATTTGGAGAGAACATCCAAGTCAGGCCGTCTCTGAACTCCCTTGCCCCAATCCCTTCCATCCATCCCGACGGTGAGAGTTAAATGAGGGTCACTTGAAGCCGATTCATGGTCAACCAAGGTGACACCGCCCCCCAATTTACGCTAACAACCACCGACAAGAGCAAGATTAGCCTCTCAGATTATGCAGGCAAGCGAGTTGTCTTGGCATTTTATCCAGCTGCATTTACCGGTGTGTGTACTACAGAAATGTGCCACTTCCAAGATTCCATGGCAAAACTGAACGATTTGAACGCAATCGTCATAGGGGTTTCAGTAGACGCCCCATTCTCAAACGGTGCCTTTGCCAAAGAAAACGGTTTGGAATTCCCACTGCTTTCCGATGTTCACCGAACCATGATCACAGATTACAACATGACCTTCGAAAACTTCGTCATTGATGGATACACAGTCGCTAACCGTGGTATTGTGATCGTTGAAGCTGATGGAAACATCGGCTATGTATGGCGATGTGACAGTCTCGGTGATGAGCCAGATTACGAGACAATCATCGCACATTGCGCTGCATGATGGAGACCTCAGGCAAGTGTCCCGTTATTGTAATCATCAATCGCTTGATAGATTTCCTCACGAGTGTTCATGACGAACGGTCCGTAACGGGCAATGGGCTCATCCAAATGTGGGCCACCAAGAATCAAAAATTCAGCACCTTCTTCTCCAGCAATGCATTCAACACTGGAGCCTTCAGAAAGAAGACCGAGTCCTCCATCCGAAATTGAACGGCCTTCGAGGCTCATGCTGCCTCCAAATACATAGAGCATCATGTTGTGGTCATCAACACAAGCATGGGTGTAAGTCCCCCCGGGTTTGATTCGGACATGGATGTAAGTAATGGGAATGACCGTATCGATCACGGCTTTCACTCCCAGTGCTTCGCCAGCGACAACCTTCGCCCAAACGAGTCCGTCATCGGACTCAACCGATGGTATCTCAATTGAAGGTATGTCTTGGTACCTTGGCTTCATCATTTTGTCCTTTGCTGGGAGATTCACCCAGATCTGGAATCCATGCATCTTTCCACCTTGATTCATCATTGCATCGGTCGGCATTTCGGAATGTATAACGCCCCTACCTGCCGTCATCCATTGCACATCTCCGGGATTGAGATCTCCTTGATTGCCTGCTGAATCAGCATGTTGCATGGCTCCTTCAAGCAAATACGTGACCGTCTCAAACCCACGATGCGGATGTGATGGAGCACCGACAGCTTCTCCTGGACCATAGACGACAGGACCCATTTCATCTAAGAGCAAAAAGGGACTCATCAATCGGCCCATGGCCACTGGACGACGTACTTTGAAACCGCCACCTTCCAAGACCGTGTGGGTGGGGACGATGGAGGTCAGAGTTCGCATCATTCGAGGCCCTCCGTAAGCGCAGATAACATGTCTTTGGCTGTTTCAGGGTTGTAAGGACGGGACTTGTTGACCACTATGTTGCGCCCCAGAACGTTACAACCGATGAAGGAAAATTGTTCACGCATGGCCATGATACAATGGTGACCGCCCCCGCCAGAGTGTGAGGCCAAAGCCACACGCTTGTAACGAAAGAGACGGCGAAAATCATCGCCTTCTCTTGACAACCATGCGATCGTATTGTTCAGAACAGGAGGCATAGAACCGTTGTATTCAGGAGCAAAAACCCACCAAGCATCTGCTTTTTCCATGCGTTCTATCAGCCGATGAAGTCCCTCTACCGATGGTGTTTGTGATTCTTTCAATGGTGTGAAAAGTGGGAAATCTTGGTCGCACAATGAAACAAATGAGACATGATGGCCTTCCCCTTCAGCCAGCACAGAAATTTGTGAGGCTAACTCTAAATTTTTACCATCAGATGCCATAAGAAAGAGAAGAGATGCCATGATGATGGCAGGGACTTCTCCTATTTGGGATTGGTAGTATCTGCCAGAGTTTCAATGGCAAGACACATTTCCTATCGCTTCGTGGATGTACCATGAGCAAGGCATGGTGTGTGGGCATTGAGCCAACCGATGCATTGCTTTGTGCTATCAACAACGTTCATTTCTCAAAGAAACCAGATGGCTGTACCACGGCAATATTACGAACTGAAGCAGGAGATGGAGAGAATCTGCGAGTTCTGGATGGAAGTGTAGGTCGGATCTCAAACATGCTCGAAGATCTTCCAAGCAAGATACAACGAATTGTGATTCTCAGCGACCTTGCCTCCCTTGAAGGTGGGCGATGGGCCAACGTGGACGGGCCATGGAACGATGAGTCGGGAACCAGCCTAGCAAGTGTCCACGGGATGGGTCAATTGATGGTTGAGATATTTGCTAAAAGCCTCGCAAATAAGGGCCGTGATGTGGTACTTTTCCGAATCGGAGAAACGAGCCAAGAACGAATTCAACAACACCTCAGGGTAGCACTATCAGCTGCATCGAATTCTCTTCGGTCATTGCATCGGTCTCACCGGCCTTCAATGGACGGTTGGTTGAGTCTTTGCCTTGATGAACGGGGAATCTATCAAAATCCACAGGAACTTGAGTCTTGGTTCATGACACAGAGTCTTCAAGAAGGTCGGCCTTGACCCTTGTTTTGTGTCAGAACAACGAATCCTTGAACACGCTGCGAATAGCGAAGATGATTTTCTCATCTATACGGGGAACTTCTGCGGATATTGTAGAGCGCTGAAGCAATTGCTGAAGACCAAATCATTCACCTATACCGAGTATAATTACGATGAACAAGACCGCTCTCTGAGAAAAGAAGTTGTGGCAGCCACAGGACATCGTACGGTCCCAGTGGTCTTTGACCTACGGGGCGATGCACCTATGTTCATCGGTGGTTTTGATGAAACCAGTCGTTACTTCAAGAAAACGTTATGAGCCATTCTTTGAGCGCATCATGATGTTCAAGCGGAATCATGTGGCCCTTAGGGTGTTCGATTAATTCCACCGCCCACTCTGCTGATTCGAACAAATGAGCCACTGCCCATCCATCTTCAATGGGCACGCGTAAATCTTTGATTCCATGCATCCAAAATAATCGTTTATTCTCTAAGTCTCGTAAACGCATTCGCAGTTCCATCGGTCGAACAAGCCTGGTGCCCATGCAAACAAGTCCTTGGATTCGATCGGCGATTGGAAGGTGGAGTAATTCTTGGGCTATTGCTCCACCCTGTGAAAACCCCCCGACAATAAGTGGGCCCATCGGTGCTTCTTCTGCAATCAATTGTTCCAGTTGCGATAGGCTAGCGTCAACATCCATGAGTTCTGTACGTGAGAGATTCAATCGACGCGTGACATCAGAATCGTAATTTTCATAGCGCCACCATGTTCTTCCTCGCATTGGATGCTTATACCTCGCTTCAGGAACGAGAAGTGTCCATCCTTCGGGCAGAATTTTTTCTGCAAAGGGTCGCATCATTGAGGCATCGCCCGTCATCCCATGCATCATGATGAGCGTGGGCATCCAATCACCTCACAGAGTCCACTGAGTGATGATGCCGCCAGCGACTTTGAAGTGAAGTTGGGATGATTGTCCACGCAGGGTGACGGTCAAGGAATAATCTCCTGAGAGTGAGGGAACGGTCCCAATGGCGCCTTTTTCAGTTGCACCTGAACCCCATGCACGAGTTAGAGGCGAGGCTCCTTGATGATCTTTCATAGTCAAGGTCCCTGACCCCCCTCCTGAAATGGTAACATCAATGTACCAAACCAAGACATCCCAATCACTTCCATCTGGGTGGCCACTATCAACGAATGAATCGTACAAGTCATTCTCATTGCTCTCATACACTGAATCGAGAAGGTCACGGGCTTGATAGAAGTAAACATCTCCTTCGTATCCGGTTCTTGTTTGGGTCAACTCCATGCGAAGTTGCTCCGTTCCTTCAGCGTCGGTCCACACCAAAGAATCAAGGAATCCGCTTCGACCACTGAAAGCATAGATGAGGTCGTGACCGTCATCCGATGTGGCGACGACATCAACCACTCCATCGTAGATAGAAACGGTACTTGCAGTCCAATCTTGCCCGAGGAGGGTGAACGTCCATGTATCGCCCAAGGACCAAGGGAAGTTGAACACTGGCTGAGGATCACCCTGTTCGTAAA
>Ga0209425_10007485_pt1 | contig 10246 bp, 14 predicted proteins | sample COG_05_FD_184749 | JGI IMG/M metagenome (GOLD analysis project Ga0209425, IMG submission 184749) | Pelagic Microbial community sample from North Sea - COGITO 998_met_05 (SPAdes) (version 2) | ecosystem: Environmental > Aquatic > Marine > Neritic zone/Coastal water | place: Helgoland, sampling... | reverse complement strand
GCAAGTTAAAGGGTTAGCTAAATTGGGAGGATATAAGTCTTTAAGATTTCCCCATCTATATTTTGTGCGACCTTGGATTGGTGTTCTTGGCTGAATCTTCCAACCAAGCACATAAGACCCCTTCTTGTATCCCTTATGTCTTCCATATCTTTTAGCATGCTCTTCACCAAGGTCTTTTTCTTCAATTTGAGATGTTCCAGGAGAATGCGCTTTAATAACTGTCATGATACTAAATTACTATGAGACTCTAGTAACCACCATCTCCTCAGATTCAAATAATTCTGGCTTCTTTTCTTTTAAGAAAAGAACCTCTTTATATATTGTATATATCTGTTTCCAATCTGCTAGCAACTTGAACTTTGGCTCATTCTTATTGAGCTTGTAATTATTATGCTCCCAAGCAATATATGAAGCTACTACAAGATTAAGATTTTGGTAGTTAAAGCTTGTTTTTAAAACTACTGCTCCAGGTATTTCTTTCTTTTCAAAAACAGATTTGATAACTTTAATCCAATAACTTTCTTTCTTCTGAAGATTTGTTTCAAGCTTTATATCTCTCTCATATTGAAATAATCTTTCAATTAAACTGTTAAAGTAATCATAGAATAAAGAAGGGGCTGAGGGATTATATGTTATTGAATAAGATTTACTATTTTTCTCACTGAAAATATGTTCTGTAGCATGCTTATAAAAATGGACAAGTCCATTTTTATATGGCCAATATCCAAATATTGGCATGCGACCCGAGATAATCTTGTTTGCAGTATTTAAATAGTACTGAACTATCTTGGATTCCTGACCTTCTATTTCTCCAGTAAAAAGCATTAAACGCCAATACATTAGAGTCTTGTAAACTAATTCTTTTTCAACGGGAAAACTACTATCGTTCTCGAAATCCCAATCTTCAAGTGTATAAAAGAAATACTTTGGCTGTCTTGTTTCAAGAAAGTCGATTAAAGATGGAATCCTGCAAGTTAAAGGGTTAGCTAAATTGGGAGGATATAAGTCTTTAAGATTTCCCCATCTATATTTTGTGCGACCTTGGATTGGTGTTCTTGGCTCAAAAAAGAGACGGGTTGGTGCGTATTCTCCTGATTTCCTTTTTACAACTTTAGCGCCTTTATCAAGTTCTTTTTTTCTTTTAAGAGACCCTATATGCTGCCTAAAAATCGTCATATTTAATTTTACAATAAAAAAGAAATTTAATTAAGATTTTTTAAATAATAAAGAAGCTGAATTGATACAATACCTAAGACCTGTAGGCTCAGGGCCGTCTCCAAAAACATGACCAAGATGTGCCCCACAGCTCTTGCAGCTGACTTCAATTCTAATCATCATATCTGACGAATCCTCCTTTAAATCTACATTGTCTTTAGATATACAATCAAAGAAGCTTGGCCAGCCTGTCCCTGAATCAAATTTATTGTCTGATTTGAAGAGATTAGTGTTGCAACAAATGCACTGATAAATTCCCTCTGATTTTTCATCATTATATTCACCAGAGAAAGGGGGTTCCGTCCCACACTGCTGAGTAACATGATATTGAATCTTAGTTAATTTATCTTTGATGCTCATTAATTTATTTTTAGCTCTTTGGAAAAGAAAGTAATTATATCTTTTGATTCATACATCCAATCTACTGATCCATCATCCTTAGTTATGGCTAAACAAGGAACTTGCAATTTCCCACCACCATCAATTAGGTCTTGTGCAGCCAATTTATCTTTTCTTGCATCTTTTGTAATAATATTAATGTTATTTTTTTTCATAAACCTTCTAACTCTTACACAAAAAGGGCACGCTTTAAATTCATACATTATCATATTACTAGTGAATCTTTCAATCTCACTTAATCTGTCATTAGAAACTGGAACAGGTGTTGGTGAGGTAATCCAATCTAAAAAAAGTATTATTCTTCCTAATATAAATCTTATTGCTTGCATCAATTTTCACCAGGCGATGAGCTCAAGGCTTTTCCAATGTTCTGCAACAATACTTTTGCATCTTCGGACAACGGATTATCTTCATCTAAAATCAGGTTCCTCCAATAAATTATTGTATCTGCAAAAATTGTTTCAACCAATGGATTGGATTTTGCATTTTTATCTTTAGAATTCCAGGTTTCTAAAGCCATAAAGAAGTACCCTGGAAACTTCTTATTAAAAAACTTCGCTAGGTAGGGGTTTTGTCTGGCAAAAGACTCCCATTCCTTAATCTCCATTGTCCTTATATCCTTAGGAAAAAGTTCCGTGTTATCATAAAGGGGGTATTTCTTCATATACTTAATAGCATCTGTTTCCCTAATCATCTCTTTTCCAACAAGAGACCTGCTATGAATATTAGAATCAAGAATTTTAGATTGAGCCATTACGTTTATAATGTATTATAAGAGTGTAGATGATTCAAGAAACAATTTTCTTTTATTTTTTTATAACTGTTATTTTAATGATAATTTTAATTATTTATTTAATTAAAAGGAAGTAAAATATGTGGTCCTGTATTCATACATGGAAGAAATCTTCTATTAATACTTTATGGTGCTTGCTAGGTTGTTCAATCGGTGACTTTGGTGTAATTATTTACTTTCAGAGTAGAGTTCACAGTCTTTCAGTTTTAGAAGTTATGTCAATTGCAATAATTGCAGGTCTAATTACAAGCATAGCACTCGAAACTTTCATATTGTTAAAACTTATGAGCTTTAAGATTGCCCTTAAAACTGCTATTGGAATGAGTTTTATAAGTATGCTTGTGATGGAAGTTGCTATGAATACGACTGATTTTATGGTTAATGGAGCAGCAGTAATTACTCTATCTACAGTACCAATAATCCTAATTATAGGATTCCTAGCTCCGCTACCATATAATTACTGGAGATTAAAAAAATTTGGAATTTCCTGTCACTAATTATGAGCTTTTAACTTCTCTATATTTTCTCTCTTCTTCAGAAAAAGCTCCATCAGCCACTGGAACAATAGATGGAATTAAAGCACTGCCTAATCTAACAAAATATTTTTCTATTTCGGTAGAACCTTCATTTGCATATACAGCACTTCTTTTAAAAGTTAAAAATGATCTCCAATAATTTATTGTAGACCAAACAACAGTTGGAGGAGTAACATATTTTAAAGCATCAATTGGCTTACCTAAATGTGCCATTTGGAGAATAGTTAAATCAATTATTTCATCACCAACCATTGATGTAGGGTCCCAGGCTTCCACATCGTGGACAAGAGTTCCGTGCAGCAATGAATAGTCATGCATGATGGCTTCAATTAACTTATCAGGATTCTCTTCAGCTATATATTCTTCTAAGCAATCCATAGCAATTAATTTAAAAGGATTATGGCTATGGTACCCCTCACCTTTATCATTTCTTAGTTGGACATTACCTCTAGTCTGAGGTCTGAAGAGAACTTTACCTCTTAGGCCCTCAGGGAATATTAGCTGTAGAACATTTTCTTTGGCTTTTCTTTCTTTAAAATCTATACCTTGCATAAACAATAAAGTACCTATATTTCATATTAATGCAATAAATATTAATTTTAAGTCACTAATTCAGTAATTTCACTTTATACTAAACCTATGAATAAGAAACTAGAGAAGCTTCTGTTTGGATCTTTATTTATTAGTATTTTTCTTATAATGGCTTATACGTTATATAAAATCGTATCAGTCTCTGACAGAATATAGATTATTGTAGTATTAAAGATTCTTCCCATTCCAAAAATCTTTAAAAGTAGCCCAAAGCTCTTTTCTACCTTTTGTGCTTAGAGCTTTGCTGCAAACGATTTGAAATGTGGACAAATAGCCTCTTAATTTTAATCTTCCTTCGCTGTTCCTTAGTAAGAAAAGACAATAAACTAAAAAGAAGGGCGCCAAGATAAACCAGCCAAAAGGCATGGTAAATATAAATAAGAAAATTCTATTAAAAAACTTTTTATATTTGTTATACATTATAATTAAATTTCAAATTCAAATTGCTCACTCTTCTCATCTGAGCTTGTGTTTGGGGAACCTTTTGACTTAGCTACATATGAACCAATCTCGTTTTTAAACATACTACAAATATGATCATTGTTTTTTAGCCAGTTCTCATGCTTTAAATAATCAGGCATCATTTGCTCGACCTTAATCCAATAGTCCTGGGAATGGTCCCTCAATAAAATATGTGCCAGCTCGTGAACTACTAAATAACTTATAACCTCTTTGGGGACCAATATTACTCTCCAACTAAAATTAAGGCACCCATTACCAGAGCAGGAAGCCCATTGTGAAAATGCATTTGTAATAGAAACTTTATCAAAAGGGATATCGTATAATTTGGAATACCTTTCTGCGACATCTGAAACATATTCCTTAGCTTTATCTTTATACCAATCTATGAAAATCTTATTAGCAAATTTAAGATATGAACTAGACAGACAAAAAGACCCGTCTCTATAAAACAAAGGCACTTCATTAACGGAGTTGTTAATTATCTTAAGTGGTCTCTCTTTTCCTAAATATAAGAACCTTTCACCATCTTCATATTTTTTGTGCAAATCATTTAAATACCTTGCTTTTGTTATTTGCTGAGTTCGTAAAAGCCAAAACTTCTTTGACTCGATATATTGATCAATTTCCTTCATTGTTTCATTTAATGGAGCTCTGACAATGATATGCCCTTCTATGGATACTTGTATTTCTATAGTCTTTCTTTCAGATCGTACAATCTGGTCAACTTTTACTGACATTTGTCATCACTATAACACAAAAAGTCCAATAAAAAAGCACTTTTTTAGAACAAAATCAAGATAGTAAAATACAGACGACTGTAATAAGAAGTCCAAAAACAGTCCCCACAATAGTACCAGAAAGCATTTCTCTTTGAGCGAATGAAAGAGAGGGAGGCTTGGGTAAAGAGTCGGTATCTAATAATTCAAAAAGGCCAATATGTGAAAAAATAATAAAAGCTGGAATACCAAAAGCTACTCCCATCATTATGAGCTTTCCGTAGTTAGGAACCGTCTCGAAAAAAACAGGCTCAGCAGCAAAAGCTTGGGCTGTTAACAAAATTAAAAAGCATGCGGATGAATAAATATAAATCTTCATAACATTAGGTTGAATTATAATTACAAATATAGGAAAATCAAACTATGCCCTCTTCTACTCTCCAAATATATCGAAATCTTGATACTTTTACTGACGATCAGGAGTATTGGAAAAATTATACGGATTTCTATGAGCGTTTCTGGGGAGGACCAACTTCCCCTTATGGTTTCTGGTACGGTAGTGAATATGAAGCATTTCAAGAAGCTGTTTGTGACTATATGGAGATAGAAAGGAACCAAATTAAAGAATGTCTTTTTATTAAAGAGAATTCTGAATACTTCATTTGTCCAACAATTAGCAAAAAGAATGAGCCTCCTTTTGCATTTTTAGTCGATAATATAATACCAATTCATTGGTTTTTCATATTTAAAGAAAAACAGAAAAAAATATTTAAGACCCATTGGGGATTTGGGGCTATCCACTACAAGAGCAAAATTGAGGATATCAATAAATTAATTAATCATTTTACAAATATCGAGTCAAGCAATAAAGAACAGAAAGATAATTTAGATAACTATTTGGAAATAATTAAAAATGATTTAAAAGAGTTACGCAAATGGTTATCAAGCTTTCCTAAGGATAGCCTTGTTGTCCTTAACTATGGAGATTTACTATCCTCACTACCTATGAGTAGCCTTGATAAAGAGGACTCAGTTAAGATAGCAACTGATTTCACTAATAGCCTAGCACAAGACAATTTAATCAAAGCTAATGAGCTAATTGAATTCTTAATTAATAGGTGGACTCAAATAGAGTTTGCAAACCAAAAGAATTTGTCCCCAAGCTCAAATTAGCTCTTCAATCTTCTTCATAGGTATTAATTTAGGTGGAATCAACAACTGATTCTCATTTTTAACAAAATCATTTTTGTACTCTAAACTCCACTTGTAGCTCAAAAAATATTGAGTGATAGTTAGGGCTAATTCTTTTATCTTCTTGATTTCAGCCCACTCTTTGATTTTACTTTCCAGAGGAATAATCTTTGCCTTAGCGGGATTAAATAAAACTCTTAAAGCAAAGTTCCTTTCTTGAGCTGACTTAGGCTTCAACTCTTTATTGGTCGACTGTAGCATCTTATATATATAGTTATATGTACCTGCTATATGCTCTTTGTTAAACGGAATTGAGTTTTTTGATTTCTTATATGAATTATAATCACTTAATCCTAAAGCAAATTCTCTTAGGCTTGCCTTATCCTCAACACTAGGATATTTAGACTGAAGAGTCCATGCTATTACTTGGTATCTAACAACAGGATGGTCTAGGATACATGGCTGTTCTTTAATAGCTAAAGCAAGATAAAGTGGTTTTTGCGTTATCTGAAAATCGCTAAAATACTTACAAAAGAAAAGCCACGACAATATACCTGTTTTACCTTCATGAACTTGCTCAACAAATTCTTTTAAAGAAAAGAAGAACTGATCACTAAGAATTTCTGAATCTATCCAAATATTCTGCTTAGAGGATTTCATAGTAAGGGATTATAACATTTATTCGAAAAAAAAGATTAAATTAGCTTCATCCTAACTGATATAGACTGGAATGTTGTCCTATATTTGTTTGCTAAAATGTGTAAAACAATTTTATCTATTGAATTGACATCAAAAAAGTTTTTTGTTGCTATAGAGCCTGAATAAGGAGCATATGACTTATGATACTTAGTTGCAAAAATACCTAAAGCCTCATCAATTAAGATGGTATTAATATGCTTTGAGAAGAATATGGTTCCTTTGTTCTTGCTTTTCTTCTTTTCTAAAAAAAAAGGGTAGAACCTAATTAAAAACTTCTCAATTTTATTCTTTAAGGAATTAAACTCAGATAAAAGTTTAGCGTCAGATGGGGAACCTTCTGCATCTAAACCAAAATACAGCAACTTAGAAAGTGACCCCGAAGATGCCGCAGCGAAAATGCTTTTTAACCAATTCTTTGCTTCTGTCCATCTATCAAAATTCTTTTTGGATTTAAGCAAAGTATTTGAGTCTTCAAGCTCATTAAGAACAGATTGGAGAAGATTGATTACTATTTTAACCTTTGATTCGCTTTCTAAAGTAAGCTCATCTTTCCAGCCTTTTACATAATTCTCATCATATAATATTCGTGGCTCTAACTTTATTTGTTCAACTATAGATTCTAGTAATTCTTTCTCTTTTAAAATATCAGGGAAATATTTTTCTCTATAGTATTCAACGCTAACTGCTATATCTTCTAGGTTTGATATTTTTGTAAGGAGTTTCCTTTTCATTTTAAAGACTTGGTTTTATCATTGTTTTTGGATCTAAAACCTTTGCAGCCTCCTTCTTGTCTAAAATTTTCTCTTCAATAACAACCTGCTTAACAGTCTTGTTCTGAGCAAAAGCCTTCTTCGCAATTGATGCTGCTACATCATACCCAAGAACTGGTGCCAAACTAGTACACATGGCTAAACTTTCTTCTACAAAACTTTCACATTTGATTTTATCAGCTTCTATTCCCTCTATACATTCTCTTGAAAAAGTATTAGTTGAGGAAGCAAGAATCTCAACTGACTCAAGTATATTATGTGCCATAATTGGCATCATAACATTGAGCTCAAAATTCCCCGACTGCCCCGCAACTGTGACTGTTGCATCGTTTCCTATAACCTGAGCGCATACCTGTGTAAGGGATTCTGCAAGGACAGGATTCACCTTTCCAGGCATTATTGAAGACCCAGGTTGTATAGAAGGTAAAACGATTTCACCAAAACCGCATCTTGGACCACTGCCTAGCCATCTTATATCGTTACCTATTTTCATTAAGGAAGTAGCCAAGGTTTTAAGGGATCCACTTGTTAAGACTAATGCATCTTTAGATGCTTGAGCCTCAAAATGATTTTCAGCCTCAACAAATTTAATACCGATTTTTTTTGAGATTTCTAATGCTACTTTCTTCGCAAATTTAGGGTGAGAATTAATGCCTGTTCCCACAGCCGTTCCACCTTGAGCTAATTCTTTTAAATTTTTTGAACTTTCTTGAATGAAGCTAATAGATTTCTTTATCATACTAGAATAACCGCTAAACTCTTGTCCTAAAGTAATAGGAGTAGCATCTTGCAAATGAGTTCTTCCAATCTTAATAATCCTATTAAACTCTTTTGATTTGGCACCTAAGGCTTTCTCTAGGATTCTTAAGCTAGGTATTAATGAATTCAATATTAATTTATAAATTGATATGTGCATGGCCGAAGGGATAACATCATTACTTGACTGGCATAAGTTAACATGATCATTTGGATGGACCTTTATCATGCTTTTATTTTTTTTATTCGCTAAAGTCGCAATAACTTCATTTGCATTCATGTTAGTCGAAGTACCAGAGCCCGTCTGAAAAATATCAACAACGAATTCTAAATCATGTTTTCCTTGAATGACTTCTTCAGCAGAATTCATTATTGATTTAGCAACTTGGGGTGATATTAATTTTAAGTCGAGATTTACCTTGGCTGCGGAGAACTTTATAACCCCTAGAGCTTCGATAAAGGATCTTTTAAATTTCAAATTACTTATGGGAAAATTTTCTACTGCTCGAGCAGTTTGTGCTCCATAAAGAGCATCTTTTGGGACTTTCATTCTTCCCATTGAGTCAGACTCTATTCTAAAATTTTTTTTAGCCATTTAAGAAATCCTTTTGAATTAATATATTATTAATTTTAACTTATTGTGAGAGACTTTAATAATTTAATTTTCGTTATATCATATAGACGTTATAGTTTTTTCAGTGAGGAGATAAAATGAGTGATATAAAAGAAATAAATGATGATAATTTTCAAGAAGAGGTATTAAACTCTGAAGTACCTGTATTGGTAGATTTTTGGGCTCCTTGGTGCGGTCCCTGTAAAATACTGTCTCCCACACTCGAAGAGATTTCTACAGAGAATAGAGAAAAAATAAAAATTGTTAAAATTAATATTGATGAGAATCAGCTAATCGCTGGACGATATGGTATTAAAAGTATTCCGACAATGATGATTTTTGAAAAAGGTGAGCTGAAGAACCAGTTAGTTGGCTCTATGCCTAAGCAAGAAATTGAAAAAGTTCTTTTCACGGAGATTTAAATGCCAAGATACATTATGCTAAGCAATTTAACTGACGAAGGAAGAAAGACGGTAAAAATGCGGCCTGAAAGAATCAAAGAAGTTAATGATGAAATAGAAAAAATGGGTGCTAAAGTTATCGAACAGTATGCCGTATTGGGAGAATATGATTTTATTAATATTCTTGAAGCTCCGGATAATGAAACAATTTCAAGAGTCTCTATTGAGCTTGGCTCAAGAGGTACGATACAACTCATAACTCTTGCTGCAATTCCTATAGAAGAGCTAGAAGTTTCTCTAACTACTCCTAAATAGAAAATTCTTAACAATTAATTCTTTTGAAAGCTCTCTTATTTAAAGGGTATTCTGAGGTCTGCAACAATACCATTGTGAGCATACTTACTAAAGTCACCCGAAATAATTTTTACAGCCCCGACTTTTAATTCAATCTTATTCTTATAAATGAAGTTAAAGCCAGCAGTTGTATCAAAACTTGAATCCCTTTCAGTTCTTTTGTCAATGCCCTTTAAATCAAGCCCCAATGAAACTCTTCGATTCTTAGATTCAAATAAACGAAGATTTGAACCATAAACCAAGAAAAGTTCTTCGTTGTCCAAACTATAATCACTAGCATTGAAGAAGAACTCAGGACTAAAACTGAAATTAACTATTTTGTTTCCTGCGTATACCATTGGAGTTATAACCGTAGCATTATTAAGAACATATTTAAGCATAGATGAATTCGAATAAAGCTTGGAAAGTCTATTCTTTTTGTCGCCCCAAATTTCAGATGATGGTAGGTTTGCGCTCAAACTAGAACCGAAAAAAAAATTCTCTTCCTTCTTCAGAACCTTATTGAACTTAAATTTTAAATTCCCTATTTCAAAACCATTATCTACAACTTTATAGTGCTTATCATTGCCATCATAAGCTCCTGCCCATGGAATAGATAAATTTAATCCAAAACTTTCTGAAGAATTCGCAAAATCTACATCTAAGAAATAAAATATGTCTGACCCACCACCTTTGCTTTGTTTGACATCATAATACAAGCTCTTCAAGCCTACACGATGAATAGGAAGGAAATTCCCGTCAAAGCTTTCA
>Ga0209425_10007479_pt1 | contig 10249 bp, 9 predicted proteins | sample COG_05_FD_184749 | JGI IMG/M metagenome (GOLD analysis project Ga0209425, IMG submission 184749) | Pelagic Microbial community sample from North Sea - COGITO 998_met_05 (SPAdes) (version 2) | ecosystem: Environmental > Aquatic > Marine > Neritic zone/Coastal water | place: Helgoland, sampling... | reverse complement strand
TAATTTACCTTTAATTTCTTTTATTTTTTTAAATGGAAAATGTAGAAATTGTAATAAGGTTATACCTGTAAGATATTTAATTGTAGAATTAATAACTGGGATAGTTTTTTTATTAATTTATTTGAATTTTGAAAATTTAAATACAGTCATCTTTTTATCTATTTTAAGTTTAATTTTAATAATTATATTTTTTATAGATTTAGAAAATTTTATTATTCCAGATATTTTAAATTTTTCTATTATGGGTTTAGCTTTATTCAAAAATTTTTTACCAAATTTCAACACAAGCTTAATTCATGAAATTAACCAATCAATTATTGGTGGTATGGTTGGATATATAAGTATTTGGTTAATTATTTATTTATATAAAACTTTCAAAAAAATTGATGGCATGGGATTTGGTGATGCAAAATTAATGGCTGGTATAGGCTTATTGTTCGGGTGGCAATCTATACCGTTCGTTCTGTTTGTTTCATCTATTTTGGGTCTAATTTTTGTCGTTCCATCACTTATCAAAAAACAAAAAAATATGAGAACAGAAATCCCTTTTGGACCCTTTATTATATTAGCCTGCTTGGTTTATTTTGCTTATGGAAGCTTATTATATGGTCTAATATTGGTTTAAATTTAAAATATTAAATAGTATTATTTTATTATGATAAATAAAATATCAGAGTTAGCAAAAACGAATAAAAAAATTTCTGATTTTCATTTAAGAGGGGGCTCGGACATCTCTTACAGAGTTTTGGGAGATATTGTAATCGAACCTAATAGTCAAATTTCTGATAAAGATTTACAGGAATTGTTAAAAAATAATTGTTCAGATTCTGAGATAAAAAAATTCGAGATTAAAAACGAATTAGATACAGCAGTAATGTTAGGTGAGTTAAGATTTAGAGCCAACTTCTATAAAACACTAAACGGTTTAGCTGCTGTTTTAAGAAGAGTTGAAACAAAAATTCCTTTAATGGAAGATCTTAATTTACCTCAAGTTTTATTCACATTGCTAGATGCTCATAAGGGTTTGGTATTAGTAACAGGTCCAACAGGATCGGGAAAATCTACAACTTTAGCTGCAATTATTAATCAGATAAACGAGTCTAGACCAGCTAATATTATTACCATTGAAGATCCAGTTGAATTTATTCATAAAGACAAAAAAAGTATTGTCTCCCAAAGAGAGGTTGGAAAACAAACTGAGAGTTTTTCACACGCTTTAAAGGCTGCTCTAAGAGAAGATCCTGATGTAATATTAGTTGGTGAGCTAAGAGATCTTGAAACTATTGGTATGGCATTAACTGCAGCTGAAACGGGTCACTTAGTTTTTGGAACATTACACACAAGTGGCGCACCAAATACTGTAAATAGAATTATTGATGTTTTTCCTCCCGAACAACAAGGACAAATAAGAGCTCAATTAGCAGAATCTCTAAATATGGTAGTTACTCAAAAATTATTTAAGAAAAAAGATGGCTCAGGAAGAGTGGGTGCTTTTGAGGTTATGGTTTGTAATGCACCTATAAAGAATTTAATTCGTGAAGCAAAAATTCATCAAATCCCTAGTGTGATGCAAACAGGCCAACGTGAAGGTATGATTACAATGGAAAAATCAATTGAAGATCTGATTGGGAGAGGGGATATATCTAATGCAGAAAAAAATAGTTAAAGGTTTTACTTTAATAGAATTATTAGTGGTTATTGCTATAATTGGTATTTTATCAGGAACGGGAATAGTTGCTTATAATGGCTATACTTCAGCTGCAAAAGAGTCTGCTACAAAATCTAACCATAAGAAAATCGTTAACAGCATGGAAAGTGAATTTGCTAAATGTAAATTAGATAATAGTGCTTCAATTTTTAATTCTCATAAATGCAATACATCAAACAGTCCCTCTACGGATGTTATCTCAAACTTTGTAAATAATAGCTTGAAATTAAAAAATCCTTATAACGATTCTGCGGCAATTCAATCAAATGTCTGTAACAAAGGGTCAGTTACTTTAACTAACTCACAAACAGGCAGTTATGATGTTAGTTATGCTTCAACTAAAAAAAAAACAAAAGATACATCAACAGTAAGTTCCAAATGGTCAGAAAATTATTCTAAAACAAGTACTCAAACAGTTTCATTTGAATGTAGTTCTGTAAGTGGCTCTTCTGGGTCGCAAACAGTAAAAGGTACAATTGATACTTATAAAGTTCCAGAAGGATTGCCCCAAGATGGCATAGGAGCATATATAGCAGTTGATAAGGATGGAAAAATGATAAAAAGAAGTTACTCTGCGTGCACCTATAGTTATTGTGGTAATGAAGCTGAAAAAAATCGAACAAATGGTTATGCTTCTGGAGTTCTATATAATAGAGCTGAAGGAAGAAATTATGAACCAGGTGAAGTAAAATATGTATTAATTCAAGCAAATAGAGGCACTGAACCTTATGGGACAGTTATGAACTCTGCTGTTCCTTTTAATTCAAATGGTGGCAGAATATGTACTAATGGGGATTGTACTTATAACTTTGCCGATAATACTTTTACTGATAACCAAACAGGCCAAGTTTTTAAAGCTGGTTCAGGAGAAAGAGTTAAGTAAAAGTGAAAATAAAAGCATTCACATTGCTTGAGCTTCTTGTTGTTATCGCTCTTTTAGGTGTTTTTAGTGCAATTGCTTATCCAAATATTTCAAACTGGACTACAGATAGAGAAGTAAGATCGGAAGCATATGAATTTGTAGCACAAATAAATCAAATGAAATCTAAAGTCACAAGTGGTGAATATGCTCTTGCCAGAGTTGATTTTGATCACCCTAGCAGAACCTATGCTACAATTAAAAGATATTATATGACCGCAGCAAACTATAACCAAAATTATTCTGGTAGTAAAACTCATTTACCTTCATGCACTAAAAGTCAAAGTTATCAATCTGATGGAAACTATAGTTCTGAATTAACTCGCCACTGGCCAAACACACATATATGTATTTCTAAAAATGGATCGAAAATAGGTCCTATGGATCTTAAAAATCCCGAAACAGGAGGAAGCAAAAGCTTAGAGGCTGTAGTAATTTGTTCAGTAAATAACTCTCAAAATAGTGGATCAAAAATATGCAATATAAATAATAAACTAAAGCATAGATACCTATTAACATGGGATAAATTTGTAAATTTGAAAGTTTATAAGTTTAATTTTAAAAAAAATTCATGGTGTGATGAAAAAAAATGTAGAAATTGGAGTGAGTTTAATTAAATGAAAAAATTTGTAGAAAAAGGTGTATCACTGATTGAGTCATTAGTTTGTGTAGTCATTATTGGTATTGGTTATATAGCTATGCTTCAGATTTCTGCATTTTCTATTGGCTCAATGGATCGAGCAATAGAAAAAAATAAGATTAATTTTTATTCTGAAATGATGATGGAGGATATTATTTCAGATCCAGAGGAAGTAAAAAATTATGCCACTTTTAATGAAAGATGCAGTTACAACATGAGCAATGGTTCAAATTATCATCAAAAACAAACTGATAAATGGAAAAAAATTATTAAACTAAAAGATCAAATTAGGATTAACAATAAATATAAATCTCCTAAGTGCAATCAAAACACTGATATTAAACAAATTTTGTCAGATGCAGATGGAAATAAAGCTCGTTTAAAATTTATTACAGAAAAAGGTAAGAGTAAAAAATATTTAGGACTATTAGTTAAATGATTACAAAAAATCAAAAGGGCTTTACTTTAACAGAAGTTTTAGTTGCTATGGTTATAAGTATGATAAGTATTGCGGCTATTTTTTTCTCATATCAAAATTTTAGTAAGGCTTACGATAGTGTTTCAAACAAAGCTGAAATGAATAGTAATGCTAGAGATGCATTATCTCAGATAGCACGAGAAGTAAGAAACACTGGAAGGGTTGATCCAAATACAGTTATGACACATAATCCTATTAGGGATACTAATTATTTAGTAAAGTACACAAGTCCTAAGGGGCATAGTCAATATGTGTCTGGGGCTGATTTCTTGCAAATATTTTATGACGACTCTCCAACTGATAGAATTCGAGTAGATTACGGAATAAAAAAATATAAGGATAGTAATGATACTTACTTAGCAAGAACTTTCAAAGTTGAAAATTGCACTGCCCCAAGTAAATGTACTACTCCAATAAGCAATATAGATCAGGTTTTCATAAATAATGTTGAGGACTTTCAAGTTGTTTTAAAAGATAAAGATGGAAATGAGTTAACCGAAGTAAATAATCTTGCTGGAAATCCAGGTAAAGAAAAACAATCTAAAGTAAAAACTATTGAAATATATTTAACTGTTAAGTCAAACAACAAGATATACAAATCTAATAAAACTTGGGAAATTAAAAACGCAGATAGATCATATACTAAAGTAGATCAATATCACCGGGATACTTATTTTGTAAGTGTGTATCCCAGAAACTTGGTTAAAAATTAATGATTAGAAGAAAAAAAAATACTGAAAAAGGTTTCGCGTTACCATTAGCTTTACTTTTACTTGTAGTTATGAGTTTGATGGGATCAATATTAATTTCTAAAACTACAACTGAGCATAGTGCAAATACAACAAAGGATTTAAGTCAGCAATCATTTTATGCTGCTGAAAGTGGAATAACAGCAGCAAAAAACTGGATGGTATCTGATGCTGGTCAAGATTTACTTAAAAACTCAAGTCCATCTAATGTTGATAGGGATTTAAGGTTTTGTAAAACTTCAATGTTTCCAAATATTATTAGTGGATCAAAAGGTTTTAAAATAGAAAGAAAATCATTGAATCAAGTAATTGATAACTTAACTGCTGATGAATTAAAGAGACTTCAAAAATTTAGTTATGAATACTTTATAACCTATACACCAGCTGCAAACGGTTCAACGGACACAGCTAAAACAAAAACTGCATCTAATTCAGAAGGAACCGATATTTCAGAGGGAACTAGTTATAAACAATCAGGCACAAAAACTGCAACTTATTACACAATTTATTCCTGTGGTTGCAACAATTCGGCTAATAATTGTAATATAAATAGTGACTCTATTACTAGATTAGAACAAGATGTAACACTTACTAGATGATGATTAAAAGAATTTTAATATTAATATTTTTATCAAGCTTAATTACCAAAGCACATGCATATGAGTGTGAATTCGATAAACTCATACCAGGTGTTAGTAGTAAAAGTTTAGAGGAAATAAATATTTTTGCATATGGGCCAAAGTCATCTTTAGAAGCTTTTAATTATAGAATTTCTTCGGAACAAATATGTAAAGGTGATCCAGAAAAATTTATAGGTCAACAAATTGAGCTTATGTTCATGGGAGATAAATTAGTAAAAGTTAATTACATTAATACAATTCCTAATAAATCAGTCTTATTTGATTTAGCGAATGAATATTATAAAACTAATTTTAAAAGAAATAGTGAGCAAGTAGTAAAAAGACAATCTGAATTTTATCAAACAAATAAAAATGATAATTCATATTTTTATGTTTTATTAAAAAATAAAAGCCTACAACAAGAATATTTAGAAATTAGTAACGATAAAGATATTAAAAAATTAGAAAAATTTCTTTTAAACATTGAGGAAGCACAATGATTAGAAAGATAATTATTTTAATTTTAATAGTTTTACCAATTTATCAAAATTCATATTCTAAATCTCCACCATTAGGCACTGGTTCTTTAGTTCCATCAAATATAATGATTATGCTTGATAATTCTGGAAGTATGGGTTGGGATTTAAATGGAAACCAACTAAGTAGTAGTCCAAGTTTTTTAAGTAATCCAACAGACCTAGTTGTTGATAGTTCGGGGGATGTTTATGTCATAGGAGGTTACAGTAATTTTGAAAATAAATTATATAAAATGCATGTGTTTGGTGCTGATGGAACTTTTAAGAGAAGAATGCTTCAACACCAATCTAATTATTGGAATCCTGTATGTGGAAAAGCCTCATCAACAGTAGCTGACAAAATAGCTATTCATAATGATCAAATTTATTACTTCGATGGTAATTATTATAGGGGAAGAATAAGCGTTTTAGATAAAAATGGTAATTGTATTAGACAAAGTGGAGATATCGAAACACCACGTTACGGCAGTTATAGGTCTAATTATAACTCTATAGCAGTTACTGATGATTATATTTTTTTGGGTAAAGGATCATGTAGTTTTTATTGCTACTCTCAATATGAAGGAGCCGGTTCAATCACAATCCTTAGAAGAAGTGACTTTAGTTTTGTAAAAAGAATAGCAGGATATGGGAATTATTATCAGCACAATCTTTGGGGAGATATAAAAGATATTGCTGTGAGTTCAGATGGAACAAAGATGCTAGTAGCAAGTGCAGGTGCTTCATCAGTTTGTTTACATACATTGAGTGGTACCAGCATCGGAGGTTGTACTAAGGTTGGTGGAAGACCAAATGGTAGACCTAACCAAAATTATGATCGTACTTGGTGGAAAGCGTGGGATTATGGAGGAACTTATCCAGATTGGCATTATGATCCTACTGGTGTTGCATTTGATAGTTCAAATAATATTTACGTAGTAGATTATGCAAAAAGAAATTCTTTTATTAAAAAATTTAATTCAAGTGGAACTTATGTAAGTTCATTTGGAACTATTAATTGGAATGGGGATGCATTTAATAATCCGCAAGGAATTCATATAACTTCAAGTGATAAAATGTATATTGCAGACACTAGCAATCATAAAATTAGAGAAATTTCATTTAATGCATCAAATGTTGGATCAGTAAAAACATCAACTGTATTTAAAAGCGAGACACAGTCAAGGATGGATATTGCAAAAGAAGTTATAAAAAGAATTGTATCAAATACAGAATTAACAAGTTCAGCAAATTTTGGGTTAATGGAATGGGGACATCCTTACAGGTATACAAGGTGGCTAAGTGCTCCAAAATATATACGTTGGCGTTATAATTACTATGGAACAAAAATTAGAGTTCCTGTTAATGAAGATGGTGCTAGAGAAATTTATAAAGACATCGATAATGTACGAGCTGGAGGTGGAACTTATTTAACAAACGCATTAAATATAGCAAAATCATATTTTGCTAGTGGTCATAGTGGTTTTCCTTCACCAAGAATACCAAACGCTAAATGCCAGGCTAATTATTTGATAGTTATAAGTGATGGTGTTTTTGCTAACCCAAGTGGAGCAGCTAATGTTGCTAGGGATTTAAAAAATCAATATCAAATAAAAACTTTTGCAGTAGGTTTTGCAACATCAAGCTTTACTGCAAGTACAAAACAAAATTATGTAAATCTTGCAGTAAATGGTGGAACTGTTGCGCCACTGTATGCAGATAATGAAGCAGAAATGATAGCTAAATTAACTGATGCTATCAAGCAGGTAGTATCAGGTGCTTTAACCTTTAATGCACCAGCGGTAATGTCAGATAAACAAAAAGGAGATTTTGTTTATCAATCTACATTTAAATATTCTAAGAATACACAGTGGCAGGGCCATTTAAAAAAACATAAACTCGATAGTAAAACTGGCAAACTATCTGACACAGCGGAGTGGGATGCCGCAGAAAAATTAAATAAGAAGAGTTACTCATCAAGAAATTTATGGACCACAAGCATAGGAGTGACTGGTTTAAACAATTTTACCACAAGCAATAGAAGTAATTTAAAATCTTTATTATTTCCAAGAAAATCGGCTACTGATGATGAAACTGATAAATTAATTAATTTTATTAGAGGCATTGATAGTTATGATGAAGATGGAGACAGCAATACAACAGAGTCTAGACATAAGTTAGCTGATATTTACCACGCTAATATTAATATAGTAGGACCTGTTGAAGGAACTTCAATTTCTAACGATGGATCAGCTAATTATGATAAAAAAGATGTTCATTATAATGCGAAAAAAAATTATGAAATTTTTAAAACAGGAAATAGTTGTGGAACATCATGTAATTCACGAACTGAAGTAGTCTTAGCAGGTGCAAACAGCGGTATATATCATGCTTTTAGAGCAGAAGATGGTGAAGAGCTTTGGGGTTATATACCACCTAACATAATAGGAAAACTATCAACAATGGTAACCAGTAAAGCCAATGCAAGTAATGCAATTTATGGAATTGATGGATCAGCAACTGTAAAAGATATTTATTTTGATGATACTCCAAATGATGGTGTAAATAATCCAAGATGGCGAACAATTGTAATGTCTGCCTTAGGTGCTGGAGGACACGGATTCTTTGTTCTAGATATAACAAATATTAGTTCACCAAAACATTTGTTTGCAATTGAAAATGATCCTTTTGATAAAAAAGTAAAAATTTGGGGAATTGATGAGCAAAAAAGAGAATATAGCTATACCGGAGGATCTATTGATGCAAATTATGATTATAGAAAATTAGGTGAGACCTGGTCAACTCCAAGAATAATTCGAATTAAACATGATGGTAAAGATAAGTGGGTAGCAGTAGTTGGTGGAGGATTTAATGGCGCAACTAACCCAAATTATGGTTCAGCGGTATTTGTAATCGATCTTGAGTCGGAAGGGGTGTTGCTTAAAAAGATAGATATCGAAGACACATCGGCAAGCGATATTGTAAATTCTGTACCTTCAGATCTAGTGTTAATAACTGCCAATGGAACTGAGAAGGCAAATTATAATGGAGCATTAGTTTATACTGCAGATCTTGAAGGAAAAGTTACAAAAATTAATTTAACCGATAAAGGAACAATGTATGAAACTACTACTTTGTTTAATGCACAATCTACAAATAAAAATGGTAGGTATATATTCTCAAAACCAGAGACCACTATAAGAGATAGTAAACTTTGGCTTTATTTTGGTACAGGAGATAAGCAAAAGCTACAAAAGCAGGCATCAGACATCAAAAATAGGCTATATGGGATAAAAGATAAGGATTTTCCAAATTTTAAGACAGTACCAGCTGGGACGATTTCACAGTGCAAAACTGGCTCTAATAATTGCCCTGGAGAGAGTGATCTTGGTTGGTATATAGACCTTGATAAATCAAAAAAAGTCACCTCAGAACCTACAATTGACAAAAAAGTAGTATATTTCCCTGTATATGAGCCAAAACCAGCTTCAAATGTCTGTGATACTGGTGATGCCATACTATATTCGGCAAATTCTACTTGTGGTAGTGCTATACAGAGAAAATTAGGAAAAGGAGTGCTATCAAAAGTAATCGTGCAAGATGATAATCTGATTATTGGTATTTCTGGGGAAGCAGACAAGAGTATAAGCACTAAAGATAACCTTATTTCAATAAAATCAGATCAAAAAACAAGCTCTGGAGCTATAAATATTGAAGGATGGAAAGAAAACTTCTAATGTTTTTAACTCTAACACAAATAATTATTACTCTAACACAAAAATAGCCTTATTTATAAAAATCAGGGTTTTATTGATTTTTTCAATTAAAATATCAATTAATAAAAATTTTAAGTTTCACATGCACTGTAACACAAATAAAATTAGCTCTAACACAAATAAAATTAGCTCTAACACAAAAATTGTTGGTTTTTAATCTATATCCTTAATAAAAATGAAAAACGGCTATAAATATTGATTTTAATAGATTTTTATACTGAATTTATGATTTTAGATTAAAAATATAATATTTTCATACTATAACACAAAATATTTTTTCTCTAACACAAATTGTAATTGACGGATTTTTATGTTTGTGTTAGAGATTCTATTTATAGGAAGTATATATGGAAACCATTCATAAAAAAGATGGTAGGCTACATATTTATGTACGCCAAGATAAGTACAAGGGAGAATTGAAATCTCATAATTGGGTGGGTAGAACATACATAAATGGTAAACAAAAGGTTATTTCTTCAGGAACTACCAATTTAGAAGAGGCTATATCTATATTAGAGAAATGGTTTGATGAGCTTCAACTTCAAAAAACTGACATTATAGAGGAAAATCCAACAAATCCTCCTGAAAATCAAGCTCAACAAATAAATAACCCTCCAACTGAACAGCCAGCCAAAGAGGTAATTCAGGAACCCTCCGCCCCTAAAGTTGGTGAGGATATCCAAAGCACTAAAAAGAATGTAGCAATGGGAATGTTAGATAAATTAAAAAATCTAAAACTTCCTAACTTAAAAGGTTCAAAAAACTCTTCAGATAATAATATATCTAATCAAACACCTCAAAAGAACAAAGCTAAAGAATTATTTCAAAAATTTTTCCAATCAAA
>Ga0209425_10007473_pt1 | contig 10252 bp, 12 predicted proteins | sample COG_05_FD_184749 | JGI IMG/M metagenome (GOLD analysis project Ga0209425, IMG submission 184749) | Pelagic Microbial community sample from North Sea - COGITO 998_met_05 (SPAdes) (version 2) | ecosystem: Environmental > Aquatic > Marine > Neritic zone/Coastal water | place: Helgoland, sampling... | reverse complement strand
GAAGAATCTAGACATTCTAATAGTGCTATTTCTCGGCGACCTATTACTTCTTTTGGTAAATTAACAAAGAGTATATTCTCATTAATTCCAGAATTAATAAAACAGCCAATAGTCAAAATATTACAAAAAAGAGATTTCAATATCTATAATTTGCCAATTTTAAGCAACAAAGGAATCACACATCAATTAGAAAATAGACATTACAATATTTGTGGAGAAGACCTAATCACAGAGCTGGAATTATTTGAAGAACTTACAGGTTATGACACCAAAATTTGGTGTAATGAGATAAATGACCATATTAAAAATTGAATTTATTTCTATACAGAATAACCAAATTTCTCTAATGTTTCAATATTTTCTTTTGCGAAGTCATTCAAAGTTTGATCATTTCTGAATGCAAAGGCACGACTACTATCTACCATTTCTTGTATTTCCATCAATAATTCTTCGTTTATTTCAATACCAATATAACTCCAAATTTTCTTTAGAATTATTTCGGGATTAACAAGTAACTCTTCATAACGAATTTCTAAAATATTCTCACAAGTTTTAACAACATTCTTTTCGACTTCCATTTGTTCCGCCCAAAATTCTAACGCATGAGAAAGTGTAGCCGCTCTTTGTCCCCTTCTTATTGGAGAATTGCTGTCTTTCCATTTGTATAATTTCATCCATTTTTTAAATCGATTTTCATCTTCTACCCAGTTTTTCAAACTTCTGGAATGGAGACTCGAGGCCACATCAACGCCATGTCGAATAACATGAATAACTTTCATCTCCGGCCAAATTGTTTTCCATAATGGTAAAGCAGGCCCATTTCTTGGGTCTTTCCAACCCCATTTACAGTCTAAATCTAATAATCCATTTTTCATTGCCCTTCCAGAAAATTTCTTACTCGAAGAGCTCATAATTCGTGTCTTCAAGTATTCTTCAACCTGATTTCTTGCAGGCTCATAGTCAATTAGTTCTTCAACAGCAGCAGGCCTTGCCCAATCAGCTCCTGCATTTTCATATATCCACTTATTCAATCCTATGAAGAATTTAGATTCATGATCAGTTTGTAAATCTCGGCCCATTAAAATACCAGATTTATCTAATATTCGGGATACTAGGCTGGTGCCACTTCGATGCATACCTATCACTACGAAGGGACTTTCCATGTTACTCCGTATTCGTATCTATGTTAAGTTGTAACGGGTAACTAAATAGATAAACTAACTGTAATATTCTTGTATTATCAAAGACTAATCATACATTTACTTCAATAACGAGTAGCATTTCGATAAATCATGATTGATATTGCTTCACTTGTATTGGGAGATTTTCAAGATACAATTGTAGCAGCCTTTGGAAGCACTTTTGGGTGGATTACAGGACATATCATTGTCCTATTACTAGTATTATCCACTCTATGGATAATACAAAACAGATACCATATTCTGAATGAGTCAGGTTGGGGTTATTCAAACATCAAAGATATCTTAGTAATTATATTGTTAACTGCAGTTCAATACCTTGTTTACGTAAATCTACTCGGTTTTCCGGGTGCAGCATCCCTAGGAATTAGTGTTGCTGGAACAATGTCATTAAGATGGCACATACTTGTGCTCGAATGATTCATTTCTCTACTCGTATTCTCTACCTTTTCGGCGATAATATACAAACCCGCCAATTATTAATATCAATATTCCAATAGATCCTGCAATTACAGGAACCTGTTCTTCTGTTATGCCAAGCTGTTCCAAAACCGACTCGTTCCCTCCGAATTCAATACCTAAACCTACAGCCTTTTTCTTGATCTTTAAATCGACTTTATTGCTACTTGGGCATAAATTTGGTTTCACATCACCCTTTTCGACAATAACTATACATCCCTCCCAGTCTTTTTCTAAATCACTAGGCGTTCCAATTCTGAAATTACAGTTATCTCCAGAATCTCCAGAATCAATATCTACGTCACAATCTCCATCTATGTTTTGAAATCCGCTTGGCCATGAGGATGAACCCATATCTTTTTCAATTAAATGAATTTGATAAGTTATTTTCCCATCTTCATTACTTTCACAATTTATTGATGCTGAAATAGAAATTTCATCTCCAGAATCAAAGTTCCCTCCTCCTTGTCCTATTTCCGCTTCACAAGATGAGTATTCGATGATAGTGACCGTAATTTCTTCTTCATCAGAAGCCCCAGCCGGATATGGTACGCCGTTTACTTGGGTTACAGTTGCCGTTATATTGACTAATATTTCTCCTGGGGATTCCGCTTCATCTGACCTTAAACTAACTTGAAAATCAGTGCTTGATCCAGCCGCTAAAGTAATTGTATCAGGGGCAGCACTTGCCAATTGTCCAGATTGCAAAGCAATATCTATTGTTTCAGAAAACATAGAGGGGTTTTCTGCAACACAATTAACTAAACCAGTTCTTGTTGACTGGGGACTCGGATCAATTTCAACATCATCATCGCATTCAAGAATCACTTCAGGCAATATTTGTGCCGAAACAGGAGACATAATTCCTGCCATTGAAGACAAACAAAGCATCATACAAATGATTCCGACTGCCTTAGACATATTTCATCCGAGACAACTGTCATCAATAGAATTATTGCTAACAAAAATCATTTTTTGATTAAAATCAGATTCAAAGGATTCATGACAGCCATTACCTCCGATTGAAGCATGAGTGATGGAGCGGGACAACCTCCGGTGGTAATAGTTCCCGAGCAAACTACAATCACAAGTGGTACCGCAGTCCAAGAAAAACTGATTACAGCCGCAAGAGTATTTTCAGATTTATTGAAGCCTACATTTGGCCCTAGAGGGCTAGATAAGATGCTTTACAAAACCAATGGAACAACCGCTGTAACTAATGATGGAGCGAAAATAGTAGCAGAATTATTAGTAAAACACCCTGCAGCTAAAATGATGGTTTCTATGGCTAATTCTCAGGAAGAAAATTGCGGTGATGGCGTAACCACAACTATGCTATTATGCGGTGCACTTCTTCAAGAAGCAAACCTTCTTCTTAGAAAAGGATTACACCCATTGACATTAGTTGAAGGATTTAGGAAGTCTCTTTCGGTCGCGGAAAGTCAAATGGATTTAGATTCTCATGAAATTAGTGAAGAGGTGTTGTTAGGGGTTGCTGAAACAGCACTTACTGGCAAGGGTACAGAAGGAGCATTAGATTTATTTTCTTCAATGATAGTGACGGCACTTACATCAATTTCTAAGACTCAAAAACAACCTCGGGCAGAAAATATTGCTATGTTTAAATCAAAGAAGGGAAGCATCAATGATTCTAGAATAATCACTGGGGTCGCTTTTCGTCGCAGAGTCCTAATGGATAGCCTACCTAATCAATTATCAGATGTTCAAGTAGCGGTAATTTCTGGAGATATTAAAATCAGAAAAATGACTAGAACCGCTGAAATTAAAATATCTTCTGCCGATCAATTAGATGCATTTGTTGATGCTGAAAAAGACCGTAAAATATTTCTTGCTGAAGCGATAATAAATAGTGGTGCAAAAATAGTATTGTGTGGCGGAGAAATAGATCGAGATATATTACATCGCTTAGCAGATATGGATATTCTCGCAATAGGTGAATTAGACTCTTCAGAAATTGAAAACTCAGCATCTGCAACGGGTGCTAACGTCACAGATTCAATATTAGATATCAGTCCCCAAGACTTAGGTTTCTGTGGACAAGTATCTTGGGAAAGGAATGAAGCCAGCGATATGGTTGAAGATATCATAAGAATCGATGGATGTATTAATCCAGGTTTGGTTACAATAGAAGTCGGCGGAGCCGGCGAATTAGCCACTGAAGAAATCATTCGTGGATTACATGACGGATTAAGGGCAGTATCTTTAGCAATGGAAGATGAAAAAGTATTACCTGGAGGAGGTTCAATACATAGTCGAATTGCTAGATCTGTAAGGACAGCATCTGAATCTGAACCTGGGCGATCTCGGCTTGCAATGGATGCATTTTCTAGAGCCATGGAAACAATACCTAGTGCTTTAATTGAAAATTCCGGAAATGATCCTTTAGATGGAATTCTTGAGTTACGCTCCGCGACTAGAAATCAAGAATATTTCACTGGTATAGATACTCAAGGAAAAGTGTCAGCAATTCAAGGCGTTTGGCATCCTCGAACAGTTATCCAAGAGTCGCTTCAATCTGCATGCGAGACCAGTATTGGAATGCTTCGGATAGATCAAGTAATTTCTTCAAGAGGCGATTGAAACAACTAGTTACAAACACTTCAAGTCTTATGCATCTACGCCTCAATATGACAACACGCCGAGCCCTACTAAGCGTATGGGAAAAGTCCGGAATTGTAACTCTTGGTAAATCATTATCTGATATGGGCTGGGAAATACTTTCAACAGGTGGAACATCTAGAAAATTAAGGGAAGCTGGAATTGAAGTAATTGATGTTAGCGAAGCAACAGGACACCCCGAATGTTTTGATGGAAGAGTCAAGACTCTTCACCCAGCTATTCACGGAGGGATTCTAGTAAGAAGAGATAGAGAAGATGATATGAAAATGCTCGCAGAGTTAGATTATGGTACCATTGATTTAGTCTGTGTAAATCTATACCCTTTCGAAGCAGTTGCTTCGAAGCAACCTCCTGTATCTAACTCAGAACTAATTGAGATGATTGACATAGGTGGACCAACAATGATCCGTTCTGCTGCAAAAAACCACAAAGATGTCTTAGTGCTAACAGATGAAAGCCAATATCAAAAAGTCATCAAAGAGCTTCAAAAAACAAATGCTAATAATTCTGATATTAGTTTGGAAATACGGCAAGAACTCTCTCTTGCAGCATATCAATGTACAGCTGCTTATGATGCAGCAGTGAGTAATGAACTGGAGAAAAGATTTGTCGGTGAGGCTGTGCCAAACAGGCTCCATATCGCATCTGAAATGGGTGTCGAACTTCGTTATGGCGAGAATCCACATCAGCCCGCATCATTCTACCCCGCGTCTTCCTCAGTAGGACCCAGAGGGTTAGCATCGGCAATTCAACACGGTGGAAAGGCACTTTCATTCAATAATTATCTAGATCTAGATGGTGCACTCAGAATTGCCCGTGGTCTGTTGAAAGATATGGACAGTATACGTAACCAAGGATGTGTTGTAATTAAGCATACTAATCCTTGTGGTGCGGCAATCGATTCCTCACAAAAAAATGCCTGGATTAATGCTCTAGCAAGCGATCCTGAAAGTGCATTTGGTTGTGTAGTAGCATTTACAACAACGGTAGAAAAAGAAACGGCTGAAGCGATAGGAAGTCATTTCTTAGAGTGCATAATTGCACCAGGATACACAGATGAGGCATTAGAAATATTATCTAAAAAGAAAAATAGAAGAATGTTAACTATGCCTGAATTTTTACCCCGAGAAGAAGAATTAAGAATTCGTCAATTAGATGGAGGATGGGTTGCCCAAATCCAAGGTCCGCCTAGTATAGATTGGACTGAAGTAAAGTGTGTAACTAAAGTAGTGGGTGATTCCGACTTAGTTTCACTCGCGCGTTTTGGATCAACAGTCCTTTCAGAAGTCAAATCCAATTCAATAGTATTAGTCGCTATTACTGAAACAGGTTTTGCAACAGTCGGAGTCGGCCCCGGGCAGACTAGTAGAGTAGAGGCAGTACGTATCGCCGCTAGAAGAGCGGGAGATAGAGCGATAGGCTCGATGATGGTATCAGATGCTTTTTTCCCTTTCCGAGATGGTATAGACACAGCAAATGAAATCGGGGTTACTACGGTTGTACAACCAGGTGGCTCTATGCGAGATCAAGAAAGTATAGATGCTGCCAACGAGCACGGAATGTCTATGTTTTTCACCGGCCAAAGATTGTTCTTACACTAAGAATTCCACATATTCTCTATAGAAAAAAACATCATCTTACCACCCCTGCGAGATTTATGCAGGAACTCCTCCTAATCTCTATTGGAGCTTTTATTGCAGCTGCTCTAACAGTACCTGCAGGATTTGGGCTTTCGACATTATTGACTCCCTTGGTACTATTCGTTTTACCTGTCCATGAAGCTGTTGCTGTTGTAGCAATAGTTCATTGCGCCCATAATGCAGGAAAGTTTCTTTCACTTAGGGAATCAGTTGATTTTTCCGCATTTAGGAGATATGGCGTTTGGTTGGTAGTTGGGGCAATTATCGGAGCTTTACTTCAAAATCAAGTTCCGGGAGATCCTCTGCTTTTGTTAGTCGGTATATTTCTAATCATACTGCCAATTCTCTCAATTAGTGAAAGATGGACAGGATATAAAATTCCCGAGGCTAATGATCAGATAGGGGGTTTTGGTTCAGGATTTATGGGTGGACTATCTGGTCATCAGGGGGCATTAAGAGCGATGTTTCTAACAAGACGATTACCTGATAAAATGACTTATGCAGCAACTGCCAGCGTACTCGCTCTTTGTGTTGATTTATCTAGAATACCTGTCTACATATTTTTTAGAAGTGATGAGATATTCAATCATTTAACTATAACAACAGTTCTTGTTATATCCGCACTGATTGGCGTCAGAGTCGGAAAAAAATGGTTAAAATCTTTAAAATCATCTCAGATTCATTTTATGGTAATGTCTGGTATAATAGGAAGCGGTATTTTCTATATTCTCGAGGCTGTATACTAACCTTCTTTGTCTCTTTTTTCTCTAAGAAACTTAACCAATGAATCCAAATCTTCGAAAAGTATTGTTACAACACTGATGTGATCACAATCTTGACAGATAAAACGCTTTCCAGTTTCATATCCCATATAAGGGACAATACGAGGACTAAAACAATTTGAGCAGACTTCAATATTTTTTAAATTATTAGGATTTGATTTCATATCTAATCCTCATTCGTTCGATTGTCTAAATAATCTAATCATATTCAATTTTTTCTGAATACTAGATTCAAGAATACTAGATAATTCATTAATATCGATTGTTTTTAATGCCTGAATTTGATCTTCAATCGAATCTATAATTAAAGATGCAAGTTTCCAAATTGTATCATTATCGGCGTTTGGAAACATATTTTTAATTTCATTATCAATATCAAATTCATCAACATCCATCTCATTAATTTCTGCAATATTTTCAATGTAAGTTCTCCATAATGCCAGTAGACTTTCCCACTTTACTGGCTCAATAGTTCCTTTTAGTTCAGGAATAATTTCTATTACCGCTCTAACATATAATTTACCGGATGGAGCTTGCTCGATATATTGCTCCATTAGCTCATTAACAGAAGGGAATATTGCATCGAAAGGCTCTGGTTTGAGTGCGGGTTCTATCAAAGAGAGTATACGGAATCTCTCACCTCCTTTAGCCCCATACAAGAGATTTGTCCCCTGTTCTTCTAAATCATTTACTTGCACTAACGTCCCTACGTCATATGGGACCAACCATCCATTTATGTCAGGCATTGCAGGATTTGACATCACGTGCCCATAAGCCAAATTATCAAGAGTAATATCATCTAACATCTGCTTATATCTTGGTTCAAAAACTCTCATGACCATCTCATCTCCAGGTAAAAGAAGTGATTCAAGAGTAAAGAGAGGGATAATCATTTCATTTTCTTTCAACAATGGAATCTGATTTAATTTTAAAATTTCCATAATCACGCCTTCTTAATTTTTCTAGATGTATAAATCATTATTGAAATAATCACTACTAATATCGTCACGATTGAATATGTGCTGATTGAGGAAGCGCTTTCTTCTATCACTTCTTCTTCATTTTCATCAGATTCATTTTCAATAACTGAAATGGGATTTACATTAATTACACCAATCATATTGACTTGCTCATGGGGTTCGCAAACAAATTCATATGAGCCATTCATTCCAACGTCAAAAGTAAAAGAAAAATCTACATTTCTCTCTGGATTTCCAGAATCAAAGACGCCATTCGTTTCAACTGCATTGTGGGCTAATAGTTCGCCACTCCAAAAAAATCTAACAGTATCTCCTTCGTCAATAGTTACTTCTGCGGGAGAGAACTGCAAATTAGTACTATCAACTGTGATTACAACTTCCTCTTGCATATTTACGTCGGCCTGTTCTGATGCAACAGGTCCAATTAAAGAAATTGAAAATATCAGAAAGGCCAAGGAGAAACCGACAACTTTACCCACCTTCATAAACCCACAGTATTACATTAACCTATGAAGTCATGTATTGAAATTATCACTAAATTAGTTCCTACTTTTAACTTTCATCCCAACATACCATATCCCGATAATTCCAACTAGAACAATAGTTATTGTTCCAAAACCAGGGTCGGCACCGTTCCATGAGGAAACATCATTCCACACTCCTTCACCTTTAGTAGAGACGTGCCAAACAAAATAAGAAGATAATGAGGTCATGATTGCAATCATAGATATAATTCCAGTTTTAGCATGCTTCGGAACGGTTTTGCCTGTTGCATAGTAATCAAAAACAGCCGAACCAAAATAAGGATTATTGAGCGTTTTTCTGAATAACTTTTCACTAGAAAGAGAAAACAAAAACGCAGCAGGAACCGCCCAAGATACTGTAGGCCATCCAGGAATCCATATCCCAATTACAGCAAAAATAACGAATAAAGATCCTGCGCCAACATACAGTTTACTCTTGAATGGACTACTGGCCACACAGTATTTTTCAACCACCTCGTCGATGGTCTGTAACCTATCCACAAAACTCCGACCAACCAATAGAAGATAAATCAATATGTTTTGTTTAACATAAATAATCCCCAACTCTCAAGGATAATCACCCTAGCCGATTGACATGAGCGTCCCATATATCAGGCCTCGTCGAGGGTCGAAAGAGGATCCTTTACGGATAGGGATACTAATTTCTGGAGGAGGCTCAGGTTTGTCTGCTTTAATCAAATATCAATTATCCAATCCATCGAGCCACAAAACTGAACTTATTATCTCGGATAATGCTACTGCAAAGGGATTAAAATTTGGCGCCGATTTCGATATACCTGCCATCGCAATCGAATTACCTGAAATTAATGATAAATCTAAGCGTAGAATTAAACATGAAGAATTAATACATGATAAGTTAATTCAGTCTCGTATTGAACTTGTAGTTTTAAGCGGTTATATGAGAATTTTATCTCCAAAATTTGTCAAGAAATGGAAAGGTCGATTAATTAATATTCATCCTTCTTTGCTTCCTAAATACCCTGGTGCATATGCTCATAGAGATGCCTTAGATGATGGTGCTAAAATAACCGGATGTACAGTTCATTTAGTCGACGAAGGTGTAGATACGGGTGAAATTCTTGCACAATCTGAAGTCCCTATTTTTGATAGTGATACAATTGAAATATTACAAGAAAGAGTGAAAAAAGCAGAGCATTTACTTTACCCAAAGGTCTTAGATGATTATTGTAGCAAGTAATTATTTCGAGATATACTGATTAATTTCATCGAGCGTTATTTCTTGGAATTCCCCAGTATTAATATCATAATTTGAAAGTTCCATACTACCTATTGCTAAACGATGTATGGAAATAACATAATTTCCTAATGCACTAAACATTCGCCGGATTTGGCGTTTTTTGCCTTCCTTAATTGTCAAAACTGCTATCCTTTCATCGTCTAAAGTAATATTAGCTGGTTGAGAAACATATCTTTCATAATAATCATTGTCAGATATTTCAATTTTCACCCCTCTTTTAATTTGAGAAATTTCATTTTCCGTTATTCCCAATTCTGTTTCTACAAGATATTTCTTAGAAATATGATTTTTTGGATTTGTGATTTTATCTACCAATTTCCCATCTGTTGTAACTAATAAAAATCCAGTCGTATCCTCATCTAATCTACCGACAGTAATTAGAGATTCATACACATTAGATGGGACTTTATCTCTAAAAATTTCATATACAGATTTTTTATTCAACTGTTTTTCTTGATCATTCAACCGCGAGCAAATCACTCCTTCCGGTTTATTCAATAAAAAATACATATCATTAGTTGGTAGTGTCAGCACTTTTCCCTTGAAAGTTACAGGTTTTGTATTTGGATTGAATTCAAATTTAATATCTTTTACAGTCGAACCATTAACTGAAATGTCTCCGCTCCATATAGCATTCTTAACTTCATTCTTCGAAGTAAAAATCCCACATTTAGAAAGAAACTGATGTAATCTTATTTTCATATTTCATTCCATAATCAATTCTACTAAGTCACCAACGGATTCGTATA
>Ga0209425_10007472_pt1 | contig 10254 bp, 8 predicted proteins | sample COG_05_FD_184749 | JGI IMG/M metagenome (GOLD analysis project Ga0209425, IMG submission 184749) | Pelagic Microbial community sample from North Sea - COGITO 998_met_05 (SPAdes) (version 2) | ecosystem: Environmental > Aquatic > Marine > Neritic zone/Coastal water | place: Helgoland, sampling... | reverse complement strand
TACTCGCTCTCGCTGGTTACGACCAATCAGAGTGGAAGTGAAACTATCAAACGGTCAAGAAGTGATTTCTGGTCGTAGAATCATGACCATGAGTAATATTGCAGGTGACGATTCTCAGCAAATCAGCTGGTTGATAAAGGGCAAGGGTTCAATAGAAATTGAAGCTGGTGCTCCACATGCAGGAACAGACAACGCAACTGTAAACCTTAAATAAGAAGACCGATGAAAAGACATATAACAAACTTATTCGCTGGTTTAATCTTGGTAGGTTTAATACTACCGGCAACCAGTTTTGCTCAAAGTGCAGATGAAGTGTTTAGAGCAGCAGGCTCTCCACATGATCCTAAAGTGAATATCTCATTTAATAGATATTATACTGCTGAAGGAATCGCTGAAATAACTGATAAGATTGCAAAAGCTTATCCTGATTTAGTAAAGCGTGTATCTATTGGAAAGTCATATGAAGGCAGAGATATCTGGATGCTTCAGGTGACAAACTATAAGAAAGGGATTGCTGACAGAAAACCAGCTTTCTATGTAGATGGAAACATTCACTCGAATGAAATCCAGGGTGCTGAAATCTGTCTTTATACCGCATGGTACCTGACAGAAAACTTTGGTGATGTGAACTCTATCACTGAAATGCTCGATGACCGTATCTTCTATATTGTTCCAACCATCAACCCAGATGCGCGAAATAACTATATGAAAGAAGCCAATACTGGTAGTTCTCCACGTTCTGGTATGATGCCATTGGATGATGACCGTGATGGCCTAGTAGACGAAGACGGTCTTGATGACCTTGATGGTGACGGTTCTGTTACTAGAATGCGTAGAAAAAGTGATTATGGTGATTTCATTGTTGATCCACTTGATCCACGTAAAATGATCCAAATTGGACCTGATGACGTGGTAACAGCTCAGCGTTACGAAATGTTAGGTTCCGAAGGTATCGACAATGATGGTGACGGTAGAGTAAACGAAGATAGACCAGGTGTTTACGATCCTAACAGGGATTGGGCATGGAAATGGCAACCTGATTACATTCAACGAGGTGCCTTAAAATACCCTTTCAGCGCACCTGAGAATAGGGCTGTAGCTGATTTCGCATTATCCAGACCAAACATTGCAGGAGCACAGAGTTTCCACAATTCAGGAGGGATGATCTTAAGAGGTCCTGGAGCTGAAGAAGATTTAGCCACTTACAATCGTGCAGACATTAGAATCTATGATGCTATCGGTAGAAAAGGGCAGAAAATGCTTCCTGGTTACCGTTACCTAACCGTTTATAAGGATTTATACTCAGTGTTTGGTGGTGAGTTAGATTGGTTCTACGGAAGTAGAGGTGTTTACACATTTACCAATGAGATCTTTAGCAGCTTTGCCTATTATAAGGATCCAAACGCAGGTCGTGACCAAGGCTATGATTTCGATAAGGAGTTGTTGGCGAATGATGCATTTACCCCTTGGGCTTCTTACAATCACCCAACTTATGGTGAAATAGAGATTGGCGGATTCAAAAAGAACTTTGGACGTGCTACCCCAGGTTTTATGCTAGAAGAAGAGCTGCATAGAAATATGGCTTTTGCTTTATATCACGCACATCATATGCCGAATTTGAGTATTGATAAGGTTTCTGAAAAGGATCTAGGTGGTGGACTTAAAGAAGTAACTGTCATCATCAAGAACGATAGAATGATGCCAACTCACGCTTCTCAAGATTTGAAATATAAAATTGAGCGACCTGATTTTGTATCGATTTCAGGAGTAGATGTTCAAGCGGGCATGATTGTTCAAGACATTGACTTAGGGCTTAGTACAGAGCAAAAAGTGAATCCTGCGAAAATGGTATTAGCCAATATCCCAGGAAACAGTACAGTAACCCTTCGTTGGATTGTCAGCGGAAAAGGCAAGTACACTATAACCGTGGATAGTGCTAAAGGGGGATTGATTACGAAGTAGTCTTCATGCAAAGACATTGAAAGCCAATCCGAGCAGTCGGGTTGGCTTTTTTAATCCATTTCAAATAGCAAGTTTTGATGTACAGAGCGCAACTCTTGAAAGGTCTTCGTATTGTTTTGTGCTTTGGCAAGTGCCATTCCATCTTCATAGACTTTTAGGGCTTCTTCCTCTTTTTCGAACGCTTCTAGCAGTTGACCTGCTTGATAATAGGTAGGGAGATAGTCAGAATGATCCTTGAGTAGCTTTTGGAATAAAACCAAGGCTTCCTCTGGTAACTCTTCTAAGTATTCACAAGCCAAGCCATAGGAATTGAAGGGATCAGCAGGATCTTCGGCAATGTACTTTTTCAGTAAGTCAATACGTACTTGATTCATTCGACTTAGTTCGTTTTTATTTACTTGTTTATTGGCTATCTTCGAGGCAAATTTAGACATCTAAATGTCTTTATTTGCGGTGATTTAATAATAGTTAGATAAAATCTAAACTAGTTAAGCGCTCATTCAGTTGACATTGAAATCATTTAAATCAATAAGTAAGCATGAACATACTAGTTTGTATCACACATGTTCCTGATACTACTTCACGAATTGCTTTTACCAATAACAACACTGAGTTTGATAAGAACGGTGTGCAGTTCATCATAGGTCCTTATGATGATTATGCTTTGGCAAGAGCCGTAGAGTTGAAAGAACAGAGCGGGGGAAAAATCACAGTACTGAACGTTGGCGAAGCTGATAGCGATCCAACCATTAGAAAAGCCTTGGCTATTGGAGCCGATGAAGCCATTCGTGTGAATGCCTTTCCATCGGATTCATTCTTTGTAGCAAATCAAATTGCTGCAATTGCCAAAGAAGAAAATTACGATTTGATCTTGATGGGCCGTGAGTCTATCGATTTCAATGGAGGTATGGTGCATGGTATGGTAGGAGAGTTGTTGGGATTACCTTCATTCTCACCTGTAATGCAACTAGAAGTGGATGGTACTAACGCTAAGATCACTAGAGAGATCGAAGGTGGTAAAGAGAAGCTTGATGTCTCGCTTCCATTTGTAGCAGGTTGTCAAGAGCCGATCGCTGAGTGGAAGATCCCTAATATGAGAGGAATTATGTCCGCTAGGACAAAGCCATTAAACGTAGTGGAGCCTTCTGATACCGCTGTCCATAGCACTATTTCTGCCTATGAGTTGCCACCAGCAAAAGGAGCTGTTAAAATGATTGATGCCGACAATGTAAGTGAGTTGGTTGACTTATTGAGAAACGAAGCTAAAGTAATCTAAGAGATATGTCAGTTTTAGTATTTATAGAAACCGAAGACGGAAAGATTAAAAAATCTTCCAGAGAAGCGATCACTTATGGTGCTGCTTTGGGCGAAGTGACAGCTTTGGCATTGGGTACGGTTAGTGCCGAAGAATTAGCAACTGCTGGAAAGAATGGTGCAACTAAAGTTTTACATGTTGCAGACGAGCGATTGAATGACGGTTTAATTCAACCTTATGCAGAAGCTTTGTCGGCTGCAGCGACAGAAGTTGGTGCAGATATTATCGTTACAGCAAAGTCATCTTTAGCAGATGCTGTTGTCGGTAGAGTTTCAATGAAATTGGGTGCCGCGTTAGTCTCGAATGTTGTTGCGTTACCTGATACCTCGAATGGTTTCCAAGTGAAGCGTAGCATTTACACTGGTAAAGCATTCGCAAATGTGAATATGACTACCGACAAGAAGATTCTTGCCATCAAAAAGAACGCAGTCGAAGTTAAAGAAGATGGTGGAACAGCCACAGTAGAAGCATTCAGTGTAACACTTGACGATAGCTTATTTGGATCAAAAATTACTTCTACAGAAAAGGCTGAAGGGGATGTACTGCTTCCAGAAGCAGATATTGTAGTCTCAGGAGGTCGTGGTTTGAAAGGACTAGAGAACTGGGGAATCATTGAAGATCTAGCGAAGACATTGGGTGCCGCGACAGGTTGTTCAAAGCCAGTTTCTGATATGGATTGGAGACCTCATCATGAGCACGTAGGACAAACTGGTGTAAAGGTTAGCCCAACGTTATACATTGCAGTTGGTATTTCAGGTGCTATTCAGCACTTGGCAGGTGTCAATTCTTCTAAGTATATTGTCGTGATTAATAAAGACGAAGAAGCACCGTTTTTCAAGGCTGCCGATTATGGTATCGTTGGAGACGCATTCGAAGTCTTACCTAAATTGAATGAAGCGCTTAAGGCGGCACTAGCTTAGAATTTTTTAGCATTGAGTAAGGTAGAGATTGAAATTATTGGGCTTTCATCAAGCCAGTCCCAGACTACGGGTTCTTTTGCTTTAGTATTAGGCGAGGTTGAGGGGGAAAGAAGATTACCCATTATTATTGGCATGTTTGAAGCGCAAGCAATTGCGCTTGAAATAGAAAAGATAACACCGAACCGCCCGATGACGCATGACTTGTTTAAGTCATTTGCTCATGGATTTGGCTTTGAGGTAACTGAAGTTATTATTTCAGACCTTAAAGAAGGCGTCTTCTTTGCTAAAATCGTCTGTACAGATGGGGTCAAAACTATCGAGGTTGATGCAAGGCCTTCAGATGCAATCGCTATTGGAATTCGATTTGAGGTACCGTTTTATACACAAGAATCTGTATTGGCAGAAGCAGGGATTATTTTGACAGACGAAGAAGAACTGTTGGATGAGGAGAATGAAGAACCCATACATGCGTCTAAACCTGATGATAGGCTTCAAGACTTTTCGTTAGAGAAACTCAACGAAATGTTAGACGAAGCACTCAAGGCTGAAGATTATGAGGGTGCTGCCAAAATCAGGGACGAGATAAATAAAAGAAGTTAATTCAACGAAAGCCTTTGTTCACTCGGTGGGCAAGGGCTTTTTTATGCTTTTTGCAAAATGGATATCATAAGAGCAATCATTGGACTATTAGTGTTGGTAGGGATTGCCTATCTGCTTTCAGGTAATAGGAAAGCGATAAGCTGGCGCCTGGTTGGAGTAGGTGTTGCTATGCAAGTGGTGATTGCTTTATTAATATCTGAAGTGCCTTTTGTTAAAACCATGTTCGACTTTGTAAGTCGAGGGTTTGTCTCTTTCTTAAGCTTTGCATTAAATGGTGCCGAGTTTCTTTATGGTGACTTAGCCAAGAATAGTGATGCCATAGATGGAGTAGGGCATAGCTTGGGTTTCCTCTTCGTGTTTCAAGCCTTACCAACCGTTATATTCTTTTCAGCCATCACGGCTGGACTTTATTACCTGGGGATTCTTCAAAAGATCGTTTATGTATTCGCTTGGATTATGGCGAAGACAATGAGACTTTCTGGTGCAGAATCTATGTCTGCTGCTGGGAATATTTTCTTAGGACAAACAGAGGCACCATTACTTGTCAAGCCCTTTATCGCGGGCATGACCAAGTCAGAGCTTTTATGCTTAATGACAGGAGGGATGGCTACCATTGCTGGTTCTGTATTAGGAGCCTATGTTTCCTTTTTGGGCGGTGGCGACCCTGTACAGCAAGCCAAATTTGCAACTTACTTATTGAGTGCTTCGATCATGAATGCACCAGCAGCCATACTTATGGCGAAAATCTTTCTTCCAGAAGAGGAGGAAGTGAACAAAGAATTAAAAGTCAGTAAAGATCAGATCGGTGTTAATGTAATTGATGCCTTGGCTGGCGGAGCAAGTGACGGATTAAAACTTGCTGCAAATATTGGCGCTATGCTTTTGGCCTTTATTGCTGTGATCTATTCTATCAACTGGATCCTAGTAGATGGTATCGGAGCTTGGACAGGACTTAATACTTTCGTAATTGATAGCACTGATGGTGTATTTGATGGATTTAGTCTTCAATATATCCTAGGTCAGGGCTTTAGAGTCTTTGCCTTTGCCATGGGAGTAGACTGGTCCGAAACGCTACAAGTCGGAAGTTTGATCGGGCAAAAGACCGTAATCAACGAATTCGTAGCTTATTTAAGCTTGGCAGAAATGAAAGATGCGGGTGTATTAAGTGAAAAGGCCATTATCATTTCTACTTATGCACTTTGTGGCTTCGCGAACTTCTCATCTATCGCCATTCAAATTGGTGGAATTGGCAGTTTGGCACCTTCACGTCAAGGTGATCTTTCTAGACTCGGTATGCGCGCACTGATGGCAGCAACCCTTGCGACTATGATGACGGCTACGATTGCTGGAGCACTTTTTGGGTAAACTTCTTGCCAGCTAATTAGCACTGTCCCCCTTTGGAGGGGGAAGCGAAGCTGGGGGAGGACTACATTGATAGTACCCAAAAAATTGGGGTAGAATGTTAAGTTACTTTTATAAACTTGAATTTACTGTAATGACAAGAAAGAAGTAAACCTCAAAATTCAAGACCAAGGTAGTTTTAGAAGCCTTGAAGGAGCGCTTTAGCGTAGCTGGAATAGCTCAGAAATATGACATATCCCCTTGACAAATCCATCATTGGAAGCGTGAGTTTTTAAATGGGGCAGAGACTGTTTTTGAGAGTTAAAGCAAAAGCAAGAAGGGTCAGACCGAAGAAGAGAAGGATTTGCTATTGAAGGCCATTGGCCAACTAAAAGTGGAAAATTATTTTTTACAGAAGGCCTGATGTTGAGGCCAGTGACTGAACGTAGATCAATGATGAGCAAGTGGCAATTGAGTATCGTGAAGCAGTGTGAGCTGTTGCAAATACATCGTTCAGGAGTTTACCACAAGCCTATAGCAGCGTCTGACTTAATCATGGAACTGATGCGGCTAATGGATGAGCATTACCTTCATCACCCTTTTAAGGGAGCTAACAGAATGCATACGTGGCTAATACTGGATAAAGGTTACAAAGCAGGCAAGATCCCTATAGAACGGCTCTATTACAGCGTAATGGGACTCAGGGCCATCATGCCAGGTAAACATACCTCCAGAAGACAGAAGGCTCATAGGGTATGCCCTTATCTGCTTAGGAACCTAACTGTGACCGTCCTAATCAGGTATGGGCAATAGATATCACTTATATCCCAATGCAGAAGGGATTCATGTATCTAGTCGCTATTATTGACTTATATAGCCGCTTTGTGGCGAACTGGTCAGTATCTAATACAATAATGGATGCAGAATGGTGTAGGCATACCTTGGAACAGGCCATTGCCACTCATGGTAATCCAGAGATCGTCAATACCGATTAAGGATCCCAGTTTACATCCGATACCTTCAGCCAATGCGTGATTGACCAGCATATCAGGTTGAGCATGGAAGGAAAAGGAAGAGCCATTGATAATGCTTTTATCAAACGGGCTTGGAGAAGTGTGAAGTACGAAAAGCTCTACTTGGACACTCCCAAGGATGGAATAGATCTATACCAGTCACTTGCTCAATACTTTAGATACTATAACCTTGAAAGGAGAGATAGTGGCATTAACAATCAGATATCTAATCAGAGATATACACAGCAATTTAAAAAGGCTGCTTTATATAGATACTTTAGATAAAACCAGAATATATTTATCAAACTAAACTGTCCTAAACATTGGGGAAACATCAAAATTCGAAATTAAATTTGATTATTCGTTCTAATAATGGTTTGTTTAGTTAGTTTGTACTATGATAGAGTCGGTAGCTGTATTGTCTTCCATTTTCTTAGTTGCTACAGGATTTTTTTTTCTTAAAAGAATTTGGGAATTAAATTATGGAATTGATATTCGGCGAGAGGTTTACTATCTTGGACTCTTAATTTTTTGTTTTACAGGAAACAGGGTATCTTTTTTATTCAACTTTTTTGAAAGCGGAGGTGATGTTGTTTTTGATTTGTCCGAGCAGTTAGGAGTCTCGCAAACACCGATATTTAGTTTTCTAATCCTTCTTCTTCCTCTTTTTCTTTTCACGTATTTATTTTCTTCTTTGGGTTTTTCAAAGAAAAGTCTGATTATCCACTTAATTCCTTTACTATTAGTTATTGTTGTTGATTTATACAATCAAACTCCTGTTATAAAGATCAATAATCTTGAACTGAAAGGTATCTTGCTGGGTCTTATTAGTTTGGGCTACATAATTGAAATTCTAATTCGACTTGTTAAAGGTAAGAATTACTCTGATGTGATGGTGGTATGGGTTTTGTTGTTGCTATTTATATACTCATCTGGTCTAACGAAGATATTATATGTAAATTCTTTGATGCAGTATCCAGGCCCAGATACTTATTATGATGGATTTATATATGCTAACATTTTTCTTGGAACAACCTTTCTTGTGGTACGTTTCAAATTCCAGAGAATTTTAACCTGTGATATAAGGTATGAGTTTCTTAAAAAGGATATATTAGAAAAGGAAGTGTCTGATAGACGGCTTCAATCTTATCGTGCAACAGATATATGGAGAAGCAAAGAAGTTTTTTTATCAAAACGTGCATTAGATGAACTTAGTGCTCGGAGTCGTAATCTGATTGAATTATCAAGTAATGAGATTTTATCTCGACTGATGGCGTTAGAAATTAAATTTATTAGAGGGGAACAAGATTTCAAGCCTTTTGAGAGTATTCATGATCTATCGCAGCAAATTGGCTATGATTCTGAGCTGATGGAATTTTGGCTAAGTAATTATTGTAATTTTTCATTTTCCGAATATTCTAAATTAATCAGAGTCTTTCGGGCAGATTACCTTATTCTTGATGGTTTTTTATTTCAGCACAAGGCGGAACAATTAGCAGAGAAAAGTTATTTTTCAAACAGAGTTACACTATATAATAATTTTAAAAAGTATTTAAACACGACAATATCTGAAAGGTCAAGAAAAATGAAGGTATAAGTTTTACGTGTTTGGCGAAAATCAATTTAGGTTAAACTTGAAATTCCTAGAATAATCAATTGCCAGTTTATTTATGATATGGTTAAGGATTATTTATAGCGGTTAAATATTTTAAAAATTTTAACTAGCGGTGAGGATCCCAAAATAAGCTCAATATTTTTTTAACCGAGATGTCTAAAGGGTTAAAAAAATATATTTTTAAGTATTCGACCGTGGTTATATGTACTTATTTGTGCCTTCTTACTCAGAATACGAGTAAGTTCACTTAAGTATAGAAATTTGTATTTCACCGTTCGTACGAGAAATCCGCTGAGGCGGAAGTTAAATGTCTTGTTCAGTGTATTGATTGGACTAAATTTAATTTCGCTGTCTGCTAAGGCCCAGCTTCCTGGGCCAAGTTCGTCTTGGACAACAGTTATTCAATCTGATGTATATGGTGATGCTATTCACAAAAGTGATGCCTACAAACTCGATGTTTTTGGAAATTCATCATACCCGGTTTTACAATCGGCCTTCAATGGAAATAATTTTTATTTTAGAGTTTTATTGAATGGTAGTACTGGCGATTTTACTGGAAAGCAAAAAGTTTTTAAATTCTTTATTGGTATAGACGCTGACTTAGATAATGATATCGATTTCTTTATTTATCTCGAAAGAGATAAGAATAGAGAAAATGATGATTTTTATAGAAAAAATTATATCGGATTTTGGGAAACTGGTGAAGGGAATCAACAAACGCCAAGAACTACTTCTTGGGAAAGTGAAGATTTTATCGGTAGTAATGATAGATATTTATCAAATTCTAGTATTAACACTGATATTAGTGGAAGTGGATTAAATGATCATTATTATGATTTTGGATTTCCTCTTTCTGAATTACAAGATTTTATTTCTTCTGATTTCCCCAATTTTGATGCTTCTACAACTGTTAATTTAATTGCCTTTTCTGCCGAAGGAGGTAATGACGATTTAGATGCTGCTGATAGAAAAGATATTCTTGGAATAGATGATAGAACCATTGAAAGTGGGAATGGTTATAGTGCATCTTATTCTTGGTCAAGCTTATTTGTTACTAATTCACTTGATGGTTTTGCTGGAAATTCTTCGGATAATACTGCACCAGTAATAACCTCAGGTGCAATGGGTACGGATCTTGCCGAGAACTCAGGTTCAGGACAGACGATTTATACAATAACAGCGACTGATGCGTTAGGTGTAGATAGCTATGCTATTGGAGGAACGGATGCTTCTTTATTATCCTTAAGCGGTAGCATTGTAACCCTGGATGCCGATCCTGATTATGAAACCAAAAACAGTTATAGTTTTACTGTTACGGCAAGTGATGCTGCAGGTAATACAAGTGAGGCTACAACAGTAACGTTCTCTATTACGGATGTTGATGAAATAATTCCAGTAATCACCTTAACAGGTGCTGATGTAAGCCAAGAAGTTGGTGGTAGTTATACCGATGCTGGTGCGACAGCTAGTGATAATATAGATGGTGAC
>Ga0209425_10007467_pt1 | contig 10256 bp, 8 predicted proteins | sample COG_05_FD_184749 | JGI IMG/M metagenome (GOLD analysis project Ga0209425, IMG submission 184749) | Pelagic Microbial community sample from North Sea - COGITO 998_met_05 (SPAdes) (version 2) | ecosystem: Environmental > Aquatic > Marine > Neritic zone/Coastal water | place: Helgoland, sampling... | reverse complement strand
GACGATACCCTTCACCCTCCGCGCATCCCCCGCGATTCACCAAACGCATCTATCCAACGTGTTCTCACGTAAGCCTCATCGACCCGTTTACGTACGTATCGCAGGAGTGGGTCATACTGGAGGATGAGGTCACGAGCCGCACCGACGCCGCCGAGGCTGCGCTCAAAGTGCGCGATCGATCCATCGGCAAAGTCGCCGGAGCCGCCATCTTACCGCGGGAGAAGGAATCCGAGGGTGGAACCCTGATGTTCCAGTTCGAATCCACCGCACCGAGTACCAGCGTGTTCAACCGCGAGTCCCTGACGCTGATGAAGGAGATCGAAGTCCTGGTACTGTCCGTGCCTGGGTACACGGACGTGTGCCAACTGAAATACGACGGCGAAGGTGAAAACGCGACGTCAACCGGCTGCGTCGAATCAATCTCGCCGCTCAATTTCTTCTTCCCCACCGTCACCGTGCACGCCAACGGCACGGTGCAAGTCACGCCGGATGGGAACGGGCCGCTCGTGGACGACATCGACGCCGTGGTTCGTGCATTCGACGCGGACAGGCGAACGCTCGGATACTTTCTAGACGGCGGGTTCGACAAAACGACTTTGTTCAACCGAATGACTCGGATGAAGTACCCGGTCGGGTCGCCGCTCAAGGGCTTCGCCGATAACAGCAGGGACGAGGAGAAGCAGGACGTCAAGGTTGGTAAACTGTGGCTCGATGCGGTAGAGAAGGCGCTGTTCGAGCGCTTCGGGATTAAGGCCGGGTTCTTGTCATCCCCGTACCTGGGAATTCCAAATGAGAAAAACACAGACGTGCGGTGGTACGCGGCGCACCTTCGACGGAAAGATTCGCAGCTCGTCATCAACTACGACCTGGCGTGGGCGTTCGCGTCGATCCTGTCGGTGTGGGCGTACATGAGCATCAGCACCGGGAGCGTGTTCATCGCGTCTCTCGGTATGTTCGAGATTCTCATGTCGCTGCCGGTGTCGATATTCATATACAAGCTCGCGTTTCGCATCGCGTACCTGGGAAACATACAGGTGCTCTCCATATTCATCGTGCTCGGCATCGGCGCCGACGACGTGTTCGTGTTCTACGACGCCTTCAAGCAGTCCGCGCTGGTCCCGCACGTCAAGGATAACATACTGGACAGGGTGACGTACACGGCGGAGCGCGCGGCCAAGGCTATCAGCGTCACCAGTTTCACAACCATGATGGCGTTTCTCGCGACGGCGATGTCGAAAGTCATGCCGATCTCCGCGTTTGGCATCTTGAGCGCCACGATGGTGTTCTTCCTCTTCGCGGTCAACGTCGCGTTCTTCCCGCCGGCGTTGATGCTGTACGACAGGTACGTGGGGAAGATGTGCGTGTGCGCGCGGTTGGTAGGGGACAAGGATCCCGACGGGGAGGTCGCGGGTTCGAAACCGGGCAAGGGCACCGACGGAACTTCGTCCGCGACGATCGATCCTAAATCCCGGGTTCACGCGTGGAACGATTCCAAACCGGTCATCGCGCGAGTGATGTCACCACGGGTCCGTAGGGTCACCGTCAACCCGTTCGCGCTCGCCGGATCTTACGATCCAGCCGATACCGACAGCGACGCCGAAGCCGGGACTAAGAATTACGCGATGGACAAAAAAAAGCTCCGGCGGGTGGAGTGGTTCTACCGCGAACCCTTCTTCTATTTCATCAAATCCCCGGCCAAGTACGTGCTGTTGACCGCGTTCGCCGCGTTGCTCGTGTACGGCGCGTGGGGCGCGAACAAGTTAGAGCCGCCCGCGCAGCAGGAGCAGTGGTACCCGAGCGATCACATGATGCAAGCTTTCGCAAACGCTCGCATGGAATTCGCGAGCAGCGACGAGGACAGGGTACGTTTATTTTAATCACCGTATGGGCAACATGACTGACGGGTAAGTGTTTTGTGTACAGGTTGTCGTCGTGGACGTCTTCTGGGGCTTGGACGGTATGGACATCTCCAACGTGGATCGGTGGAAACCGAACGAGCGGGGGGTGCTCCAGCTGACGCCTACGTTCGACGCGAGCTCGCCCGCGGCGCAGGCTCACTTGAAGGACGCGTGCGATCGCTTAGCGTCCGCTTCATGCGGCGCGGCTGGGTGCGAGGGCGGGACGCTTCTACGCAACGGAGCCGACGCCAGGGTCATCTGCCCCATGCGCGAGTTCGCCAAATACCAAATCGCGCTGAACCGCACGTTTCCCACGGGCAAAGACGTGTTTTTGTCGGAGATGTACGAGTTTTTACTGAGCGCCAACGGCAAGTTTCTGCGAAAGCACGTCGGGTTTGAAAAGGCCAACGCGGATGGTTCGGTTCCAAAGATGTTTTACCACCGAATCAGCGCGGATTCGTCGCTCAATTACCCGGCGGTGGCGCGGACCGCGCGGCCGGTGTTTGAGCGCTGGGAGTCGGTCATCGGAGATATGAACAAAGATGCGCCATTGGGCGTGAACGCAGCGTTCAGCACCGGGTACTGGTCGTGGACTTGGATGAAGACGCAAGGTACGTTTATTTTCATCATTCTCACCATATGGGCAATTTGACTGACGGCATGTTTTGTTTACACAGAGGCGCTGGTGGAGAACACGCGACAAGGGTTACTGCTGTGCTTCGTGATGGCGTTCGTGGTGCTGGTGATCAGCACCGCGGACATTCGCGCGGGGTTCATCGCGACGGTTGCCATCGCCGGAACCGTTACGACCGTTATGGGCGTCGGCGTGTATTCAATCATGGGCTGGGACCTAGGCATCGGCGAATCAATCGCGGCGGTCATCTTAATCGGCCTCTCCGTGGACTACTGCGTTCACCTGGCGAACGCGTACGTCGAGGCGCCGGTGTGGATGACCACGCGCGAGCGCAGGACGCAACACGCGCTCATGATCATGGGCGTCAGCATCACGGCGTCCGCCATCACCACCATCATCTCGGGAAGTATACTGTGGCTTTGCATTCTGAAGTTTTTCAGCAAATTCGCGTTTCTGATCACCGCGACGATCGTGTCGTCGTTTTTGTGGAGCGTGTTGTTTCTCCCCGCGGCGCTCGTCGTGTTTGGTCCGCCTGGTGCTGATTCGTGGTCCAACCTGAAGCCGATGTTCCGAAGGGCGGCCGGGTGTTTCAAGCGGTGATGAGAGGGAGTGTGATGAACGAGAGGGAGTGTGTCGTTGTATTCGATTCTTTGAATTTCTCATAAAAAAGGCGACCGTTTCTTGACCGTTCCTTTCTGTTGGCGAGAACTCGTCCGAGGAAAATGGAGTCGCCCCGTCCACTCGTCGGGGCGCGATGACGTCGCATCGCGCCGCGCTCGTCGCGCTTTTAGCGTGCGTGGCGCTCGTCGATCGATGCGTCGTCGCCGATTCACCGACGCTGAGCGCGGGCGCGCGTCACACCTGCGCCATAGACGGCGCCGATCGGCTGCACTGCTGGGGCGACGATTCCGACGGGCAGAGCACCGTGCCCGCGGACGTGCCCGCGTGGCGCGCGGTGGCCGCGTCCAAGGGCGGGTGCCACACGTGCGGCATAGCCATGGACGGCGGCGTGCGGTGCTGGGGATGCGACGACAACTACGAGTCGAGCGGGGTTCCCGTGGTTCCCGGCGGCAACGCGTGGATCTCCGTGGGCGCAGGGAAAGGCCTCACGTGCGGGGTCGCATCAGTCGACCGCGCGGTGCGATGCTGGGGACGGTTCATGCCCCAGGTCGGCGTCAACCCCTGGTACGGCCCGTGGCGTCGCGTCACCGTCGGCGAGGACTGGGTCTGCGCCCTGTCCGCCATCGACGGCACGGTGCGGTGCCGCGGGTGGAGCGCCAGCGGCCAGACCACCGTCCCGCAATCTGTGCAAAACGCCGCGTGGCTGGACGTCTCGGCAGGATTTCAGCACACCTGCGGCATCACCGCGCACGACCGCGCGATGACGTGCTGGGGCAGCGGCGTCGCGTCCGAATCCACCCCGCCGTCACCCACGGAGCTGGAGCTCACGAACGATCCAACCGCGCGGGTACACGCGTGGGGAGCCGTCGCCAGTGGAACCCATTGGACCTGCGGCGTCGTCGGCGCCGCGAGGAAACTCAAGTGCTGGGGCCTCGCGTTGGATTACTTCCCGGGCGAAGCGTCCGTCGCGTTCGGGGAGTTTGGGCAGGTCATCGGCGCCGGGGACGTGTCGGTGTGGGGCACGTGGACTGGGGGCGGAGGTACGTGTTCCTGGGACGTCGTGACCGCAGGTAAGCACCACGCGTGCGCCATCGTCGCTGAACCCGTCGGACGAACCGAGCCCGATGGTTCATCCGCTAACCAATCGACCGGTGACACGTGGACCACGATCTCGTCCGACACCGGCCCGGGGAACATCAGGTGCTGGGGTAACCCGGGGCACGGACGGACGACGCCGCCGAGTGGGGACGGGGTGACGCTGCCGTGGCGCGCGTGGCCGGTGAACGCGCCCGAGGAGGCGACGGACCCGGCGCCGTTTACCTTCGTCGACGCGAGGACGGAACCGTTCGGGACGTGCGCCGAGGTGTCCACAGCGGCGTCCGTACGTGCAAACACCCTCGTGGCGGTGCTTCTCGCGTCCATGGCGGTGTTGGCGACGGGGTTAGACGTGGGTTAGAAGAACGCGAAATGGCGCGTCAATGTTACGTTAGTCTATGCGCTCGTCTCTCTAAAGTTTGACGAGCCTCTTGAGCGCCGGGAACCAGTACGCCGCCTCCTCCCAGTGATGCGTGGACACGTACAGTAAGTGCGCGTTCACCGTGTTGACATCCCCCGCGTTCATCGCGGTACACAGGGACGCGAGCGAGTCCGCCACCGGCACGCTCACGTGCGTCTCCCCTTCGCCCTCGTTTAGAAAAACAAACAACCCGCCGATCTTCGTCGAGATCCCATCCAGCTCCTTCCGACGAGACCCCGCTGAACTCGCGTACAAAGCATCGAACTTACCCCGCAACGCGCTCACAATCACGACATGCTGCGGCCTGACACGTGACACGTCCGCGTTGGCCACGGTGGCGTCCGGGGGGGGCTTGGGCCACTCGGGCGCCGGCCCGACCCACGCGCCGCCGCTGCAATACTTTTCTCGACCCCGCAGCGAGATGGGGGGCGTACCTAAAGGCGTACCGACACCGACGGATGGCGGTTTAGTACCCGCCGGTGAGTTCCGCCCGCTGCTCCCGGCGCTGGGTGCGAACGTGTGGGGCCCTGGGTTGAACGCTACCGGGGGCGGGGAGGAGAGCGCGACGGGCGGGGTCGAGCCCGGCGGCGGGCCGTTGTTTCCATCCGTCATCCGCGGGACAAACATCGATGCGGAACCGTTCACTCCGCTAGGTCCTCCCATCGTGGGCGTGGGTACCGGCGCGGGTACGAACATCGACGGCGGCGCGTGCTGCTGCGTCATCGGCTGCGTCATCGGCTGCTGCATCGGCTGGTGCTGCGTCGGCTGTGGGATGCCGCCGCCGGCCATGGGGCCCATCGCGCCCGGGGCGTAGCCGTCGGCTGGGTACCCCGGCGCCGCGCCCTGCTGGTGCATCTCCGGCGGGGTCGGGTAATACGACGGCGCAGGCGCCGGTGGATGCGTTTGCTGCGTCGGCTGTGGGATGCCGCCGTACGTCGGTTGGTGGGGCGGGCCCGCGGGGGGATGGGTCGGCGCCCTGGGCTGCGCGGGGGGATACCCCGCCGTGTGATGTGCGGTCGAGACGGGGGGCGCGCCCGCGGGGGCGGCTGCGCCCGCGCCCGCGAGAGGGCGTGACGCCGCGAACGGGTTGCCCCGCTGCTGCTGGCCGCCAACCTTGGGGCTACCCCCCGGGGACGAGAGCGGCTTCTGGTTCCACATGATCCCACCCGCCCGTCACCCCCGATCGCTCCCTCGGATTTATCTGAAAGGTCCCCTCGATCGCGAACGACGCCGAGGGATGATCGCCCGCGTCTCCTCTCGGCCGAGTCCAGCTGTGTGTTGTCGCGATGCGACCCGACGTGGGTTTTGCTTCGCCTGCGGTACGGTCTCGGGGGAGAGACCCGCGCGGGATCGCGGCGCCGATCCACGCGTACGCCGCGCTCAGCGCCTGTGGCACCGCCGCTCGCCCCCTCGTGAAAACCAAAGGCCTGTTTCCTCGTTCGCCGCGTCAGCGGACGGTTCGCGCCAAAGATCTAAATCGATTGTCGACGCGGCAGACTCAGCGCCGCTCGCACGCAGCGCAGGCTCGATCATCATGTCGTCCACGACCGCCATCGCGGCCCGGTTTCACCCACCGTCCGCGCTCCGCCGCGCGACCCGCCGAGGATCGTCCGCGTCTGGGCGTCGCACCCGCGCCGTGATCAGGGCTGAGCAGAGGACAACCGTGGAGCCCATCTCGCTGGACCCGAACGTCCGCTTCTACCAGATCCGCGCCATGATCCGCCCGTGGAGGCTCAGCGGGGTCATCCGCGCCCTGAACGAGTACGGCGTACGGGGTCTGACCACCTACCCGGTGTCCGGAGCCGGCGTTCAGATCGGAAACATCGAGAGATACGCGGGAGGCACCTTTGACGAATCTAACCAAAACCTCGTCGACAAGACAGTCATCGAAGTCGTGGTCGTGCGCGAGCAGTGCCAGGAGGTTGTCGATACCATAGTGGACGCGGCGCAGACCGGGGAGATCGGCGACGGGAAGATCTTCCTCTCGCCCGTGCACGACATCGTGCGAATCAGGACCGGGGAGGTTGGCGTCGCGGCTGAGAGGATGAAAGGAGGGCGGGCCGACCTCATGAAGTCCAAAGACTGAACTCGGCGGGTCAGCCGGTTCACGGCGCCGGTTCACGTCGTTTGATACGATGAAAGAATGTCGTCTGTCATTTAATTAATAGTATCGTCTCGTGCGTGCGTGCGTCTCTCCCCGGTTAATAATGTCAACGCTCGGCGTCCTTTTTCGGCGCGTTCGGGTCGCCGTCGCGCATGCCGGCGAGGATGGCTTTCGCCATGTTGGGATCAAACGGTTTGGCGCCGGTGGTCAGCGAGGACGCGTCGACGGATGCGCGTTTATGCGCCGCGATGAGCGGCGCCAATCGCTTCTCCGCAGCCTTACCCGCGGCGGCCGACGGCGAGAGCGCGGGGAAGTCCGCGAGGCGCGCGCGTTCGGACGCCGCGGACAGGACCGACGGCGGCGGCGACGAAACCTTGGCCTTGTTGGACGCCCCCGCGAAAAATTCGGCAACCTTTTGTGTCATAGGTTCGTCTGTTTCGACAGCTGTGCCTTGTTCCCCCAGAGGACGACCGGGCGGCGGCGGCGGCGCCGTGGGACCTCGTGTGTCTTCCGTCTGAGCGGCGAGTGGGACGTGAACCTCGGAGCCCTGCTTCGCGAGCGTCTCTCGCGATTTCCGGGCCTCGGTCATCGCCGCCTCCGCCTCCGCCTGCATCGCCGCAGCTTCCTTGGCCGCCGCGATGGCAGCCTCCGCCGCCGCCTGCGCCGCGGCGGCGGCCCTCGCGGCTTTACTCTCGAGCTCGCTGATGCGGATAGCCTCGCGGAGGGCGTCGTCGTCGTTGGTGTGTTTGGCGCCGTTGATGTCCATCGCCGTCGGCGGAGCTTTTTTCGTCGCGATGGGCGTCGGCTCAGCCTTTGAAGCGCCGGAGGGCGGGGGACCGGGCGGGAGCGGCGGCGGCGACCCGCTCGCGACCGCCGCGGCCCTCGCGGCGGCGGCCTCCTCTTCCCGATGCTGCTGCCGTCGCCGCTCGAGCTGCTCGCGCTCGCGCGCCTTTCTCTCCCGCAGCTCCCGCTGCGTCCGCTGCGTCCGCTCGAGGTCGAGTCGCTCGGCGGCGATTCGTTCCAGTCGTTCGCGTTCCTTCTGCTCGCGTGTTTTGCGCGGCTTTGGCCCCGCGGCGACCCAGTCGCTTCCGTCGCCCGCGTCGGTGACGTTGACTCCCCCGTGATGACTCCCTTCCGACTCGCTCCTCGGCGGGCTCGAGCCCCACTCCTCAATCTCCGACGGCTGATGCTGATGCGGAGCCTCCTCTCGTTTGCGATCGGCGTCGCAACGTCCGTCGTCGTCTCCGGAGTCCGTGTCGTTCTCCGCCGCGCTGTCGTCCATCGGGAGCGGCGCCTCCGTTCGCGTCGCATCGCCTTCTGTTTCGGGAACCTTCTCGTCGCGCGCGGGAACCTGAACCTTCTCGGGCGCCGTCTTCTTCTTCTTGGGTTTCTTCTTCGAACCTTTCGTCGCGGCCGCGTCTTCGTCAAAGAGGGAGAGGTCGTCAAACTCCTTCGTGCGCCGCTCGCTCTCGAGGTCCGCGAACGTCGTCGCCACCCTCGCGCATGTCTGCGTGAACATGGCCCGGCCGACGGTAGCCGCGGCTGCTTCGTGGACGGCGCGGACCGCCGCGTTGACTTCATCCCGCCAGACGCGGATGCGCTCGTCGTACTCATCCCCGAGGCTCTTGAGCCGGTTGAGAAAGACGGAGGGGAACTTGCCGTCGTATCGCAGCCTCGGGCCGGCGACGCCGGCATCCTCCGCGTCGTGCTCGTTCTGAACGGGCGACGATTCACATTCCGAACCCGCGTTGGACTCGCCCCGTTGCTCCATCAACGCCACGAGCTTGATCTCCGCCTTGGTCACTTCCCGTTTGTGTCCCTCCAGCCACTTGAACACCTCGCGTTCCATGGTCTGCACGTGCTGCAGTAAGTCCCGTGTGTCCCAAAAACCCTTGAACGCCTTGCCGTGCATCATCTTTTGCTTATTCGCGAGGGTGTCCAGTAACTGGTTCCACCGCGACTGAAACGTGTACACCCGGGTAGCGCGCTCGCCTCGAACCGCCATCTCCGCATCGCGCTCCGTCGTGGACATCGCGAGCCACTCCGCTCGCTGAATCGACGTCGCCCCGGCCTCACGTTCCTTATCCCAGTCATCCGAGAACTTCTCCGCGGCGGACCGGTTTCCGTTGGAAGATTTGCCGACGGCGGCGAACGTCGCCGCGGCGGCGTCGGCGGCGTCGTTAGCGCCGCCGCCGCTCTTGGCGTGCCTCGCGGCGTCGAGCGCCGCGGCGATGGCGTCGTCCGCGGCGCTGCTCGATTGTGATCCAACGACGTCATCTACGATTGACGCGTCCTTCACCATCGCCGCGGCGTATTTCTCGCGCGTCGCGCCGTTCGTCTCGGACAGTCGCATCTGTTGGCTCGTCAGGAATTTGAGGTACGACATCGCCGCCGCGGAAGCCGCCGCGATGAGGTTCACCGCCACTGGATCCTTCGGCGTGTACTTCTCCTCCTCCATGATAACCTTCTGGGAGTCTTCGTACCGTCGTTGCAGGTTATCCAACGCGTCAGTCACGGCGTCCTTCTCCTTGGCGCTGAGGGGCGCGCGCGGCGCCGGGCGCAGGAAGCCCGTCTGATTGGCCGCGCGCGGTCCTCCGCCGAGGTCGCCGCCGTGCCGAGCGTCGAAGCTCCGCCGGATCCTCACCTGTACACAAAACACGACGTCAGTCATCTAAACGCCCACCGTACGAGAAGTAAAATAAAACTCAAAATAAAGCTCACCTGCTCCCTCGCCGCCTCGTCCTGTAACTTGAGCCGCTTGAGCTTCCCGTTCACCATCTTCTCAAACTGAAACTCGCGTCTGCGATCGCTGAGTTTCATCCACGCGTGGCACGCGTCCGCGAGGTCGTCCCAGTCTTTCCCGGCGGCGACGCACGTCGCCTGGAGTCCGGCGATGGCGTGCCACTCGCGCCGCCATTTGGCTCCGAACTCCTCCAGATCCGCCTTCTGCCGCCTGGCCTGGTCGTAGGAGTCCACCACGATGTCGTAGTACAGCGTGGGATCCTCGTCGTTGCCCTGGAGTTCGTCGTTGCCCTTGTGTGTCGGGGCGGGCGACGAAGGCTTGGACGAGACGCTCGCTCCTCCCTCTTTTTGCTTTTTAGATGAAGATGCCGTCTCCTCGGAGGAGGCGACGAGATCCGCGTTGGCGCGCTTCATCTCGTCGAGCCCGCGGCGGATCGCGGCGCGCAGCCCATCGGCGTCGGGTGCGTCATCGTTTCCCGTCGTGATGAACCGCACGGTCGCGCCGAGCTCCGAGTCCACGGGCGCCTCGACGACGTCGAAATCGCGCGCCGCGATGCCACCACCGCCGACCGCGGATCCCAGCAGGCATCTCGCGAGCTCCTCGTCGCGCTTGCGCGATGTGGCGTCCTCGCCGTCGGAGTCGCTGTCGCTGTCGTCGATGGAGTCGACGGTGGACGAGCTGATGGACCTCCGGGGCGCATCCCGCGACGTGGGCGTCGACGGGTCGCTGTGTGTGTCGCC
>Ga0209425_10007462_pt1 | contig 10260 bp, 13 predicted proteins | sample COG_05_FD_184749 | JGI IMG/M metagenome (GOLD analysis project Ga0209425, IMG submission 184749) | Pelagic Microbial community sample from North Sea - COGITO 998_met_05 (SPAdes) (version 2) | ecosystem: Environmental > Aquatic > Marine > Neritic zone/Coastal water | place: Helgoland, sampling... | reverse complement strand
TTGAAGTTAACAAAACAAAATGTGATCTTAAAACATCTACTAAAAAAATATCTATTAAAAAAATATCTATATTATTTAATTTGTTATTTTATGATGTTATAGTTGGTGGAGTACTACCTAAAATATATAAAAAAACAAAAAAAAATGATTTCAGTACATTTTTTGACTTATTAGAAAAAGAAAAATTAAAGAAAGAAAAATTTAAAAAAGAAAAAGAAAAAAAAAAAAAAATACGTAAAAGTTTATTAGATGACTATAAATATGATAAAATAGAAAGTTCAAATAGATGGAGAGATTTGACTTTGGAACATATAATTAATCCTAATATGGAATTAAAAAATGGTCCGGGATCTGTAAAGAAATTTAGAGATAATGAACAAATAATAAAGGTATTTTTTCCAAGTAGTAAAGATAAAAGAAATAAAACTTTTATAGGTATGGTTAATTATTTAAAATCATTAAAACCTAAAGTCATTAGACCATATGATAAAATTTATCCTATTGTGCAACAATCACATTTAAATTCTTGTTGGATTAATTCTATTTTAGTTGCTTTAATGTATTGTTATAAATTAAACAAACTACTTGAAATTCTAATAATAGAACAAATTCAAATAGAAAAAAAACAAAATAGTTTAGCACGTATAATTCCAGAAAAATTACTCGAATTATTGATTTTACAATATAAAGATAATGGTAATATGAAACCTAAAGAATGTATTTTACCTGAATCATTTTTTGTTAGAGATTTTATTACACTACTTACAAATACAAAACCTGACGTATTTTCTTCTTTTTCTCAAGTTATTAAAGAAACTGAAGATACAGATTTGAATGATATAATATTATATAATGGTGGTACAAATTCAGATATTTTTAACTTTATACGTATATTATTAGAATCAGGACTTGGATTTACATATAGATTAGATAGTGTTTCTGATCTACAATTTTATTATAAAATAATAAATAAAAATAAAAATAAAATAACAATTTGTGTTACTAAAAAAAAATTATCTGAAAATTATAGAGATAAAATAAAATCATTTGATGTTCATGGATTTAAATTTGCATCAATGATTTTATGGAATTTTGATGATCCTAATGATATTGATGATCTTGAGGTTTTTATGGATAAAGAAGAAGAGGAAGAAAAACTTGAACACGTAATAACAGTTGTAACTGATAATAATGATAAAGAATACTTTTATAATGGTTGGATGACTGAAAATTGCGCAAATCCATTAAAAAAAGTATTAAATGACCACATAGAACTTGTTACTGGTAATGGAGGGGAAGAAGGGGAAGGTAATGAGCTTATTACTTATAAATTTAATTTATTATTATCATTGGGTACTATGATTTTCTATAAAAAAGAAACCATTTAGTTAGTAATATATTTTTTCAATGTTATACTACTTATACCAGAAACAACAGATACATTTTCATAAATATAAAACGTTAATTCTTCATAAGTTAATAGAATAGCAATAATCGCTTTTGCTGATGCATTTTTATAAATATAAAACGTTAATTCTTCTATTTTTATTTACATGTACATATTTAATTTTATAATCTTTATTTTCTTTTTTTATTATATTATTATTTACAACATCATAATATATAATTTTTATCATTGAATAATCAAAACTTTTCATAATGTTATCTAATTCATTATAATTTTTATAATAAAATTTTGTATTAATATTATATTTAATTTTAAATATATTATGAAATTATTAGAACTATTAATTGGAGGTAATAATAAATTAGATTTATTTATAAATTATAAAATTAATTATACTTTTTAAATCATTATTAATTAAATATATTATTTTATCAATACATTAATCATTTAAATCTATAATATTAATAAAATCAAATTTATTATAATTTTATATTTTCTTCTAAATTATTTGTTAATTTTTTTAACATTATAATATTATTTTTTTATTAAAAATCCATCGGTTCAAACTTTTCTTGAAGTTCTTTAACTTTAGATCTTGATTCTAAATCTTTTGATACAATAGTATTAGTTATTTCAGAATCATCATAAATTTTAAATCTAATAGGAATTATAATTTTTGGAACATCAATATATTCATATTCAGATTTTTTTGAAGATGTAGTAGCTTCACTACCATATCCAACTCTTGCATTGCTAATACCTCTTGTTGCACCCCTTGTTTCACCCCTTGTTGCACCTTTTGATCTAACTTTATAATCTTTAGATTCAACAATTGTAATAGTAATGAAAAATAATCCAGTTTTTTTAGTTGTTTCTTCCATTCCATATAATTTTTCAAAATTAGTCATTTCATCTCCTTCATTTTTTGCAAATTTAATATTCAATTGATATTGAGCTCTTGCATTTTGATCAAAACTCCATTCTTTATCATTATTTCCAGATACATGCCACATTTTACCATCTCTTTCAATATTATAAGGTTCTGAATCTATATCATTATAATATTTAGGTTGTTCTTTATCAAGAGCAAATCCAATACCATATTTATATTCATAATTAGAATCTTCATTATTATTAACAATATAAATATTTGAAATTTTTGTAACAATTGGTCCTTCATAACCTGTTACTCTATAATTAATAGTTCCATTATTAAATTCTAATTTATCAATTTGATATTTATCTTTATTATTAAATTTAAGCCTATTATCTGATGAATCAATAGTTGAATCAATTCCTTTACCAAATTCAATTCTAAAACTTAATTTATAATTATTTATTTCAATATTATTATATTGAATAAATGAAATCTCTGTTTCCAAATAATTTTTATTAATATAAATTGAATTCATTTCACTTGATAACTCTTTATCATTTGATGACATTTTGATATTAATCAAAAATTAAAAAAAAAATCATTTTTTTATATATTATTTTTTATATATTATTTTTTTATATTATTTTTATATTATTCTTTTAGTTTTAAAAAAAATACTTTTACAATAATATTTATTTAATCCTAATATTTCAAATAAAATATGTAAAATAAAACCTGTTAAAAATAAACTTATTTCCATTATATAAAATTTATTCCAATCTTTACATATTTCTGGTAAATTACTTTTTATTATTTTACTTATAATAAAACCTATAATATTACCTATTATTATTGTTGAAATACCAACAAATATTGCTTCAATTAATAATTGAATAATACTGTTCATCTTTTATTTAAAATAATATTTAAAAATTGAAACAATTGGAGTATTATTAGATAATCCTTTATTATGAAAAGATTTTAATTCATTATTAATATTATTATTATTAATTATATATTTCCAAATTATATATATAATTAATAGAAAAATTGTATATATTATTTCTAATTTAAATGAAATATTTTTATAATTATAATTATATAATATTATTAATGGTAATATTTTTATTGTTAATAATATTATTAATTCAATTATTAATAATAATAAATTATTTTTTTTTAAATATATAAAAGTATATAAAATAAAATATATATGAACTATAAATGCTATTATTAATGAATAAAAAGGTGCAATTAAATTATTAAATATTATTACTATTATTGCCCATAATAATAACCAATATGAAAAATAATAATCAAATCTATAATTAATCATTTATTTATATATTTTATAATAATTAAATAAATGATTAAAAATATTAAAAAAAAAAAATCTTTTAAAAAAATTAATAAACCAAAAAAAAATTTAAATATAATTTAAATGATTTTATATATATATAAATTACAATGTAATAAATATTATTTAGGATTAAGTAAAGACTTTATATCTATATTTTTTAAACATTTTAATAATATACAAAATAATTGGATTAATATTTATAAACCTATTCAAATATTAGATATTTTTTACTTTAAAACTTTTAATGATTTAGATGATTATGTTTTGTATTATATGTATAAATATGGTATTGATAATGTTAGAGGTGGGACTTTTAATAAAATTGTATTCGATTCTATAACTTATAAAAATATTCAATCATTAATATTATTATATTATAATTAAAAAGCGTTTAAAATTATTTCATTTTACAATCATTTTATATTAAATATATGCTTAAAAATTTAATATATAAAGGTAATATTAAAGAATCTTTAGAAAATGTTTGTATAATATTACATATGAATGATGAACGAATTAATAAATTATCAGATACTTTTATTGAAATTTGTAATTATATTGGATTAAATATGGAAAAAGAAGATGTCTTAAAATGGTTAAATATTGTTGAATTAACATATATTTGGATCACATCTGATTTAATTAAAGTTGATGATACTTTAATTTTATGTGTTAAAATGTGTAATATTTGTAAAAATATTTTTGAAAATAATATTATTCAATTAAAAAATTTAAGATCACAAGTTATTAATGATTTTGAAAATAAATTATCAATTGAATATATTAGAAATTTTGAACAAATTTTACCTCTTCCTACTTCTGAATCATACTCTATATCATGTAAAATATTAATGTGTTTTATTACTTTTTATAATAAAATTAATGATATATCTGATGATAATAATGATTTTAATTTATTAACTAATAAAATTCGTTTATCCATTGAATATATAGTTAGAAAAAATATTTATATTGAAAATCAATCTACAAGAGATGGGGATTGTATTTGGTTTTTATGGAATATTATATTACAATTATCACAATCACCTTTTATTAATATTTTATATAAACTATTTATATTTGAATGGAAATCTAATTGTAAAAAAAAAAGATTAGGATTACTATATGGTAGTGTATTTTTAATAAAATATAAAGATATTAATTGGACTGATACAGATTTAGAAAATTTTGATAAAATTAAAAATTTAAGTAAAAATTTTATGATTAATATTAAAGAAAAATATCCTAAAACTGTTAAAAAAAATAAAGTTACATATTCTAATATTAATATATGGGATAATTATATTCCAATTAATAAAAATTAATTTCTATTTTTTAGATATATCTAATTTAAAATATTTACTATCTAATTTATCACTATATGGCTCATATTTTTTTGATTTTCCATCTTTAATCTTAATATTATAATAAATTGAATTTTTAGTACTTCTTCTGGTTTCTTCGTTATATTTTAAATTATAATTTTTTAAAATTATATCAACTGAATTATGAGATTTAGGTATATTATATTTAGTTCTAATTTCATTTTGTTGTAATATTGGTAATGCTGATAATAATAATTTGATTATTTTATTTCCACCTATTGACTTTCGTTTCTTTGAATTTGATGATGTTGGAAATGAACCTTCTGAACCTTGATCGCTTAAATTTCGTGGGGACGGTATATTATTATTTTCTGGAGTATTTTCTCTTGATTGTACTCTTGATGGAGCTCTTGATGGTGCTCTTGATGGTGCTCTTGATGATGCTCTTGAATTATTATCTTCTTGACCAACTTCTGGACCAACTTCTGGAATTGGTGGATCAGGTCCTAATAATCTCGGAGGTACCTGTTGCAAAGGACCTACCTGTTCCAAAAGACCACTATTATTTTCATCTCCATACGCCAATGCTGCTTGAAGAAGCGCTGGATTACGTGTTGATACAGTATCATTAATTGTTGATGGATCAAAACTTCTGACACTTGTTCCAAGGTCAAAATGGTCAAAATTTGATGGGACTAAGGATACCTCGGAAGATGCCTCGGCAGATGCCTCGGAAGATGCCTCGGAAGATGGAGGAGGATCAACACCTGAATCACTACCAACACCTCCTGTATATTTTTTTAATTGATTTTTACTTAAAACACATTTCTTAATTTCATAATTAAATTCTTTTTTATTTTTTTTTTTAAAAACTTCATAACAATAATTTATTTTATCTTTTTTATTTTTTAAAACAAATTTTATTGATTTTTTATTTTTATATTTTACATATTTTATATCTTCTAATTTTTTAAATAAAGCTTTTCCCGCTTTGTTAGCTGCTAATAAAGGTTTATCATTTTTATAATTTCCACCAATATAACCAATTTCTGAACCTATAATTGTATATATATACATATTTATTATATAAATATAAAAAAAAAATTTATTATAAGATTTGAAGTTCGTTATTCTGATACGATACCAACCAACAACAGCCTTAAAAGTGACTTATACAATGATAACATGATCACGTATCACTTAGATTTAGATTTAGGGTTATGTAACTACTTATACATGCTCTTCTCGTATTTAGGAGGGGTTTTTTTTTTAAAATAATAATCAATGTAAAATTTATTCCATGTAAAATAATCACCGGGAACATCTATTTCTTCCCATTTCGCATTTGGTCTATTTGCATCTGGATACCCCTCTGGATAATTAATCCACGTTCCCGTCGGCCCAAGCCCATGTTGCCAATAGCGGTATCTATGTTTTTGCTGATATATATCATCATTTTGAAATGGAAATGGAGGAGGATTTGTCAAACTATAACCCTTATTTTCCATTGCTTTTTTTGCAGAGCGTTCGTCTTCAATTTCTGTTTCAGTATATTGTTTTTTGTACATTTCTTTTAATGCGAAATCTTCTAATTCCTTTGTACCATGTGCACCTGCAATATATTTTTTAGTTCTTTTATTTTTACCACCTTCTATTGAACTATTTTTATCTGGATTAAATTCTTCATAAAAATAATTTTTTCCTCCTTTTTTTTTATTTTTACCACCAGAAAATGTAGGATTTACTGGAACAGGATGGTGGTCTGTATCAAGAGCCTGAGCGAGTGAAGACATACTAAAAAATCCGCCTTTTTTCTTTTTCTTTTTACCACCATATATTTTAGAATCTACATCATCTGTATGAAATAAATCATCTGATTCAGGTTCAGGTTTAGGTTCAGATTCAGGTTTAGATTCAGGTTTAGATTCAGGTTCAGGTTCAGGTTCAGATTCAGATTCAGGTTCAGATTCAGGTTCAGGTTCAGGTTCATCTGTCATACCACCAATAAAATTACCACCTAATAATATTTTTTTTTGTTTTTTACTTAAATCACAGGCTTTGATAACATAATTATATCTAACATAATATTCAGTATTTTTAACTTTAATTAATATAGGTTTTTTTAATTTTTCTCTAACAACTTGATATGAATATGTTTTACCAGGTGAATGTCTATCTTTCATTCTAATTACAAATTTAATTGATTTTCTATTTTTATGTTTTGCATATTTAGGATTTTCTAATTTTTTAAATAAAGCTTTACCAGCTTTTTTAGCAGCTAAATAAGGAACATCATTTTTATAATTACCGCCAATATAACCAATTCCTGAACCCATAATTGTAAATGTAGGCATATTTATTTATTAACAAATATAATTAAAAAATATTATTTAAAATATTATTTAAAATATTTCTTCTGTTTCTGAATTTTCACTAAAACTATTTTCATTTAAATTATAATCAAAATCTGAAGTATTTTCAGTTTCATATTCATTACTACAATTATTATCAGAATTATTTTTTAAAACTAAATATGGTATATTTCCATTTAAATTTCTAATAGAATAATTATATTTAGATGAAATAATATTATTATCTAAATTATTTAAATAATTAAAATTATTAAATGTATTATTATAATTAATATTAATATTATTATATTGAATTTCATTAATATAACTATCATCAGATAATGTAGTTATTGAATCATTATCTATATTACATGAAAAATAATTATATTTATTAGTTTCAATAATATCATTCTCAATAAATATAGTATTTAATTTAGTTATAATTTCTTTATCTATAATAATATTAGATATATGAGAATAATAATCTAAAAGAATTTCAAATTTATTTCTATTTATTTTCCATTTATTTTGTCTACTACAAATAAACCAAAAATTAAAATCTTTATAATCATCTGAAATCATAAAATTTAAAAAACTATTCTCCATTTTTTATATAAAAATATATATATATTTTTATATAAATGGCAGATAGTTTTGAAATTTTAAGTAAAAAAATTAAAAATACAAATATATTAATTAGTAATGAAGATAAATTAGAATTATATAAATATTATAAACAATATACAATAGGTGATTGTAATACTGAAAAACCTTATATGTATCAAGTTACAGAAAATTATAAATGGAATGCATGGAATAATATAAAAAATATGGATAAAAAAACTGCAATGAATAATTATATAAAAATAGCAACTGATATATTAAATAAAAATGTTTTATAAAAATGAAAATGGTTATATTAATTTATTAAAAGATTTATGTAAAAGTGATATTAAAAATGAAAGAAATGGTAAAACATATTCAATGTTTGGAAATTTATATAAATTTGATATATCTGATAATAAATTTCCATTATTAACAACTAAATTTATTAGTTTTAAAAATATTTTTTATGAATTAATGTGGTTTATTAAAGGGGAAACTAATTCTAAATTATTAGATAATAATAATGTAAAAATATGGAATCAAAATTCAAGTAAAGAAACATTAAATAATTTAGGATTTACTGAATATAAAGAAGGTGAATGTGGTCCAATTTATGGTTGGCAATGGAGAAGTTTTAATGCTGATTATCCTTATAAAAATAATAATAAAGGTTTTGATCAATTACAATATGTAATAAATGAAATTAAAAAAGGTTCTAGAAGAGCTGTATTATCTGCATGGAATCCATTACAATTAAATGAAATGGTATTACCACCTTGTCATTTATTATATACTTTTTATATATCTGGAGAAAATAAAGAATTTATTTCTTGTCATATGAATATGAGAAGTAATGATACTTTTTTAGGATTACCTTATAATATTGCATCTACTGCTTTATTTACATATATTATTGCTAAAGTTACTAATAAAATTCCTAAAGAAATTTGTATTTCTGTAACTGATGCTCATTTATATTTTGAACATTTAGATGCAGTAAAAGAACAAATTTTAAATCCTATTTTAAATGAACCCTATATTAAAATTAATAAAAATTATGAAGAAGATCAAGATCCTATTAAATGGATTGAAGAATTAAATTTTGAAGATATTGAAATTATAAATTATACTTCAGCTAAAAGTATAAAAGCTAAAATGCTAACTTAATTTATATTAATTATATTTAATAAATCACATGAATAATATATTTTTTTAATTAATTTAGTTTCTTCTATTAATTTTGTACATTTTTTACAAGGTAATGACAATCTTAAATCATTATTTGATACTCTTACTATATACATTTTATATATTTTATTATTTTGATAATTATTTTTTTTTAAATTATTAATTGCTGCTTCTTCTGCATGAATACTAAACTTTCTAGTATAATTATATACATAATAATTATATCCTTTTGCTACTATTTGTTTATTATTTACTATTATACAACCATGTTTTCTAAACATTGTTGATTTATTTGCTTCTTTTATTGCTTCTTCAATAAAATATTTATGTTTTTGTTTAAAATTCATACATTAATATATATTATATATATTTTTTAATTTTATATAATTAATTCTTTTAAATCTTTTTCTTCATCTGACAAATCAAATTTTATAAAATTTCTTTTTTTTATTTTTATTTTTTGTTTAATTTTTTCTTCTTTAATTTCTATTATATTTTCTTCATCTTTTTTTAATAAATTAATTATATCAATAATAGTATTTTTAGTTTCAATATTAATTTTTTTATGTTTATCTAAATTAAAATTAATTCCAAAATAATTAGATATAAATAAATCATATGATACAATTGTTATTCTTTTTTTTTTAGGTGTATTGTAATAATATATTATAAAATTTCTAATTTTTTCAATATTTATATAAATATTTTTTTTATATTTATATTCTTTAATTTCATTTACTATTTTTAATATATTATTATATGTTTCTTTATTTATATTCTTATGTTCTTTATAATATTTATTATTATTATTTAATAAATAAATTAATATATCAAAAGATACAATTGTTATTCTTCGTTTTGAAGGTAAATTTAAATACTTAATTATAAAATCCCTAAATATTTCAATATTTATTAAATCCATTTTAATAAATTTATTAATTTTTTTTGATCATTTTTTAAATTCTATTAATATTTTTCTTAATTTATATTTTTTTTTTGATTTTTAATTTTTATTTTTTAAGATTTTTCTGAACTATCCACATAAAATAAATAATAAAAATATTGTTAATTTATACCTCTATTTATTTTTGATCATATCGTTCTGATAAAATACTACTTGTGATCATATCGTGATCATATATTTT
>Ga0209425_10007460_pt1 | contig 10261 bp, 7 predicted proteins | sample COG_05_FD_184749 | JGI IMG/M metagenome (GOLD analysis project Ga0209425, IMG submission 184749) | Pelagic Microbial community sample from North Sea - COGITO 998_met_05 (SPAdes) (version 2) | ecosystem: Environmental > Aquatic > Marine > Neritic zone/Coastal water | place: Helgoland, sampling... | reverse complement strand
ATAAAATTATATATATTGATTTTGCCTATCAAGGTATACCAAAAAATCTTTTAATTGATAAAATAGAATTACGCTCGTCTCCTAATACGTTATCAAGTAGAGAACAAGAAGAAGAACAAGAAGAAGAACAAGAAGAACAAGAACAAGAAGAACAAGAAGAAGAAGAAGAAAAATTTAATTGGGCGGATGATGTATCTGTAGAATCATTAAATGAAGATTATGATATTCCAGATAATGATGAAATTATATTTGGAGATGATTTAGAGGATATTATAATGATGGTAGAAATACCAGAGGAATTAAAAAAATTCAGTTTAGAAAAACAAACTGATGATTTGCTTGATGATTTATTATCTACTATTCCAACAGAAAAAAGAACACCTTATGTATTATCAAAAGTTCATACGATGATCGATAGATTTGTACAATTAAGAAGTGAATTTACAAAAAGAAATGATACTGGAGAATATATAATAAAACCTAATTTAGGAAATTATTCAAATTTACAAAAAAATTTAATCAATATGAAAGAAAAGGTTCCTTGGTTATTCCCTGTTACTAAATTAAATAAAAAGATTTTTACGGAAGATAAACTAGAATTAGATAATACAACCATAATTGAACCATATAAAGAATTATTAGAAGAATATAAGTTAACAAAAAGTTATGAAGAAACCAAGACAACTTCTGATGAAGTTTTATATTATGATTATCTTAATCGTTTAAAAAATTATTATATACCGTATACTGAAGTGAATCATGATGAACCATATATTTATGATGTAAGAATAGGAAATAATACAATAACAGGTATTGTATCAAATACAGACGATGAAGATTTTTCATCGTATGTAATTAATAATGGAGAGATATCTAGAAAAAAAATGTTTTTTCAAGAATATACACCAGGTCATATGACAAAGAATGATTTATTGTCTGTGCATTCAGTTGTAGTTCTTCCAGAAAAATTAATTCAATATTATCTGAATAATATAAAACATTCAGACATTCTCTCTAAAACAGGTTTGAATTATCTACCACTATGGAATAGTATAAACTCTAAATCTGATATCAAAAGTGTAAATTTAGAGAAAAAAAATAAAGGTTTATTTACGAATGATATTGTATATTATCCAAACGAAAAAGAGAATTATTACGATTATTTAGATAAAATTATACCAACAAATTATGATTTATTTAAATCATTCTCTAGTTTAACAAATAATAAAACAACAACATACGATATATATAAAGATCTTGAAGTCTTTTTAATTCACAAATCAAATATAACAAAAGAAATAGCACAAGAGGCGGAGTCTATAGTGCAAAAAAATGTATTAGATTTTAACTTGAGAATGGCAGAGAAAGAAGAAGAATATAAAGTGTTAAATGAAAAACATAGTCAGGTTATATCTGTATTTGATGGTATGTTTAAAAACGATGAATTAAAACAACTTGTAGTTGAAAAATATTCTATTGAAAACGAAATGATACAATATTCAGAATTATTAAAAAATATAGAAATGATTGATAATGGAAAGGTCTTTATTTCAGCACTAGCAATTGATAATGAAAATTTAATATTAGATTATGAAATACCAGATTTAGTAGTAAAGAAACCTTCAGAAGAACAAAAAGAAGAAATGTGTAATAACTATATAATATCAAAAAAATACACATCAAAGGAAGATTTAGAGAATGATAATGACAAAATCATATATTTTGATTCTAAATATGATGATACATATTATGAAATAATAAAGGAATATCAAATAGAAGGTTTAAGTGATCCATACCCGTATGTAGAAGAACAACTAATAAAAGTAAATGGAATGAATAAAACAACTGCTTCTAGATATGCTATGACATTATTAGAAGGAAAAAAAAGAGTTATTGATAATGATTATGCCGTATATTTAAATAACGAAGAACATTCATTCTTTATAAGAAAAAATAATAGATGGGAACCGTCAGATGTATCGCCTGATGTATTTAGTGACGACATTAAAACACTATGTAATTTAAGAGATACATGTTTTGTATCAAATACCTCTTGTATAACAGAAGAACAAAAAGAAAATGAATTGAATAAAAAAATATATGATGATTTAATTGATACATTTCATAATGATATAAGTGAAAGAAGTGAAGAAATAAAGAAAAACATTCAAACAAATCTGGAGTCTTTTATGAATCAAATAGAGAAAATAAAAGAAAACAAATTTTCTGAAGAAATAAAATACACTACGTCTCATTATGATATGGGTCTTCAAACAAAAGAATACTCTATACGTAATTCACCTTATCAAATTTTAAGAGATAAAATATTAGGTCAAAATGACTTTGTAAAAAAACAAAATGATATTCAAAAATTTGTACAAATGTATACAAGACCAGCAAAAGATAATGAAGATATGTATTGGTGTTATTGTATTGAAGAAGATGTTAAATTAATACCAACATTTTTAGTTGTTCTATCAGATATATATATATCAAATCCAGATCATTATATAAGAAGACTTCAAGAAATTATGAGAAATCAAGGAGAGATAAGTGATGATGGTGATATGGTTGTAGATAAACATAGTGGTTACATTATATCTAGACAAGGTTTTAGTAATGAAGAGGGATATACCAAAGACGGATTTAAAATGGTTACCAGAGAGGTGGAAGAAGAAGATATAAAGATACATCAAGATGGAACCCTTGTAAATAATGATTCAGAATTAATGAAAACAATAAGAAAAGTTGTAAATGCAATGGAAAATTTCTTAGGTATACATTTAAAAGAGAAAGTAGATAATATTGTGATTGAAACAAATAAACTTATTCTTTCTGGTTTATTAATACAGTCCAAAGAAGAATATGAAAAAAAATTAAAATTAAAGAAAACAGATAAAAAACCAGAAAGTTATAAAACATTATATAATCAATCCATTATAATTGGTTCTTTGTCATATATGTTAATATTTATTCAATCAAGTATACCAGAAATAAGATCAAAAAAGACACATCCAACATGTAAAATGTCCTTTTCTGGTTTCCCTTTTGGGAACGCATCAGATAATAGTGGAATACAATATTTAGTGTGTGTTGCAAAGAGTATACAATCAAAAATTGTTCCCTGGAGTGGAATAAAAAAATTAAGTGAAGAAAAAATGATAAAAAAGATAGAGTCTGTAACAAAATTCATTGTAGATGATAATATAAACATTCGCGATATGTTTGATGAAAAAAATTTATATTTACAAGAAAATGATGTTGAAGAGATACCAGATGAACATTCAATTCAAAAATGGGAAGAATTTTTACCTCCATTGGTAGATATAACAAATTCTACATTTGAAAATGTGTCAGAAAATTTATATAAACGACTACAAGATGGCATTATAACTGGTAATATAACGCAAGATAATTTAATATTTACACTAAGAAGTAAGGTTATTTATGCAACAATGGATATTGTTAAAAATATTCAAGGTGTCGTAAAAAAAAATATAAAAGAAGATAAAGCAATTTTATATACAAAACAAGATGTACCATTTTTAAGTAATGCTTGTTGTGAAGGTAAAAATGAAAACACGATAGATTATTTTATCAGAGAAAATGGAAATATCAAAATAAAGAATAATATAGTAAATGACATTTCGATGAAATTAAAAAGAATAAAAAATCTCTCTAAAGCACCATTTTTATTTCATTCAGAATCAACAAGAAGAATAAAAACAGATGTATCGAATGATTATGATAATGAAATAATGTATATATTATTAATTAAACTTTTAAAAACAAAATTATCATCAAGAGATGAACCATTTTATTCTCTTCAAAGAGATTATAAATTAATAGAGAATTATTCATTTGAAAATAAAATAGAATGGTTTATATCACAAAGAATAGTCCCAAGTAAAGAATTATTAAATACGATTATGAATATATTAAATGATAAAGAACGTATTTTATCTAATAAAAAATTATATTTATCTAACAATATTAAGATTTCTTCATTTCTTGTTATTGATAATAAAGAAGAAAGACATGTTGAAATATTTAAAGATTTTAATGATATATTAACACTTGAAACAGATAAACATATAAAAGAAAAACAAACTAAGGATTTTAGAATAAAAACAGATAAAAAAAGTAAGGAATTAGAAGAAAATATAATGGGTTTTATGTATGGATTACCTGAAAAATTAAAAAAAAGAGGAAGTGAAACAGTAATAAATATAAAGAATCTATTATTATTTGAAGAAGATGATTCCATTTTTGATAAAATTATTACATTTATGAATAATATTATATATAAGATCTCTGTTGTATTACCAAAACGGGTTATACATAAAAAACTAATTGATATTGAAAAAATACGAATACATAAACATTGGAATTTATCTGGTGTTCATATGAAAGATATTAAACAAATATTTATGAAACACTATGAAAGATTTAATAGATTTATAGGTAATAGAGATTTTGATGATATACTAGAACATTTTATTTCTAAAAATAGAATAATTTATGAGTTATCAAAACTAATAAAATATAGCGAAATTCAACATATTGATGAAATGGATAAACAACGCACAATAATCTCTCTCTATCGATATTTTATTTTATCTTTGTTTGATTGTTTAATTGAATGTTCAAAAGGAGAAGAAGAATATGAAGATGATGAAGAAAGAATAAAGAAAGAAATGTCACAACACTGGATCATAGAATGTTTTGATCTTATACAATTAGAAAAGAAATCTATAGATTATAATTATAAAACATTAAAGGAGAGAATAAACAGATCGAAAGAAAAAGAAAAAGACATAATGACAGAGAAATTACAATCAATGACAGATGAAGAACGTTCAGTAGATAATTTATTTAAAAAACATAAATTAGAACAATGGGGGATAGGTGAACAAAAAGGGTTTAAAGTATATCAAGGTGAAACTTATGATGAAGAGAGAATAAAAATGGACAAACAAATATTAAGTGAAATGAAATTAGGAAAAATAGATGGTGTAAGTAATATGAACAGAGATATATATAATATAGAATTAGAACAAGAAGAATTAGAGACGAAAAGAATAGAAGAAGAAGAAAATGATATATCTCATTTAGGAGAAGATAATGACGGATATGGTGAAGAATATGACGATGAAATGTAAATAATATAATTATGAATATATATATGAATAAATATATAATGTCGTACAATATATTTATAACATTAATAATATTTGTTTCAATTTATAGTGTGATTATTCTAATGGAACCCAATTTTATATATAATAATGATGGTAGTTTAAGACAATTTGGTGTAGGTTTTAAGAAAAGAACAGTTATACCTCTTTGGTTAATTTCTATTATTTTGGCAATTTTATCTTATTTTACTGTAAGACAAATGATAACCTATGATTTTATTTAATTAATTACATTTATTTTATTCCATGTATTAGGAAATAAATCTTTTGTATTAGAACTTTGTGCAGGACCAAACCACAACGAAGGATAAGTGATTATTTTATTTTTATTTTTATTAAAATAAGCGCCCCACCAACTGAATGAACTATTTGCAATAATATTATGTTCACAATTAGACATAAGTAAAAGTTGTTCATAATCAACTATATCCGTATGAATAGATATAAAATTAATTTTATTAAATTTACCTTTTAAGTAATTGATGGTTTCATTTACAATGCTTTTATCCATTTCTTCATAGAAATATAATATATTCCAAGTATCTATATTAGTCTTATCTATAATATGTTGTATGGCGTCAACATAATAATATTTATTCATTATTGGATGATGATGTTGAATATGTTTATAATCTCCAATTCTAAAATGTAAGGATAAAGTATTCGAATAATCATAATCATATTTTTTGCGGACAATATTTAAATTATCATTTAATTTAATTATTTTATATATGTTTTCTTGATTTTCAATAAAATATCTATAAGATTGAAAATAACCAAAAAATTTAAATGAAGAATTATAATTAGGTAATGCATTATATTCAAAAGATGTTTCTCTACAAATAGGAATATTTATTTTTGGTTTTAGAAAGGGTTTTAAAGATTTTAAAAAAACGTTCCAGTAAAATGGTCTATCTTCTCTAACAACATCAGCAATTTCAAAATAAAAAGGTTTTTTATTTGTTAAACAATATGAAATTAAATTAAATATTTGAAATAGTTGGTTACCTAATCCACCCATAATTTCAGTCGTTATCATATGATATTTTTAATTAAAAACTTTTTAAACATTTAATTATATCATTTGTAAAAAAACATAATTCTATTTCACTTTCGCTATTTTCTTGAAAAATATACATATATTTTGATATAATAGGAATAACCTTGTATTTAATATTTTCACTTAATGAGGACGCCTTTAAAAATGAAAAAAAGTCATCTAATATATCAATCAAAGAATAACCATCATTATAAATATTTATCATAATAAACATGGCATTTATATTATGATTCATACATTTTTCTATAAATTCATTAAATAATGAATAATGAATCATCGATGAATTATGAATAATATTTTTGTTTAATAATAATATTTTATCAAAAATTATATAAATATTTGACAATCTGTAATTTGAATTTATAATTATATCTTTCAATTGATCATCATTCATATTGATATTTTCATTTTTTATTATTTTTTTACATAAAGGATATACATCTTTGTATTGTAATTTGTCAAGTTCAATAGTTGTCATCCTAGAATTAATAGATTCTATTATTTTATTTTGAGAATTTGTTGTAATAATAATATTAACATCATAATTATCAATAAAATTTCTAAAAACTTGTTGACATTGATCATTTAAACAATCCATATCTTGGATATATATTGTTTTTCTCTTATTTGGAATAGTTGATTTTGTTATACAAAAATTTTTTAATTCGTTCCTATAAAATGATATTCCATATTCCTTCAAAGAATTAATGATACAAACATTATCAGAATTTATATATTTCCCTTCATAATATTTTTTTAATATTAAATTAGAAAAAGTATTTAGACCATAAGAATATGGAGAAGTTTGTATAATTAATAATATTTTTTTTTGCATTAAAGCGTTAATTATTTTAATTTTTATAGGATTGATTATAAAATCATCTAATGTATGAGGAGTGTAAATGTCTCTAATTAGACTCATTATTCGTATTATAAAGATTATGTTTATATTAAAACAATATAATATGGATTATTATAATATAATTGGAGTCGATAAAAATTCATCTCAAGAAGAGATAAAAAAGGCATATAGAAAGAAATCTCTCTTATTGCATCCTGATAGACCAAATGGAAATAATGAAGATTTTGTTAAATTAAATACAGCGTATGAGACATTGAGTGATGTAAATAAAAAAACGAATTATGATAATTCAATGTTTCGCCAACAAAATCCAATAGATCCAATCAATGAGTTATTTAATATATTCAATCACAGAGGAGATAATATCTTTAGAAAATTCAATGAAACTATAAATTTACCTATGCCTATTATTAGAACATTACATATTTCATTAGAAGATTCATATAATGGTGTTTCAATGCCAGTTGATATTAAACGTTATATATTCAATAATAATATAAAAGAAGAAGAGAATGAAACATTATATGTTACAATTCCACAAGGAATAGATAATAATGAAATTATTAAAATTAATAAAAAGGGTAATATAGATGAAAATGGTAATGAAGGTTGTATAAAAATATATATAAAATTAGTAAATAATACTGATTTTATAAGAAAAGGTATTGATCTATATCAAAAGAAAGATATTACATTACGTGATTGTTTATGTGGGTTTAATTATGATATAAAACATATAAATGGAAAATCTTATTCTTTACAAAATAAAAAAGGTAATATAATTTCTCCTAATTTTAAAAAAGGAATAGAAGGTTTAGGTATGATAAGAGATGGTATAAAAGGAAGATTGTATATAGAATATAATATATTGTTTCCTAAAACAATATCTGAAGAAAAACTATCTATTTTAGAAGAAGCATTAAAACTTGATTATTGAAGTAAATATGATATATTATTTTTACAATGTAACACTTCTTCTTCATGTAATTGTACAAACCAGTTATAATGTTTTCTATTAAGAAGTTCTACTCTTGGTATATAAATTCCATAACTTTTATTGTGGAATGAAATGAGTTCCGTACTCATAAGTCTTTCTAAAGAAATATTTTTATCATCATTATCTATAACACCTATATTTTTACCTGGAATCATTTTTATATTTTTATTTTCAACATTTTTTGTTAACCATTCCCTATCTTCGTCTTTAAATATGCTTTCAGATGTATAATCATTTGAAATCACATTTTCAAACCATAAAATATATTTTTTTAGTACATTATTATCTTTTTTAGAACCCATTATTTTATTTGATGCACAATACTCAATTGTATTATTTTTAAATATGGGTAATTCAGAAACAAAAATTCCGTCTTCTATATATTTTTTATACATTTCAATTAGATTTTCTTTACATATAAAATTAGGAGGCAGGACCATCCCCCCGTATTGATGTAATATTTGCATTAAACCTTTCATTCTGATTTTATCTTTAATAGGATATGATATTTTACTCATATCGATTTTCCAATCATCTATAATTTCTGAAAAACTATCATCTGTTATTAGATAGATATCAAATGTTTCAGAACAGTGGTTTAATATTGTTTCTATTGTTAAATATAAATACGGTTGATTTAGTTTTTTAGAGTTTTTGCTATTGAAAGATTCCCATTCTCTTGAATTAATCTCTCTATCTAAATGAATCCAAATCTTTGGTTTACAAGAGAGAACAATATCTTTTTGATCTTTTACTACGTCTAACAAATATTTATCAAGATTTTTTACTTGAGGATTATTATACATATATTTGTAGATCAAGAATAGTATCAAAAATGATACTATTAATATAATATAGTGACTATCAATAATCTTCATTATATTATATATATACATTAATTACTTATTCTCTTAAAATTAGAAAAAAAATTATTATTCATTTTTTTATAAATTTCATCCTTTTTTAATAGTTCAAATGTTCTATATGTGTCATTCGTTTCTTCCATTTTTTTTTGATTTAAAAGAATATTTTTATGGTCACATTTTTGGAAAGGTTCATTTCTTTGTCTTTTATAATCATCTAATGAACCAAATTCTTGTCTCATATCTTCTTTTGAAACAGGTATTACTGATTCAATGTGAACTTGTTTTACATCATTATAATGCAATGAACCACTTTTTTTACAACCATAATTATCATTTGGTTCAATTAAATCATAATGATTACCTTCATTACCTATAGAAACAATTTGATCTATTTTTATAATAGACCGTATCGAATTTTTTTTTTCTTCAATATATTCATTCATTTCATTTATATTTTCTACTTTTTTTTCGGTTGTTTCTTCTTTTAACCAATCCCCATGTCCATCATCATTTCTCATATAAGTTTTTTCAAATAAACGATTGAAATCTTCTAAAAAATTATCTTTTTTCACAAATGATTGAATTTCTGTTTTAATTGTATGAATTTCATTATCTTCTTCTAAATAGATTGATTCTTTGTTTTTATAAAGATATAATTGATATAATAATTTATATGCTTTTGAAAAAAATAAAAAATATTCTTTGTTCAAAGAACTTTTATCTGGATGTGATTTATAAACTACCTTCTTAGCAACTCTTAAAGAGTTTTCATCTAAAGTTTTTATTTTAAATACATTCAATAAATCATTTAAGTTATAATTTTCTATATTAAGATCCATTATATAATTATTTTTTTTTATTTTGTTCCTTGTAACAAATATCGATTAAATAATCCATATCTTTTTCATTTGTTCCTGAAATAACAACACTTGGAATATACCATTCATCTTCTTTTTTATACCATAACATTGCGGTTGGGACACCAGAAATCATTTTTTTTGATTTAAAACCAATAAATAATTCGAGTGATTCGTCAATATCCACATCTACAATTTTTACACTTTCAGGTAAAACATCTATTTTAGATTCCCATAATGATTTAAATTTTTCACAAGGTTTACACCAAGTTGCTGAAAATTTTAATATAAGACAATGTTTATTTATATTTACTTGTAAATCTTTTAATGTTTCTTTTGTGAGTTCTTCTATATTTATTTGTTTTGGCATAATAAATATAGAATTATTTTTTTAAATAATAATTTAATTCGAGTAAGCAAG
>Ga0209425_10007459_pt1 | contig 10262 bp, 11 predicted proteins | sample COG_05_FD_184749 | JGI IMG/M metagenome (GOLD analysis project Ga0209425, IMG submission 184749) | Pelagic Microbial community sample from North Sea - COGITO 998_met_05 (SPAdes) (version 2) | ecosystem: Environmental > Aquatic > Marine > Neritic zone/Coastal water | place: Helgoland, sampling... | reverse complement strand
ATGGAAGAGCACGGTCATATAGAGTCAACAGGTCCAAATATGAAAAGATTTTTTTTTAGTGTCTCTGATGCCGCCGATCTTGTAATTAGGAATATTGATAATATTGAATTAACTAAAGGAAACATATTATCAATGAAGATGAAGGCGTCAAAAATTTCTGATCTTTTAGAGGTCTGGAAAAAACTGTATGGTACATCCTGGAATGATATAGGAAGGAGATTGGGAGAGACTGATCATGAGTCTATGATAGGTTCAACTGAACTAAAGTTTACTTCGGAAATTACGCTTGAAGGTTCACCACACTTTCTTACTTCAACTAGGGATGAAGCAAACAATCATATTACAGAGCCATTTACCACAGAGCATTCTGATATCCACAGTGAGGAAGAAATGATGCAGTTAATTCAGCTGGGGATATAATTGAAGGCATATCAATCAATAGAGCATGCTGTTGTGATGGCTGCAGGAAGAGGCTTAAGAATGAGGCCTTTGACAGATAAAATTCCCAAGGCCATGGCTCCCTTAGGAGAATCAACGCTTATCGCTGAGGGAATTAGCAGATTAAAAAAAGAAATATCAAATGTTCATATTACAGTAGGTTATAAGGGTGCGATGTTGGCCAGTCATGTGATTGAACGCGATGTTTCTTCTGTTATTAATACAGAGGGAAAAGGCAATGCTTGGTGGCTTTATAATAGTCTGCTCTCGTTAATTGATCAGCCATTATTTGTTCTAACTTGCGATAATGTAATTAAGATTAATTTCACATCTTTCGCAGATGAATACTTCGATCTTAATGCGCCTGCCTGTATGATTATTCCAGCGAACCCTAATAAGGATGTTGAGGGCGACTTTATTTTCAAAAATAATTCAAACGCTGTATTAAATTTTTCTAGGCATCACAAAAGTTCTTTAATATCCTCTGGCATACAAATTCTTAATCCAAAAAAAATTAATCAAATTACAGATAAAAGCGATAATTTTAATGAAACTTGGCAACAATTAATTGATCTTAAGGAGATAAAATGTTCAAGAAAAGTTTTAGATAGTTGGTACTCTGTAGATGATTTAGTTCAGTTAGAGGCGGCTAGCAAAAAAACTGAAAGAGAGAAATAATTGAATTTATTCATTCAATCCCTTGCTTGGGTATATATAATAAGCATAATTTACTAAATTAGTAGGAATCTTATGGAATTTTTAATGCAATATGTTGATAGGTTTATACCTATTTTGCTCATGATTACTATTTCTATTAGTTTTAGGGTACTTTTAGAGTTTTTGGGTCAGCGCTGGATAACAACGGTTGCTCACACTGCAACTCTTGTTCTACTTCCAATACTTACTTATGTGATTACTGGTGTGATATCTGGAAACATAGCACTTTCATTAGGTATGGTTGGAGCACTTTCCATCGTTAGATTTCGAAATCCAGTGCGATCACCCCTAGAATTATCCGTATATTTCGGATCAATAACCATGGGAATAGCAGCATCAGTAAACTTGATGTGGCTATTTTTTCTTGTATTTTCCGTTAGCATTGCTGCTGGGGCACTGGTGATGATGAATTACCTTAGCCTGGTATTTTTAAATCGTCCATTTTTCTATGCCTCTTTTTCTGAAGGCAATTCCTTAAGTACTCTAAATTTAACCACTCCAAACCAAATTGATTTATTAGATAATAGCAATCTTCTAAAAACTAAACGCTTAGAGCGAGACTCCATAAATTATTACTTAGTTTCCAGTAATTTTGATGAATTAAAAGAGATCATTCAAACGTTAGAAGCTGAGAATTTAATTGGATCATATGAGTTAAATCAATAATTGCATATAGTGCTATGAGGCTGGTAATACTCTGCTCCATTTCCCTTTTAACTATTTTTGCTAAAGGTAATTGTGATTTTTCTACTGGCGATTTTTTAGAAGAATTAAACCGCCCCGCATCAATCCTGAAAATAGAAGTTAAGGTACCTAAGAGTGCAAAGTTTAATAGAAATTTTGCAAAAATCTTGCAGACAAGATCACAAAGTATCCCCTCTGATTTAAAAAAAAGCTTCCTAGCAAACGTATTTGTTTCTTATGAATTTGGAACTTGCCAATATATAGCAAAAGTCAAGCAGCATGGGGACCTAAGAGATCATGTGAGCCTCATTGATGGGAAGCCATTTCGCTCAATAAAAGTTAAATTAAAAGATGGCAATATTTTGAACGCTGTCCAGTTTAGTCTCTTGATTCCAGAAACACGCAATAATCTTCATGAGATTCTAGGTAGCGTATTTATAAGGGAGCTAGGTTTTCTTGCGCCAGAAACATTCCATGTTAGAACCGTGATTAATAATGTAGAGGCAATTATGTTATTTCAAGAGGGAATGCAAAAAGAGCTACTTGAAAGGCATGGCAGAAGAGAGGGGCCATTATTTCAGGGGGATGAAAGTCTTTTATGGAATTACCAAGATTACGAAAATCTTAAATTAAAGAATCTTTCCCTGGCACTAGTTTCCAACCCAAAATGGTTTTTAAGGGGTGGGAGTTCACAAGAGATTACTCTATCAGCATATTCTCAGTTGCAAAAAGCATCTCTATTACTCACCCAAAATCTTCCAGAAAACCCATACACTATTTTTCCTAATGAGAGCTCAAAAATCCCTTTCATGGATTACTTTTTTTCTATGCTCGTAATGAACGGAACCCACGCTCTTTACGCTAATAATCGACGCTATTATTTTAATTCATTCACCCAGATGTTTGAGCCAATTTATTATGATGGAGACTTAACATTAGATAAAAAAAATATAATAGATGCGAGTCTACTTGCAGAATCTTTTATCCAGGATTATGTGTATTCATATACAGAGAAGATTTCGACAAAAAGCTTTGAGCTAAACATTTACAAAGCATTTGAATCAAGAGTCTTGATAGATGAAGAGGACCTCAATATTTTTTTCAAAAACTCCATTGCGACAATAAAAGAAAATATAAAAGTTACCCAAGATCAAATAAATTTAATTGCATCATTTTCCAAAAAAAATAATTTGTTGGATGCATACAAGGGATATGTCGAAAATGAAAAAATATTGAATGTGTTGCAGAAGAAAATATCTTCAGTTCAGCTAATATCTCCCGATAAGTTTATTGCATCATCTGATCAGGGGGATAATATGCTCATTACTGCAACGGAGTTAGCGGGAATATTGTCTAAGAATGAACATTTGCAAAATAGAACAATCTTTCTTCCTTTAGACAATTATCTTGGCTCTAGCCCCCCATTCTCATACGAATCTATTGAAGTTCTAGGCGGTCATGTTTATAGATCCCAAGGAGCCAATTATGAGCTCGATGAGCTGAAAAAGACTCTAATAATTACACAAAAAAATCCTGATGATTGGTTGCTATTAAGTAATGTTAATTTAACTGGTTGGACTCTTGATTTCATAGGCCTGATCCCAGATCCATCTATCAAAACTGTGCAGAGATTCAATTCCCATGGCATGACAGGCTGTCTTAATCTATTTAATGCCGTGCTGAAAGATACCATGCTTGTCGTTCAGAATGGCCAATGTGAAGACAGCTTAAATGTTGTAAATTCAACCGGAAGTATCAAGCATGCGAATATTACCAATGCTTTTGCTGATGCTGTTGATCTGGATTACTCTAAGCTAACTTTAGATTCTATTGATATTACTGGTGCTGGCAATGACTGCCTAGATGTTAGCGGTGGGACATATGAAGTCAAAACAGCTAAACTTATCAAATGCGGTGACAAGGGTATTTCTGTTGGTGAGAAGTCCTCTCTCGTTGCAAAAAATATCGAGCTAATGCAAGCTCAGATTGGCGCTGCCTCAAAAGACTTTTCATACTTATATATTAAACAAGCTGAATTTATTGACACACCAGTTTGTGTGGAAGCAATGCAAAAAAAACAGGAATTTGGCGGCGCAACAGCCCATCTTGCAAAGATTAACTGTTCCGGCCAGTATCTTCAAGACAAGGACTCATCTATTATTCTGGGGCTAGAATGAGTTTTCGCAAAGAAAAAAAATTTCGTCTCTCACCTAGTGACTCAATGTCAATTAAATCCATTTTACTTGAAGAGGGAATGAGTCCACTGCATCCTCCAAGGTATGTAAATAGCTGTTATTTTGATACCGCTGATCTTTCCATGTTTAAAGAATCTGAAGAGGGTGTCTTACCAAGAAAAAAGGTAAGAGTGCGCTGGTATGACCATGATAATAAATTCACTAAAGAGACAAAAATATCATCTATCGAAGGCAGATACAAAATATCTGAAAAAATTAAGGAATGCTCTACTATTGATAGCGTTAAAGTAATTAATATTTTTGATCAATTGTATGGAATGTTAAAACCAACGATTATTGTAAGCTATCAAAGAGAGTATTATTCTTTTCAGGGCCTACGAATAACTTTTGATGCAAATATTACATATAAAAATTTAAGAAAACTAAGCCCACAGATTTTTAGAGACGATGAATGTGTTATGGAAATAAAAGTTCCGATAGGCGTTCATGATGACCACATAGAAGGGTTAATTCAGCATTCAACATCCCGTTTTTCAAAATATTCACGAGGACTATTGCAGTCTGATGATGCAACCTATTAAAGTACTCACTTTAAAAAAACTTTTATTTTAAATGTCTAAGTTAAGAACAGCTCTGCTTATTCCCCAAGACAAGCCATCATCATTAGATCTCCAGCTACTAGCTCTAAGTCGAAACTCATCTAAATATTCTATTGATCTAATATTAAGATATGACTCAGTATCATTGAGCCTGAAAGAAAAATTTCAAAAGTTAATTTTTATTATTGTTCTCTTGGTTGAAGGCATGATTTATAAAAAACATTCTTTTGATCACGGCAATCATGAAGCTGGTGATAATGACTTCCAAAATATCCCATTTTTATCTATCAGCACTGCAGCTAACCCTTCAGGAGATTTAATGCTAAGTGAAGAGAGCAGCTCTTTACTGCTTGATTATAAATTAGACTTAATTGTTTGCACTCATCTATTAAGTATTCCCAGTGAGTTATTTCAATTCAGCGCTCACGGCCTTGTAAAAATTATCTTTGGGGAAGGCCCTATTGATGTGGTTAATCAGGCAGCGGGTTTTTTTGAGACAGCATATAAAATCTCAACATCATCATTCCACATTGTTACAAGCGGTAAAAATAAACTTTATTGCCCAAAATTCCAGTTCCTAGAAATGTCTACAAGCTTTCCCTTTTCTTACAATAATGCTCTCTTGCAAATAAAATCAATTCATTTCTTACATCAGTTTATAGAGTTCTCTGAACTATCTGAGGATTCAAAATATAAACAAAACACTCCAGAAGAGATTGGTAAAGATCAATTAAATTATCCATCTTTGCGATGCTCAGCAAAGGCTCTTTTGACTTTAACTGAGATAACCTTATCAAGAATTATCACAAAGTTTAACAAAAAATATCATAGGTGGGGTATAGGCTTTGCGGAAATTTTAAGCCCAGAATCGCTGAGTCTTGAGCAATTAAATATTATTAAAAATCGCCCTAACCATTTTTATGCAGACCCATTTTTAATTAAGCATAATAAGCTTACTTACTGCTTTGCTGAGGACTATGATTATACAACTAGCAAAGGAAGCATCAGAGCATTCCAGCTAGAAGGCAAAGGATACATTGATCTTGGGCTCGCATTAGAGGAGCCGTTTCATCTATCTTATCCAAATGTATTTGAAGTTGATGGAGCGCTTTATATGCTCCCAGAAACCTCTGCCAATAGAACAATTCAACTTTATAAGTGTCAAGATTTTCCTTTGATCTGGGTACAGCATAAAACTTTAATGAAAGATATTTCTGCTGCTGATACAAATATTGTTTACGATGATGGAAGATGGTGGATGTTTACTAATATTGATACTGCGAATATTGGAGACCATCAGTCAGAATTACATCTCTTTTACGCCGATCATTTCGATTCAGAATTTTGGACACCGCATCCAAAAAATCCTGTAGTAACCTCATCACTACAAGCAAGAAATGCAGGATTTGCATCTTCTGATAAAGCTCGTTATAGAGTTTTTCAAAAACAAGACTTTAATTTTTATGGAAGATCTGTTGGTATAGCCAAGATTAATCTATTAGATACTAGTGAATATGAAGAGGAGGTTGTGACTTCAATTAGAGCTAATTTTATAGAGAATATCCAGGGTACCCACCACTTTCATAGAATAGAGGATATGGCTGCTCTTGATTTTAATAGATTTGAAACTCTAGAATAGACTATTAAAAATATTGCTTATGATTTATAAGAAGAATGCTGAAACAAATATTTAAAGCTTTAAAACGCTTGATTCAGTCTGGTCTAAGATTCTTTGGTCTGCAGCTTGCACCAAGCGATTACTTGCTTAAAATACAACAAAGTCAAATCTCGCAAACTCAATATGATCTAAACTTCTTTAAAGAGGTTGTTACTTCTAAATTTGATGCAGCTCTCTTGGCTCTTCCAAATTCTCAGGCGCAACTTAGACAAGATTTACTTGTCTTATGCCATACAAATTTTAAAGAAAACGGTTACTTTATTGAATTTGGAGCCTGTGACGGACGTGAACTAAGTAACACATATCTATTAGAAAAAGATTTTAAATGGAATGGCATCCTAGCTGAGCCAGGTAGAATTTGGCATAAAGAGCTTTACCTTCAGAGAAACTGCCATATTAGCAAAGATTGTGTTTGGAGAGAGTCCGGTCAGAAATTAGTTTTTAATGAAGTAGGCGAACTCTCAACTATTGATGAGTTTAGTGGCCAAGATTTGCATGCTCAATCTAGAGAAGTTCATACAAAGTATTCTGTAAAAACAATCTCATTAAATGATTTATTGATTTTTTATAATGCACCTTCTCAAATAGATTATCTTTCGATAGACACAGAAGGCTCAGAATTTGAGATTTTATCAAATCTTAATTTTCAAAAATACTCTTTTTCTATTATTACTGTAGAGCATAACTTTTCCAAAAATCAAAAAAAAATCTTTAACCTCTTAACTTCCAATGGTTACGAACAAATTTTTCAAGGATTATCATCTTTTGATGACTGGTATATCAAACGATAATTTAATTTCTATTAAGGATTTTATTGAATTAACTGATACTATTTTTTATGAGACATAATGTTCTTGTGCTAACTAGCTATTCATTAAATTAACTAAGATACTTCGTATGTTAGGATAATATTAAGTTTTTTAGACTACTTTATTTTTTGAAAATTATGAATGTTACAGATGCAGTTTTATCAAGAAGTTCGGTTAGAGCTTTTCTCAAGCAACCGATAGACAATAATCTTATTAAAGAGCTTCTTCAGAAATCTTCGCGTGCGGCAAGTGGGGGTAATTTACAGCCCTGGAAGATATTTGTTTTAAATGAAGAGAGTATGGCTAAATTCATACAATTTCAGGCAGACTGGACTGCGCCTGAGACTCCTGGTTATGAAATCTACCCACCATCTCTTAAAGAACCATATAGATCATCACGCTATCAGCTGGGAGAACAAATGTATGATTTGCTTGGAATTGAAAGAGATGACAAAGAGGGAAGGCTCAATCAAATAATGCGTAATTTTAATTTTTTTGATGCTCCAGCTGCAATATTTTGTTTTGTTGATAAGGCAATGGGCCCACCTCAATGGTCAGACCTTGGAATGTTTTTACAAACCTTTATGCTACTTGCTAAAGAAGTCGGTTTAGATACATGCGCTCAAGAAGCTTGGTCTATAAAGCAGGACAGTGTTTGCTCATTTCTACAAACTGATCAGCAGGATATGTTGTTTTGTGGAATGGCCATAGGCTATAAAGATACAGAAGCCAAGGTTAATCAATTGAAATCTGAGCGGAGACCGATTGAAGACTGGGCGTACTTTGTATAAAAGCTATCAGACCAAATCGTCTCTTGATTTTATGTCTCTTGCTCTAAATGAAGCGGAAAAAGCTTATCAAGCAGATGAAGTGCCAGTAGGGGCAGTCATTGTTAGAGGTGAGCGGGTCATTGGAGCAGGCTTTAATCAAGTTATACAAAATAAATCTGTTTGTTCTCATGCAGAAATTATTGCTATTAACAATGCAAGTCAGAATATTCAAAATTATAGATTAATTGGCTGCGACATATACGTTACCCTTGAGCCTTGTCATATGTGTGCAAAGGCAATCGTAGATGCAAGAATTAGTCATTTATATTTTGGAGCCGTGGAGCCCAAGACAGGTGCAGTTCAATCAGTTGATAATTTTCTTGATAGAGAACATCTTAATCATAAGGTTAACTATAGCGGTGGCCACGATGGAGAGTCTGCAGCTGCCTTATTAAAAAAATTTTTTCGTCTTAAAAGGAGTTAACCAGAATACTCGCATCCAGAATTGCAAGTTTCCATTACAGCAACGGAAGATAAATTTTCCAATGGCTCAGCTAATTTATTCCATAGCCATATTGCAATATTTTCACTAGTAGGATTTTCTAGACCAGTTATCTCATTTAAATACGAGTGATCTAATTGCTCTATATATGGAGCACATATTTTTTTTAGCTCAGAGAAATCCATAACCCAACCCATTTCGTTTATCGGCCCATCAACATAAATCCTGACTTTAAAGCTATGACCATGAAGATTTGAGCATTTATGCTCTTTTGGAACTAAAGGCAGTTTATGCGCAGCTTCAAAAGTGAATTCCTTAAATAATATCATTTTAGCGTGATCCACACCGGGCAATGATCAGAAGGCTTTTCCATTGCTCTTGCCTCATAATCTATGCCAGTTTCCAGCATTGCAGGCAATAGATTTTCTGAAATCATAATATGGTCAATTCGTAAGCCTCTTTTTGGGGAGTCGTCAAACATCCTAGAGCGATAATCAAACCAAGAATAAATTGAACCTTCATCTGGATTTTCTTCTCTCCATGAATCAATGAACCCAAGGTCCTTAATGCTATTCCACATATCAATTTCTTCTGGTAAAAAAGCAGTTTTCCCTTCTTTGAGCCATCTTTTTGCATTAATTTCACCAATGCCAATATCTAATGGAGAGGGTGCAACATTAAAATCACCCATCACAATTAAGTTTTCTTCGGTCTTTTGAGTTTTTTTAATGTGTTTTTTAAGATCAGCATAATATTTTATTTTTTTAGGGAATTTGGTCTCATGAGATCTATTCTCACCTTGAGGAAAATATCCATTCATAATCGTAATACTTTTTCTGCCCCACTTAAATTTTGCCTGAATAAATCTTTTCTGATCCTCATCCGTATCTTTTGCAAATCCTTTTTGAACCTCAAGAGGTTTTTTTTTGCTAAGAATGGCCACTCCATAATGACCTTTTTGGCCCCAATACTCTGGATGATACCCAATCTCTTTGATCTCATCTATCGGGAATTCTGGATCATTAACCTTGGTTTCCTGAATTCCAATAATATCAGGATCGAGTGTATCTCTTAGATGAATCAATTGATGGGGTCGAGCTCTAATGCTGTTCATATTAAAGGAAACAATTTTCATATTTTTTATGCTGCCTCTGAAAGGTACATATTAGCATTTAGGTAAAGGTAATCTGAAAGAATAAGCATACCTTCATTTAACAGATAGTCATTTTCAAGATCAATATCAAGATCATTATCTTCTTTATTCTTATTAAACTCTTCAAGGCTTTCAAATGTGTCAAATGTCTCTAAATTTTTAGCAGTCCTTCTTTGGTTTTCAGTTGCAAGCACCCAGAGTTGTCGATCGATTTTCTCAGCTCTCCTTGTATCAATATTAATTGAAATAGATGTCTTTTCTTGCTGCTCATCGTATCTTTTTCTTATGTTCAAAATATATTGCAGGTCTGGACTATCGAGCATTCTCTTCTCATGAGCAATTTTTAATTTATCTAGAGTACTTTGATTAAGCTGAAACTTTCTAAATGGAGTGGAACTAATTTGATCCCAGGGTAGTGCAGAGTCTAATGAACTTTCGCCACTTTCTTCTATATCCCATGTTGCAGGAAGAGTTATATCCGGTTCCACCCCTCTATTTTGCATGCCTGAGCCAGTCACTCTATAAAATTTTGATTCTGTTAACTTTAGTTGGCCGCTAGTTAGATCATCTAATTTTTGAACAGTGCCCTTACCAAATGTTTTATGTCCGATAATTAGCCCTCTTTGATAATCTTGTATTGCGCCTGCAAAAATCTCAGATGCAGATGCAGAATATCTATCAACCATTACAGCCATTGGTTTTTTCCATACTTGAGTT
>Ga0209425_10007453_pt1 | contig 10268 bp, 4 predicted proteins | sample COG_05_FD_184749 | JGI IMG/M metagenome (GOLD analysis project Ga0209425, IMG submission 184749) | Pelagic Microbial community sample from North Sea - COGITO 998_met_05 (SPAdes) (version 2) | ecosystem: Environmental > Aquatic > Marine > Neritic zone/Coastal water | place: Helgoland, sampling... | reverse complement strand
CGCACGTCACCGAGAGGAAGACGTGCCGGACTTTTCGAAAGGCCAAAGAAAAAACGATCATCATATCCAAACGCGGGAGTTCCAAAGATGGGAGCAGGGAGTCGCCCTGTCGATAGATGCCTGGGAAGACGATCGTTCTTGACGTCGCTGTAACTGAATACACTGATCTCACCGGAGTCCCACGCAGCGACGAAAACTCCAATGTTGTCCACCTGTCTTTTGCCGGTATTGATGAAAACAGGTCCCGCGCGGAGGCCGCCACGTCCCTTCCAGCGCCAAACTTCCGTCATGTAAAATTCATCATCAGCAACTTCGCGTTTTTCTTCCCCGAGGTTCGGGTTTGGGAGGCCATATTGCTGCCTTCTCAACAGAACGAGTTCACCATCTGCGGTGCCGATGAGTACCTTCGCAGCAAAGTCGTTCATGATCTCTTCTATGTCCGAATATATCGGTGCATAGATTTTGCAGCCCAAGTCAACTGTCCAAACCTTTTGGCCGTTGTCTCGATCCAATCCAAAGACCAAACCATCGACATTCGCCACGATAATTGGAAACGTCATGCCCTGTACCGTCGTGCCCTGGAAATTCACAGACGGAGTTGAAAACACCGGTGCGCCAACGTTTGTACTCCACCTGACGTACTCCTTGGCCTCCTTAATCACATCCGGCACGTGTTCCATCCAGTCTTCGGTGACGGCGTCAGCCTCGACAACAAATACGTCCCCTTTCAAGTTGGCGAAGAAAACATCTTGTTGCGTGTCATACGTATCATCTACCACAGGTTCCACAACACCAGGCCCTGAGTTTTCATATCGCCAAATAGCTTTACCTGCGTGCGGGCCTGATGCAGCGATTGCAAATGCCGAACCACCGTGCGATTGACCCCATAATAGTCTATACCCAGGGACATGAACATCTTGGGGACGCTGATCCAAGCTGGTACTGGTTTCGAGTCGTGAACCACAATCAGTCAGCGCCAGTCCGCATTTGACTTCACCTCCCGTGTCGTATTGCCAGAGGATCTCGCCGGTGTTTTCGTCCAGGCAATACACTTTTCCATCCAGGCACGGGACAATCAGTTGACTACCTTCATCGCCTAGTCTACATCTGCGTTCAACTACCTTACCAAAGACTATCGTCGCCTCGATTCTGCCAGGTAGCTCCTTCTTCCACACAACCTTACCATCAGGGTCCAAGCAACAAACCTCTTGACTGTGCGAACCGATGTAAGTTCGGCTCTTTGAGACGGTATATCTATTGCTCAGCAAAGGCGTGGCGTCGACACATCTCCCAAGGTGCGCACTCCACATCCTCACCAGCGTTCCCTGAGGAGCCTGTTGTTCAGTCTCATCTTGAATTAGAGGAGCTGGGGTGTCATCCACAGCTTTGCGCCAAGACTTGCACACCAGACGCATGACGCTGAGCTGCTCCTTTAGAGGCACAAAGGCAAGAATGCGGTGCAAGACCTCAGCTGGAAGCACATCTATTTCACCAGAACTCGAGGGCATCACTTCAGCACTCGGCTCAGCGATAGCGGCGGCGATGGCGGCCGCGGTCCGGTGTCGCACCACAACTTCTGCAGGTACTCCGAGAGTCTGAGCCAGAACGATGACATCGGGAGATGCGCCGCCGGCGAAGAAAAAATCGTCAGACTGCTTCATCCACTCCGAGCCAGAACCGAGTATTTTTTGCATCTCCGCCAGGATATCGGCTCCCGCATCTGAGGATGACGCCATCGTTTTCCTCTTACCGGTCCCACCTTTGAAGTTGAGAGCTCGCGGAAGAGGAAGAGCGGAGCGGTCAATCTTACCGTTCGCGTTGAGCGGCATCTCTGGGAGAATCATCACGGCATCCTCCATCGGCACCGCTACCCGAGGAATTCCCTGCTGCCGACACGATTTAACCACGCTCTGATGTACCACGCTGGGATGATGCATGTTCCCGTTCACGACCACATACACCGCGATAGCCCCTCCCGTGCCCGCCGTGCCATCGGCGTGACTAATCTCGTTTATCGACCAAAATCGAGCCACGGCTTGTGTAACGTAAGCCAGCTTCATAGCCGCCGCCGAAATCTCGTTCAGGTTCACTCGTTCCCCGAATGGCTTCACGATGTCGTCCACGCGCCCCTCCAGATGGAGAAGACCCTTCTGGTCCCATCTTCCGAGATCTCCAGTCAGGTGATAAGGCATGGGGTCGCCCTTGAACAGCTCATCCATTGCGCCCGAGCCGAACCCTTGAATCTCTCCACCGGCGTCGCGGTATCCACTGGCGACTCCGAGACCCCGAACCACAACCTCGCCAACCTCGCCAACCTCCTTCACGACGCTGAATTTTTCATCCGCACCCTCCCCTTCTCGTTTGACGATGATGGTCTGCGCGAATGGCAAATCAAATCCCGCGGGCGCAAACGCGAGTGATTCGTCCAGCGGTACCAGCGCCGACGATTTGTTCCGGTACACAACCTCGTATCGACGCTGGTCTGAATCAACCCCGACCTCGCTGGGGATCAATCTCTGCTTGATCTGGAGTTCCGTCGCGTCTCCCGCCACCTCCGTCGAACCGTACAGGTTGATCAAAGTGAAATTTTTGATGATGTTTTCACGATCAAAGCCTTCGTAGACGCCGCCCGCGTTGCGGATGATTCTATTCATCAGAGGTACCGGCATGGGTTCTCCGCTACACACTGCAGTGGTGAGATTGATCTCGGCAAGCCAATCGTTAGTGAGCCGCTCCCAGAAGGATGGAACGGCGCTGAAGTGCGTCACTTCCTCTTCCAACATCGCATAAGTGATATGGCTGGAGTCATACTTCTGCGGTACCACCGACGGTGCTCCCTGCAGCAGCGGGCAGAGCGTCTCAGTCACGGAGTCCACGAAACCGACGCGGGTGTGCAGGCATCCACGGGTCCGTTCCAGTGCATCTCCGGCGTCTTCGAGTTCAGACTCTTCACCGTCGTCTCTTTCCGGAGGGGAGGGATTCATCCTCATCGGACCCTCAGCCGCCCATCGCGCGCGGGCCAACAGTCCCGTGTGCGTGCCCACCACGCCCTTCGGCTCACCCGTCGACCCCGACGTGTACACGACGTACAGCGCATCTTCGGCCCACGGCGGCGGGTCGGGTAGTGTCGGGGTTGAAGTTGCCGCCGCGCCCGTGACTCTGGGCACGTGCTCCGGCGCATCGATCAACCGACCCTTCCAGCGGGCCGTACGTATCAACGGGGGTCTCGGTCCGACGAACACGATCGCCGCCGGGTTGGCGTGCTCCAGAACCCTCCGCTGTCTCACCTCGGACCACTCTCTGTCGACGGGTATAAACGCACATCCACACAAGAGCACTGCACACAGAGCCGCGGCGTATCCATCCCCCGGGTTCGCGACGATAGCCACGAACCGGTTCTCCGCGTTCACGATGGGTCTGAGGCTGTCCGCGAGCTTCGATACGTGATGGAAAAAGGCGCACGACAGTTTCGCGTCCTCATCCTCATCCTCATCCTCATCCACATCATCGGCACCGTACATGAAGAAGAGGGGCGTTCTCGCATCCAACGTTTTGGCTATCGTCCTCAGCGCCTCGTCCACCCTCCTGTACGGCTCACGCCCATCGCTCTCGCCGTATAGCGACATACCGATCGAACCTCACACCCTCGCACCGAGCCGGTCCGCACCGCGCTCCCCTGTGTGCGGAACGGACGCGACGAAGCGCGCGAGCAGCTCGGAAGTTGACATTTTTCGGCCGGACAAATCCATCGGTCGGTTTCAATTTCGCCCGTTGACCCGCGAAGGGGCAGCACCTTCGGGGCGCCCCACAGCTGTCCTCGCGCGGCCACGACCCGGGGGTATCCGAGCGATAGGCACCATGGGCAACGAGGACGGCGACTCGAGCGGCGATGAGCTCGTCGAGCTCGACGCGCTCGACGAGTCCGACGACGACTTCGCGTACGAGGAGATCGACATCGACGAGGATGACCCGCTCCTGCTGGCGGAGGAGGACGACTTCGACTCGGCGCTCAGGTCCCTCGCGGGTCTGGGCGGGAGCCTGGTCGGTGCCAAGGATACCGGCCCGCCGGACGTCGCCCCGGGAGAGGTTATCAAGAAGCCGGAGGTAAGTCGCGCCCGCCCCACGCCCGACCCATTTCGACGCCATTTTAGGATTCTTACCCGCCCGCGAGAACCCCCGGCGTGAAACACCCCCCTGACCGCGCGCCTTCACCGCGATCGCAGGTGATGGACGACTTCGTTCGCAATTTCCTGGTCAAGATGGGCATGACGTCGACGCTGGAGAAGTTCGAGGCGGAGTGGTACGAGCTGGAGGCCACCGGCAGGCTCAACATGGAGGGCATGCCCCAGGTCCCCGACGTGTACAACACGAACCAGGAGCTGAACGGCACGGTGATGTCGCTCAAGCGCGAGCTCCAGAACGCCAAGCAGGTGGCGCACAAGGCTCAGTCCACGTGGGACAAGTTCCGCAAGGAGCGAGACTTCCACAGGCTGCACCACAAGCGCATCGGGCAGGAGAAGAACAAGCTCCTGGACGACATCAAGAAGCTCCGCAAGCACTACTCGCAGTACGAGCCAACCATCAAGGAGCTCAAGCGAAAGTACGAGCTGGCGATGAAGGAGAAGATGCTGGTGCGGATAGACCGCGATCGCATGGCGGACAAGCTCGAGCAGTTCGAGGTCGAGCAGGAGAAGAAGGACAAGGAGGCGAAGAAGGCTGAACGGGCCAGGCAGAAAGCTGCAGAGAAGGCGGAGAAGGCTCGGCTCAAGAAGGAGGAGGAAACGGCCGCCATCCAGGCGGCGGCCAAAGCCGGATCCGCCCCGGGGAAGGGCGCCGCGCAGCAAGCCGCGGTCTCCCCCGGGGTACAACTGGCGCCCAAGGGACGGGTGTTCGAGGAGGAGAAACCCGAGCCGTGCCCGGTGGAGAACTTCAACCTCAACAAGACGTTCAAGGGGCACCAGATGTCGGTGTCCAACCTCGCGCTGCACCCGCGAAAAGCCATCATCGCGACGGCGTCCGACGACGCCACCTGGAAGATGTGGGACATACCCTCCGGGGATCTCATCATGAGCGGCGACGGGCACAGGGACTGGGTCGCGGGCGTGGACTTCCACCCGGCGGGTACCCACCTCGCGTCGGCGTCGGGCGATTGCACCGTGAAGGTTTGGGATTTCGCCCAGAAGCGGTGCACGATAACCTTCGCCGAGCACACGCAGGCTGTGTGGAACGCGGCTTTCCACGAGTCCGGGGACTACATCGCGTCGTGCTCGCTGGATCACAGCGTGCGGCTGTGGGACCTGACGTCCGCCAAGTGCAGGCTGGCGTTCCGCGGGCACGTGGACAGCGTCAACGAGGTGTGCTGGCAGCCGGGGACGAACAACTTCGCCACCGGCTCCTCGGACAAGACGGTTTCCCTCTGGGACATGCGCACGGGGCTGTGCGCGCAGACGCTGTACGGACACTTGAACAGCGTGAACCACCTGAGCTTCAGCACCGACGGCGACGTCATCGTGTCGTGCGACGCCGACGGCATGGTGAAGCTCTGGGACGTTCGCATGGTTGCGGAGATCCTGTCGGTGGATTGCGGCCCGCATCCCGCGAATAAGGTTGCGTTTGACAGGGCGTCCGAGACGGTTGCCGTGGCGAGCGACGACGGGACGGTGAAGTGCTTCAACGCGGCGGACGGGGACATGGTTGCGGAGCTGAGGGGGCACGAGGATGCCGTGCAAGGGGTGCTCTTCGACCCGTTCGGAAAGTACGTCATCTCGTGCGGCTCGGACGCCACCTTTAGGCTCTGGGCGTAACTCTTTTGTCGCGACGGAATTAAAGTTTCATCTCACCTCGGTTACTTCTCAATCGCTACATCACAGACACCCCAACACTCGGTAACCTACTTCTTGGCGTTCTCCTTGTCGTCCTCCTTGCCAGTCTCCGGGCCCTCCTTCTCCTTCTTAGGGTTAGCCTTGGCAGCCGCCGCGGCATCCGCGGCTTGCTCCGCCTCCTTCATCTGCCGTTTGTTATTGATGAGATCGTGCAGCGCGACGACGGACCTGATCAACGAGCTCAGGTACACCACCAGCATCATGTCGTTCGTCTTCACCGCGAACGCCTTGACGTAATCCTCGAGGTTAAGGTTTGGCAGGAGGTTGAACGAGTCCTGGAGCAGTCCCATGATCTCGTGGTTCACGGGTAGCGTCCCGTCCACCACGAGGTCCATGTACTTTTTGATCTCCACCAGGCGCTTCTCCAGTCCTTGCAGCGACGTGATCTTCTCGGCAACCTGCGTGGCGAGGGTGCTCACGGTGTTGTCCTTGACGTCGCGAAGTAGGTGCTCGACGCCGATCTCCTCCGCCTCGAACGCCTCGATGGACGAGGGCACGTGCACGAAGGTCTTCTCCTCCTTTTGCGTTCCGTCGTCGCGAATCTCATTCTCCAGCCGGTACGCACTCGTCGGGATGCCCACGTTGTCCGGCGACACGTCCACGATGACAAAGGCGGGGTTGGGGTGGTAGTCGGTGAAGAGCTCGTGGATGTCCACGTCGTTCGTCCGGATCTTGGGGCCCGTGCTGTACCAGCCCACGACCTTCTCCTTGGCTGCGCGTTCGAGGGGGTTGAGGGGTCGGGGTCAGAAAAGATGATGCGTCTCGGCAGAAGAGTTCGCGCGGTGGGTAGGTTTGAAAAGGGTGACGGACGATCTGGGCGCCCGGGTGGGTGGGATACGCACCGTTGATCCTGCGGAACATGCCGGACATCTTCTCCAGGTAGCTGTGATCGAGGAACCAGATGCTCGCGTCGTTCTCGTCCTCCTCGAAGGGCACTGGTGGGGTCGTGGGGCGGGATCGAGGGGTCAGCGCGCCGGTCAGTCTCGTGTTTTTTCTCAGGGGGTGCGTTCCCAGATCTGGGCGATGCGGGTGACTCGCGGGTCGTCCCCGGCGGGCATCCAAGGGACACATTCACGGGCCAGACGGCGTCAAACACTCACCCGCGAACGAGCTGGTCACGTCGAGCCGCCCCTTGCGGTACTCGCCGAGCAGCACGCCAACCACGCGCTTGTCCTCGGAGTCATCCTGGTCGCGAGAAGGGGAGGGAAAAGGTTAGCCGACGTGGTTGAGGGGACGCGGTTGAGATCGGCACGACCGGGGCGCGCGCGCACCTCCTCCACGCGACGGAAATGGTCCACCACCGAGAGGAGCACCAACGGATGCACCACCACCTCGTCGTATTGCCCGCGGGGCTTGACAACCTCGACACTCGCAACCATCGAGACCGAGTGCCTATTCACTGTGTGAACGGTCGGGTCGTCGACTGCTGAGACGATCGATCGCCAAAAAAAATGTCGCGCGCTTCCGAGAAAATAATGCAGGCGCCGATTACGCGTCTCCTCACAGTGCGAAGCGCGCGTGTACACGCCCGCGGAGCATCGAACGATATCGCAGGGTCCACGCGGTCACACTGTGGTAAGAACGTGGCGCGCGCGATACTCCCCACCCTCCCTCGGCGACCCGCTTCGTGAGGCGTGAGGAGGATCAAAGGTTCGGCACTTTCTGCGGCGGCGGGGACGATCTCTCCTAGGTTGTCGACATGGGAGTTCCCGCCTTCTACCGCTGGCTCAGCGAGAAGTACCCGCTGATCATCAAGGATGTCGTCGAGGACGAGCCGTGGGATCATAACGGCAACGTCATCCCGGTGGACTGCACCGGGCCCAACCCCAACGGCACCGAGTTCGATAACCTCTACCTCGACATGAACGGCATCATCCACCCGTGCTTCCACCCCGAGGACCGCCCGGCGCCAACCACCGAGGAAGAAGTGTTCGAGTGCATCTTCGACTACATCGACAGGCTCTTCGCCATGGTCCGCCCCCGCAAGCTGCTGTACATGGCCATCGACGGCGTCGCGCCGAGGGCGAAGATGAACCAGCAACGCTCGCGTCGATTCCGAGCCGCGCAAGAGGCCCAGGAGAAGGAGGAAGAAGACGAGAAGCTCCGCGCGAAACTGCGACGGGAAGGGGTCAACGTCCCGCCGAGGCAAAAGTCCAACGTCGTCGACAGCAACGTCATCACGCCGGGTACCCCGTTCATGGGCCGGCTCAGCGCCGCGCTTCAGTACTACGTGCATCAGAGGATGAACACGGATCCCGCGTGGCGAGGCGTCAAGGTGATCATGTCCGACGCGTCCGTCCCGGGAGAAGGCGAGCACAAGGCCATGCACTACATCAGGCAACAGAGGGGTCTCAAGGGGTTCGACCCGAACACCAAGCACGTGGTGTACGGCCTCGACGCGGATCTCATCATGCTCGCGCTCGCGACGCACGAGCCAAACTTTTGGATCTTGCGCGAGGTCGTCTTTCAGAAGAACGCGCCAGAGCCCGATCTCCCGTCCGATCGCGACAGGCTCCTGGGCCAGGTCCCGAAAGCCAAGCCATCCATCGCACGGAAGCCCTATCAGCTCCTGTCCGTCGCGGTGCTGCGCGAGTACCTCGCCATGGACCTGCACCCGACATCCGCGGGTGGACACCGGGCTGATTTGCCGTTCACTTACGACGAGGAGCGCGTGTTCGACGACTTTGTGTTTATGTGCTTCTTCGTGGGTAACGATTTCTTGCCGCACTCGCCCACGCTGGAGATCAGGGAGGGCGCGATCGACCTGATCATGACGGTGTACCGGCAGCAGCTGCCGGCCTTGGGCGGGTACCTGTGCTGCGACGGCAAGCCTGATCTGCGAAGAGTCGAGCAATTCGTGCAGATCGTCGGGACGCACGAGGAGGCCATCTTCCAGAAGCGCGCGCGGACCGAGCAGCGCATGAGGCAGCGGCAGAAGCAGCAGAAGGAACGGAAGGCGCGCGGGCAGAACGAGGTGTGCCGTCAGTTCCTCCGCGGGCAGTGCACCAGGGGCGACTCGTGCATGTACAAGCACGAGGACCAAGCCGGGAAACGGTTCGCGGGGTCCATCAACGCCTCCGACCGTCACATCCAGGCGGGCGCGATGGCCGGGCAGACCTTTACCGCCGTGGGACGTGGCGCGCCCCCGCCGCCTGCGCCGCCGCCCGCGCCGCCCAAGCCCGCGGTGCCGGCGACGGGCGCGGCGAACAAGAGCGCCGCCGAGTTGCTCCGCGCGAAGCTCCTCGGGAAAAACGCCCCGTCGCAGAAGAGACCGGCGCCGGATTCGGAGGCGAAGACACAGGACGGCGACGGCGCCAAGCGCGCCAAGGATGCCGGCGCCAAGGACGTCGCCGATGGCGCCAAGAAGGAGGACGAGGCTGAGTACTGGAAGAAGCTGGCGGAGACGCCGGCGTCCGAGAAGAAGGACGACGTCGAGCTGAAGGACATCGACGCGGATTCGTTCAACAAGCAGCTCGAGGCGGTCATGAAGGAGAAGGGCGACAAGCTGGACGAGATGGAGAACGATGCGGTCCGGCTCGGCGAAGCCGGCTGGAAGGGCCGGTACTATCAGACAAAGATGAGCGCCGACGACGAAACCGCCGACGGCATCATCAGGGGCATGGTCACCGAATACGTCCGGGGCTTGTACTGGGTGTGCAGGTACTACTACGAGGGGTGCTGCTCGTGGAACTGGTATTACCCCTACCACTACGCGCCGTTCGCCACGGACCTCGTCAACCTGCACGAGATATCCGTGGACTTCGAGGAGGGCGAGCCGTTCAGGCCGTTCGAGCAGCTCATGGGGGTCTTACCCGCGGCTTCGTCGCACGCGCTGCCACCCGCGTTTCACCCGTTGATGAAAGATCCCGATTCGCCCATCATCGACTTTTACCCCGAGAAGTTCGACCTGGACATGAACGGTAAGCGGTTCACGTGGCAGGCCGTGGCGCTGTTGCCGTGGATCAACGAGAAGCGGCTGCTCGCGGAGACCCGGTCGCTGGACTGTACGCTGACCAACGAGGAGAAGAGGCGGAACACGATCAACCTCGAGACGCTCCTGTGCCACGCGAGCCACCCGCTGGCGCGAGACATTTACGAGCTCGAGGATGAGAACCCCGGCCGCGACGTCAAGAAAACGAAGCACATGAACCCCGCGGCGAGTGGCAACATGAACGGCGAGATGATCCTGGTCAACGGCGACACGTGCCCGACGTCCATGCCCTCGCCGATGAAGTCGCGCGACGACATCACCAATAACCAGGTTCTCGCGGTTTGCCTCAAGCTCCCCGGCCCGACCGAGCGGTTCGTCCCGCCGGTGCTCATGCCCGGGGTACGGCTCCCGGACCCGATCGTGAACCCGCAGGACATGCCGCCGGCGCCCAAGCT
>Ga0209425_10007450_pt1 | contig 10269 bp, 9 predicted proteins | sample COG_05_FD_184749 | JGI IMG/M metagenome (GOLD analysis project Ga0209425, IMG submission 184749) | Pelagic Microbial community sample from North Sea - COGITO 998_met_05 (SPAdes) (version 2) | ecosystem: Environmental > Aquatic > Marine > Neritic zone/Coastal water | place: Helgoland, sampling... | reverse complement strand
ACTCGAGAGCTTCTTAAGGAAAATGATGTTAGATTGGTATCAGACCAATTAATATCACTTACATACTCAAATGATTTTGTTAAAAATTTAAATGAAATCATGATTCTCTATCAAAGCCTTGGTGACAATATAACTTTAAAAGATAGGATACTCCATTTTACTTCTTGTGATTATACAGACTGGCTATCTGTAGGAAGTGTTATTTATGATGAAATAGAAAAATTTAAAAAAACTCCTTTATCAGTTAGATTAATACCCATTTCTTCTTCGGAGTGGAGTTCTGATGCTCAAAGGTCATTAGACACTAGGCTTAAAGTTGATTATAAATTTTTAAAAGAAAGAAATATAAATGTTTTACCGTGGCAGCAATCCGTTCGATTTGTCGTTAGAAAAATTCTTTCTAATATAGAAGGACAAGCTTCATGAAAGAAGAAACCAAAGTAAACACTAAGGGAGTGATCTTAGCGGGAGGATTAGGGACAAGGCTTCACCCTCTGACATCTGTAATCTCTAAACAACTTCTTCCTATTTATAATAAACCAATGATTTTCTACCCACTTTCAGTTTTAGTTGATGCTGGAATTAATGATATTATGATTATTACTACCAAGGAACATGAGGAAAATTTTAAAAAGCTTCTTGGTTATGGAGAGGATTGGCATGTCAATTTAACCTACAAAATTCAAGAGAAACCTGAAGGTATTGCTCAGTCATTAATTCTTTCCGAAAGTTGGTCTAAAGACTCCCAAGTTGTTTTAATTCTTGGTGATAATTTATTTTTTGGTCCAAACCTTAATAATATTGTAAGGGATGGTATAAATAATAATTCTGGTGCAACTATATTTTGTATTGAGTCAGATAATCCAGAACGTTTTGGTGTTATTGAATTTGATAAAAAATTTAAAGCTATATCAATAAAAGAAAAACCAAAAAAACCAAAAACTAAGTGGGTTGTTACCGGTCTCTATATTTATAATAATCAAGCGCCTAAATATGCTAAATCGTTAAAAAAATCTAATAGAGGTGAATACGAGATAACAGATTTAAATAATCTATATCTTTTAAATAACAAATTAAATGTAAAGAAACTAGAAGGTGATTTTTCTTGGCTGGATACAGGAACTTTTGATTCTCTTTTAGAGGCATCAAATTATGTTAAAGAGTTAGAAAATAAAAAATAACTATTCTTGCAAGGCCCTTTGTGAAAGTTTTGTTATAGGATTAAGTACATAGCTCATAATAGTTCTTTCTTCACCTATAATAGAGACATCAGTTTGCATACCAGATTGTAAAACAATCTTTTTTTCAGAATTTTCTATTGTTTTGTAATCTAATTCTATTATTGCAGGGTAGTAAGATACGCCTTCTTCATTTGTAGTTGTGTTTGCACCAATTTTAGTCACTATACCCTCAAACTGACCATAAATTGCCATATCATATGACATAAAGGCTATTTTAGCTTTTTGTCCTTTTCTTACATAAGCAATGTCTTTAGGAATAATGAATGCCTCAATTTTTAAAATATCATCTTTTGGGACTATTTCCGATAATAGATCACCAATTCTAACTATTTGCCCTATATTCACGACCTTAACACTACTAACGCTTCCTGAAACTGGAGACTTCACATAAGAAAATTCTAGGTTATTTTTTGCAGTATTATATCTAGATTCAGCATCAACTAATCTTAACTCTTCATCAAGAAGTCTAAACTCAGAGTCTGACCCGCTACTTACAAGGTTTTTAAGAATAGCAACCTTTCTTGATCGCGTTTCAAATTCTCTTTTTGCAAGTTCGAAAAATTTTTTCTTATTTATTGTATCTATGGAATATAATGTGTCGCCTGCGATTACCTTATCATCAAGCTTAATATTAATTTTTTCTATTGGTCCATCGACACCAGATTGAACTAAATGAACTTTTGAATCTGGTGTAACAATGCCTTGAGCTCTAACAACTTGGTTAACCTCTGCTATAGAGGACCAAATAATAAATATTACTGTAAATGAACCTATTAGCCAAAAAAGAATAAATGACTTTTTATTGTTTGCCCAATACTCAGGAAGGAGGAAGGATATTATATCCTCTAATCTTTTTCTATCAAATTTAATGATAGTAAGGGATTTAATAAAGATATCCTTTATTCTTTTTATAAGATATTTCATTTAATTATCCTTATTAGCTTGAGTATTTTGTTTTAAAATTTCATCTCTTGGTCCGTACTGAACTAAATTACCATCAATAATAACTCCAATTTTATCAACTCTAGCCAAATGATTTGTTCTATGCGTTGATATAATAATAGTTGGTTTATAAGGAAGGGATAAAATATTATTTATAATTCTTTCTTCTGTAGCACCGTCCATAGAGCTTGTTGGTTCATCTAATACAAGTATAGATGGTTTTCTCACCAATGCTCTTGCTAGAGCTATTGCTTGCCTTTGGCCTCCTGATAAATTACCACCTCCGTCTATAAGTTGATAGTTATAGCCCCCTGGCATTTTAACGATAAAGTCATGAGCGCATGAAAGTTTTGCAGCTTCAATAATATCATCTTCAGATACACCTTCAATTCCAGTTCCAATATTTTCTAATATTGTTCCAGTGAATAATTGAATTTTTTGAGGGCAATACCCTATATACTCTCTTAAATCATGCGATGGAATATTCTTAATATCATACCCGCTTAGATTAATTGTTCCTTTTGATGGAAGATGAAAGCCAATGATATTCCTTAATAATGTAGTCTTACCACTTCCGATATTTCCAACTAAACCGACTCTCTCACCATCAACAATATCCATATTTATATTCTTAAGTATACTAACTTCATTTATATCAAAATTAAGTTCCCTTAATTTTATTTCACCTGTTGTAAGAGATACTGCTTTAAAATCATTAGTTTTTTCATCTCGTGATTCTATTTGCATGAGTTCATCAATTTTTTTGAAAGCAGATAAGGCATGGTTAAATTTAGTTAATAAAGATCCTGCTTGCACTAAAGGTGATAAAACTCTTCCTGAAAGGATAACGCAAGCAATTAATGCACCAGATGTTATATCCAAAGATCCAACTAAAACAACACCATAGCAGACTATTCCTGCTTGAGCTATTTGAAGGCTAGTTTGAGAAAAAGTAGTAGCAAAATTTGCTACTCCCCTTGCACTTGTTGAGTTTTTACTTTGATTTTCAACACTTGTATCCCATTTATTTTGAAGAAATTTACCGCCAGCAACAGTTCTGACCGTCTCAACATTACTAAGCAACTCATGAAGTACTATCATTTTACCTTGTTGATTAACTAAATTTTTATCACTAAACTTTTTCAAAATTGGTTGGATTATTGCAGATACCCCTAAAACTAAAGGAACAACTAAAATTGGAACTACTGCTAATGGACCTGCAATAGCATAAATTACAAAAAGAAATAAGAACATAAACGGTAGATCTATAAAGGCAACCATACTTGCTGACGTAAAGAAATCTCTAACTCCTTCAAATTCTCTTACGGTATGAGCAACACCAGACGTCTTTTCTAAAAACTCGCTATCATGACTTGTTATTTTTTTAAAAAGTGAATTATTGATATTTTTTTCTAAATTATTTCCAGCCATATCAACAAAATATGCACGAAGAAGCTTTACGATAAAATCAAAAAGAATAACTATCCCCATACCAATAGTTAGAGCAATAAGAGTATTATAAGCTGAGTTTGGCATTACACGGTCGTATACTGTCATTATGTAAAATGCGCTTCCTAGACCAAAAAGATTTATAAAAACTGACGCAAGAGCTATTTGAGAGTAAGTTCCTTTACTTTTTAAAATAGATCCCCAAAACCAATGTTCACTTAAAGGAATTTTATTTTTTTTCTCACTCATGGATTAATCCTAATATGGTTTGTTAATTTTTGATTTTGATGAAGAAAAGAAAAGTATCCTTGTATAATATTTATTTCTATATCTAAAGCTTGGTTAAAAAGATTAATCTCTTCAATTGCTGCACTTACAAAAGTTTCAGGTGAGAAACTTGTAGAATCAAGCCTATTTTTAATAATTCGTCTTTGATTTTTTGTGTCTTCAAATGCTTCAATTATTTCAAGACGAGTATTTAAAGAGCTTTTCATGAGATTAACTATTTCATTTTCTTTTACGTCATCTTTTTTTCTTTCAACATCTATGCTCATTTTATATGCATTTTCTTTTGCTCGCGCAGAAGATATTTTCGCTGTTGCCCGTCCAAAAGTGAAAAGAGGCATTGAGAAATAAATACCACCCCTTATATCTGCATCATTTTCTTTTTGATCAATATCATAGATCGTGTATCTTGTATTTATTCCAAACTGAGGTCTAAACTCACTTTTAGCTAACTTTGTATCTTCTTGCATTCCCTTGTATTGAATTCTTGATGCCTTAACATTATACGCTTCATTATCTTTATTCATTTCAATATAAGGTATAAAAATATTAGGGAAAAACATATTATCAAATTGCTGATTAAAGAAATATTCAAAAATACCAATATCACTATTTCTTTCTGCTTTTAGCCTTTGTACCTTCGACTTAAGGGTATTATATTTTATCATAAATAGAGCAAGTTGAATTGGGTCTGAAATTCCAAGATCAACCCTTTCCTGAACCTTTGATAAGTAAGGTTCTATTTCTTTAATTATTTTATCACTATAATTAAATAAAATATTTGATCTTACAGCGCTTAAATAGATATTATTTGCATCTAAAATTAATGACGATAGTGCATTTTCTTTTTCTAGTTGTGATAAATTCTTGTCTGACAATGACCTTCTTATACGAGCATTTATTGTACCACCTGTGTATATTGGCTGCGATAATTCAAATGATGCGTCAAAACTATCATCTTGTCTCTTTCTTAGAGATGTTAATTCACTAACTTTTCTATCTATTATGTGATCATTTATTACTTTTACTGATAACTCAGGCCATCTTTGTCTTTTTGCGTATTTTAAGGATTGATTTTTTTCAATAAAATTTGAATTAGCATATAGAAATTCTGGCTGTGTTATTATACTTTCCCTTATAAAATCATAATAATCTGTCTCATTGATTGTACTGCTTCCAAGATTTATTTTTGAAAAAGATAAATTGGGGCTAGGTATTGGCTTCTCATCAACTGAGTGAGCCTCAAAAGATATTAAAATATTAAAAATCAATAAGAAATTTAAGATTATGGATTTTTTTATAAGAGCTTTCATTGGCTGAAATAAGAATTAAATCTTAATTCTTTTTCTTTTTTGAGCTTGAGGATTTCTTTTCTTCTTTTTTTGAAGAAGGTTCTACTGGCTCGCCAATCTTTTCTGAAATTCCCTGAGCTGCTGCCGTTAAGGATGTAATTACATCTCCAACCTTATTACCTGGAATTTCAATAGAACCTGACTCATTGATCTTTCCATCTGAACCTACGGCAACTGTTTGAATTCTTAATAAACCGTTTACAAACGAAACATTTCCTAATCCTTCTATAATCATAATTTCCTCCACATTTTAATTAAATTTATAACATTAACTTAATCACTTAGATAATCAGTTATTTAGATAATACAACCCCTATATTATTTTGATTCGCCTAAAATTAGGCTTTTATATTGGAATATAGCGATTTGAATGGACTTTATAGAGTAGAAAAATAATTTTCTTTAGCCTTTATCATCTATAGTGTCAGGAAAATGAAAAGAACCTCTAATTGTAAACTTTTCATTGTTTTTTATTATATTTTGTTGATGAAGATGAGTCCAATCTGAGGGAAAAATTAAAGTGGTTCCTTTTTTAGGCTTTACTGAAATATTAAGATAATTAAAAACAAAATTTCCCTCATCATCATCTATATCATTCAGAAAGGTAATCCATGATAGAATTTTATGGGAAGAATTTATATTTTGTCTATCACAATTCAGCTCCAAATGATGGCCCGCAACCAAATGTTTTTCAATCTTAAAAGGCCCTATATAAATTCTTTGCCAGTTTTTTATAAATTCCCATTGTTCTTGATAATCATTATAGCATTCTACTAAATTATTTATATATTCTTTAAAGATTTCTATTTTATTTTCTTTAATTTGCTTTGGATTTATTGACATCTCTAATAAATCTTTTTTTGATTTATCGACCTTTCCCAAGGCCAATGTTCCTTGTTTATGATTTTCATGGTTTAGATTAAAGAATTCTATTATCTTTTCTAATAAATCATCGTTTTCCAATTCCCATATCCCAATAAAGTTACTTTTTGAGATTCCCTCTATTTCAATTCTCTTCATATTAAAACTCTTAATTTATCAACAGTTAATTTTTACTTCATTTTTTAAAGTGTTAACTTCAAATACTCCATCTACCTTAGTTGAAAGATGGATTGCTTCATTTTTAAGCCCGTAAATATTGTATATTCCAATTAGATTCCTTTGTATTGATGGTTCTTCTGAACTTAATTCATATGCCATTTCAAAATATTTAATTGCATTTTTTTTCTCTTCACTATTATTACTTACATTGGCTTTTTCAAAAAAACAAAGCCCTAGTCTGAAAAATGAAAAAACATTATCTTTACTTTTATTTAAATCAACGGATCTTTTATAATATGAAATAGCTTCACGGAAATCCTTCTTATTGAAAAAAATATCTCCTAGAGTATTTATTCCTTTTTCAAATTCTGGATTAAATATAACAGAATTTTTAAAGTATATTAGAGCTTCATCATACTTTTTGAATGATTTGTGCAGTTGTCCAAGATTAAAGTTAGTACTGTGACTGAGGGGCTGTAATTCTAATGCCTCCGTTAATTGCTTTAAAGCGTTAGTGTTATCTCCTAGTTTCCGATAACACATACTCAATAACTGTTTTATTTCAATATTAAGGGGGTAGTCTTTCTCAAGAGCAAGAAATTGTTTAATAGATTCATTCGGATCCTCATTTTCCATTATTTTTGGAAATTTTTGTGAAATATCTTTCATAACAATTCTATAACATCTCTTTAATATACAATTTAATATTTATCATAAAAAGTAGGTATATATAAAAAAATATCAACTTTTTGTGGTGGGCGCGGCTGGGTTTGAACCAGCGACCCCTACGATGTCACCGTAGTGCTCTACCGCTGAGCTACGCGCCCTCATAAAATTAATGAGATAAATATCATTAAACTTTGTAATTATATATGTTATTTAGATTGTTAAAGAAAGGGAATTTAAATTCGCTATGAAAGACAAAAAATTATCAGAAAATCAGAATATATATAATGCTAGTTCTATGAATCAATTATTTGTTGCAAAAAAATATAAAGAATTAAATGATGCAGCTTTAAGCAATCTAGAGTTAAAACCTAATGATTTTGATAATTTAAATGCGCTTGCAGTTTCTTATAAGTTGCTTGGTAATATAAAAAAAGCTGAAGAAACATTTGGTTTGCTTCTAAAATTGGGGTGTAAAAATGATTATATCCTCTCAAATGCAGGAAATTTCTATTACGACACTGGGAGGATTGATTATGCCAAAAAATGCCATGAAGAGGCAATTAAATCTAATCCAAATAACCTCAATTCTCTAAATCAATTAGGTCTGTGTCTCTCTAATCAAGGTAAAGATAAAGAAGCTATTGAATATTATAAAAAATCTTTGAGCGTAAATGATAAAGATGTAGCTACTCATATAAATATAGCAAATTCTTATAGAAACCTAGGATCTCATCAGGAGGCAGCAAACTACTATGAGTTTTCGGATGACCCCCTGGCAAGGTGCCAACAATTAGAATGCTTTTACTTATTAGGTGATAAAGATTTATTTAATGATAAATTATCAAAGTTTTCAGAATTAAATAAACCTCACCCTTTGGCAGCCACTTTAAGCTCTCACGCATCTATAAGATATGATCAAAATGATAATTTTTCTTTTTGTAATAAGCCTTTTGAATTTATAGAAAAATCGAATTTATTTAAATCTAAAGATATTGATAATAACTTAATTACAGAATTTATTGATTGTTTTAATAAGCTAAAAATTTCAAAAAAACAACAGTCTCTTCTGGCGAACGGTTATCAATCATCAGGTAATATTTTTATAATAGACCAGCCACCAATCCAAAGATTAAAAAAAATAATTATGAAAAAAATTGAAGGTTATAAAAAAAAATATAATGATGGGAGTGCAACATTTCTGACACAGTGGCCTGAAAGATATATTTTATACGGATGGATTATTGTTATTGAAAATGGTGGAAACTTAAGCGGTCATATGCACAAAGAGGGGTGGTTAAGCGGAAGTTTTTATTTAGAAAGGCCGGAAAAGAAAGAAGAACATGATGGGGATATAATATTTAGCCTCCATGGATCAAATTACCCATTAAATAAAAAAATTTTTCCATCAAGAATTGTTGATATTGAAAAAGGTGATGTCGTGTTATTTCCTTCTTCATTATTTCATGCCACAATTCCTTTTAATTCAAATAAAAAGAGAATTACATTAGCATTTGATATTATACCAAAAACTTAACCTATGAATTTTATAAAATGAAATTAGAAGAAGAATTAGAGTTTAAAAATAAACAATCTCATTTTGAGAAGTTATTTGCTGAAAACAAGTTTTATACTCTACGAGGTGAACTAGAGGAGTTTTTAAAGAAAGATCCCAATCATGTTGATTGCCTATTAAAGATTGCATCAGTTTATAGAGAGTTACATAATTACTCTTTATCAGAAAGTGCTTATATTAAAGTTATTCAACTAAAACCAAATCATCCATATGTTTATAGTGTTTATGCCGAGCTCTTATTTCATGTTGGTTATCTTGATAAATCAATTAAGCAGCACGATAGAGCCCTAAGTATAGATAAAAATTCCTTTTTTTCTTTATATGGAAAGGGTCGTGCTCTCATAAAAAAATCTGACTATAAGGAAGCTCTTAAGTGTTTTAAACTAGCATTAAAGTCTAAACCTAACTCTGAAGATTTAATTAATAGTATGGCGGCATGTTATAAGAATCTTAAATTATATAAGGAGTCTGCTAAAGCATATAAATCTATTACATCAAAAAAATATAAGCACCACATAGTAAATATTAATCATTACTTAGAAAGTCTTTATTTTTTAGGAGATAAGAATTTATTTTATAGTGCCCTGGATGAAACAATTTCGGCAAAGATTTTATCTTCAAAAACAGCCTCTATCAGTGCACATGCGGCTGTAAGATTTGGAGAAATAGATAAATACTCGTTTTGTAACCAACCCCTTGATTATATTTACAAAAGAAGCTTAATAAAAGACAATATTCTTAGTAAAAATGATATGAGGAATCTTATTGAGGTAAGCAACCTTGATACTGCAGTTTCAAGGCGCCAAGAACTTTTACAAGGTGGTAAACAAACTTCTGGAAATATCTTTGGTGAAGCCGAAGGTGATAAGAGTCTAATCATTCAGCATTTTTTAAATATAATTAAAAATGAAGTACAAAAGTATAAACTTTCCTTCTCTAATGAATGTGAAATAATTTCATCATTTCCTGAAAAATATACTATAAGGGGTTGGTTAATAGAAATAGAAAATGCTGGCTTTCTAAAGCCTCATATTCATGATTCGGGCTGGATAAGTGGTAGCATTTATCTAAACCTTCCTCAAGATAGAGTAGGGGAGGAGGGCAATATAAAGTTTAGCACTGAAGGAATGGATTATCCAGATGATGGTAAAAAATTTCCTAAGAAAATTGTTGATTTAAATTTGGGTGATATTGTTCTTTTTCCTTCTTCTTTGTTTCACTCAACAATTCCTTTCAATAGCAACCAAAGAAGAATAACTTTAGCCTTTGACGTGATACCTGAGAAAAATTAGATAAAGAAGCTATATAAAGTTTAAGTCCTATTTTAAAAAAATATCAATTTTTTCCCACATTTCTTTTCTAAATTCATCTTTTTCCATAAAAATCTCATGCTCTGTATTAGAAAAAGTTATAATTTTTTTGTTAGGCAATCTTGTGGTTGTAGATCTTATTTTGTTTGCATCTACTACACGATCTTTTGTATTATTAAGAACTAATATTTTTGTACTTATTTTTTCTACCCAACCTTTTTGACGAATTATTTTAAATCTTTCATTTATAGCTTTTGCAAAAGCATTGGTGACACCCCATAACCTTAGAGTGGGATGATTTCTTACTAAACTTTGGGTTCTTTTATAACGAAATATATCCGTAGTTAAGTCGTTTTCTTCAAAAGGTGTTTCTACTCCCATATTAGGTTTTGATCCAATAAGATAAT
>Ga0209425_10007449_pt1 | contig 10270 bp, 12 predicted proteins | sample COG_05_FD_184749 | JGI IMG/M metagenome (GOLD analysis project Ga0209425, IMG submission 184749) | Pelagic Microbial community sample from North Sea - COGITO 998_met_05 (SPAdes) (version 2) | ecosystem: Environmental > Aquatic > Marine > Neritic zone/Coastal water | place: Helgoland, sampling... | reverse complement strand
GGAAAAAGAAGAAATGCTGGTGAAGAAAAAATTTACCACGAAGGCAAAGAATATATTTTAAATAAAAATGACCCACTTCTATTCTTTATCCAAAGATTAAGAGATGAAGCTCACAGATTTGCTATTAGCACGCACAGAGCTAAAAGAAAAAAAAATTTGAGCAAATCACTTTTAGATCAAATACAAGGGATCGGAAAACAAAGAAAAAGAGCTTTGTTAAATCATTTTGGCTCAGCTCGAGCAGTTGAGTCGGCCAGCTTAGATGATCTAAAAGCTATAGAAGGAATTGAAGACAATATTGCAAATAAAATATACAGTTACTTTCACGAATAAATTATGAAACTTAAAATACCGAATATATTAACAATAGGACGTATAATTATTGTTCCAATATTTGTATTAACTTTCTTCATACCAGGCTTTTTTGGAGATTTAATACCTTTTTTTTTATTTGTTATAGCAAGCTTTACTGATTATTTAGATGGATTATTAGCACGATTATTCAAGGAAGAGTCTAAATTAGGAGAGCTTCTAGATCCAATTGCAGATAAAATTCTAGTTGCCGCTGCATTAATACTTCTTGTGATGAATGGTGTGATAAAAAATTATGAAGTAATCGCTGCTATTATAATTTTAACTAGAGAAATCTTAATATCAGGCTTAAGAGAATTTCTTGCTAAAGGGAGCATTACTATGCAAGTCACAAGTCTTTCTAAACTTAAAACATTCATTCAAATGATATCTATTGCGATTCTACTAACTGGAGAAAGTGGAAATAAAGTAATTAATTTTCAAGACTACAACGCTCAAACTATAGGCATTATTCTTTTATGGTTTTCAGCTTTTTTAACTCTTTACACGGGATACGATTACTTAAGAAGAGGTATTGATCATGCTATAAACGAGGATAGTAAAGATTAAGCTGCAGATTTTTTTCTTACTAAACTTTGATAAGAATCGTTAAGATCAGTTATAATCTCACAAACTTTAAAATTATAACCTGAAATTTGTGAGACTGGAGTTACTTCTGCTGCAGTGCCTGTCAAGAAACAACCAATAAAATCTTTCATTTCTTCCGGTTTTATTTTTCTCTCAATAACTTTAATTTCTTTTGATTTTGCAATTTTAATAACTTCCTTTCTAGTGATGCCATCTAAAAATGAGTCTGGTATTGGAGTGTGCAATTCTCCAGATTTATTTTTAAAGAATATGTTAGCACCTGTAGCTTCGGCTATATTGCCTTCATGATCTAGCATAAGAGAGTCGGTAAAACCTTGAGCTTCGGCTTCGTGTTTAGATAAAGTACAGATCATATATAAACCAGCGGCTTTAGTATCCCACGGAATAGTATTTGGAGCTGGTCTTCTCCATTTGGATATATTTAACTTAATTCCCTTTAATTTAAGTTTGGGATCAAAATAAGATCCCCATTCCCATGTAGCAATTGCAACATGAATTTTATTTTTTTGTGCTGATATAGCCATCATTTCACTACCTCTCCAAATTAAAGGTCTGACATATCCATTTTGAACTTTTTGAATATTAACTATATTTTTACAAGCATCTTTTACCTCTGCTTCTGTATAAGGGACTTCCATGCCCAGTCTATTAGCAGAATAAAATAATCTTTTTGTATGTTCTTCTAATTTAAAAATTTCTCCTTCATATACTCTTTCTCCTTCAAACACGCAGCTTGCATAATGCAAGCCATGATTAAGAATATGGATATTTGCATCAGCCCATTCTACTGGTTTGCCATTAAACCAAATTTTTCCCAGTCGTTTATCGTAAGGTATGCTTTCCATTTAAAGTAAATATATAGATTTTTTATTTATAAAAAAGTATATTCCTTAAAAGGATAAGTCAATATAACTTACCATTATGAAAGATTTACTTTACTTAAAAGATGAACAAATTAAAGAATTTATTCAACTTCTGTATTATGCATATAGAGAAACTTTCTCAGATCCAAAAGAAGTTTTGTCTAAGAAATTTTTTGGTCCAGCACATTTGAGGGCTTTAAATCTAATAGACAGAAATCCTGGAATTAATTTAGGAGAATTAATTTTTAGACTAAGGGTCACTAAACAGAGCTTGAATAGAGTTTTGAGAGACCTTATTAAATCACAGATGATAAAACAAATCCAAGATGAGAATGACACTAGAAAAAAAAATTTATTTTTAGATAAAGAAGGAAAGATTTTTTTTGAAACTGCTTATAATACTCAAAAAAAGAGAATATTTAATGCTTTAAAAAATTCAAGCTCAGACTCGGTAATAAAATTTAAAAATGTTTTAAAAAAAATAATAGATGGAAAGTAAAAATAAACATATCCTGGTTGTTGATGATGACGATAGAATAAGAAATTTATTAAAGGATTTTTTAACAGATAAAAAATATATTGTTTCAACGGCGGAAAATAGTGACCAAGCAAAAAAAAAAATAACATATCTTAAATTTGATATAATTATTTTGGATGTAATGATGCCTGGGCAAAATGGTTATGATTTAACGAAGGAAATAAAAAATAAATTCAAGATACCAATTATACTGCTTACAGCGAAAGGAGAAGTTGAAAATAGAATTAAAGGCTTGGAACTTGGAGCAGATGATTATCTTGGAAAACCTTTTGAACCTAAAGAGCTGCTATTAAGAATCAAAAATATAATAAATAAAGATAATAAAATAAATTTGAATTTAAAATACTATATTGGCGATGCAGAAATTGATTTAAACAAGATGGTAATTAGATTAAATGACAAAATAAATAAATTAAACAATTCAGAAAAAAAAGTTTTTACTGAAATGTTAGCAAATCCAGGAAAGACATATACAAGGAAAGAAATTAGTAAAGTTTCGGGTATAGAGCAAGAACGTTCAATTGATGTAATGATAACTAGATTAAGACAAAAATTAGAAAATGATCCTAAAAATCCAAAATACTTACAAACAATAAGGGGGTTCGGGTATGTTCTCTGGATTAAATAAATTATTAAAATATATTTTACCTAAAAGACTTTTTTATAGAGCGTTAATTATCGTTGCGGCACCTACAATAATTCTACAACTAATTATTACTGTTGTTTTTTACGATAGTATTTGGATTAAAGCTAATAAAAATATAACTAAATCACTTGTAGCTCAATTGAAAGCAATTCAAGAGGTTTATACAAACGATAAAAAAAACTTAGATTTTTTAACAGACAGCTATAAAAATAATTTTAATTTTGAGATAGGTATCAATCAAGAAATTTTTCCTAAGACTAGTGGTGAAAGAAAATTTAGCCCAATGGATAGATCTTTGAGAAGAGAATTGAAAGCATCTTTTGGAAGTAATAATTTTTGGTTTAATACTTCAAAATTTAAAAATGCAGTAGAGATAAAAATTAAATTAAATAGTGAAGTTTTGGAATTTTTAGTCCCTAAAGAAATGGTTTCAGCTTCTTCTGTAAGATTATTTGTACTATGGACTACGCTTCCATCAATCCTTTTAATAATAATAGCTTTAATATTTTTAAAAAATCAAACAAAACCATTAGTTAAATTAGCGAAAGCAGCAGAAAGATTCGGTAAAGGAGATTATGTAAATAATTTTAGAGCATCAGGCTCTTTAGAGATCAGAAAAGCAGCTTTTGAATTTGATCGTATGGCAAAAAGAATTAATAGACATCTAAATCAAAGAGCAGAAATGTTATCAGGTATAAGTCATGATTTAAGAACACCTCTTACACGCCTAAAACTACAGCTTGCAATGTTGCACCAGAAAGATCTTTCAGAAAAAATGTCTAGGGATATAGATGAAATGGAAAAAATGCTTAATGATTATTTGCAGTTTGCGAAAACACAGGTGCAAGAAAACTCATCTAAAATAAACTTAGCAATATTATTTAATTCAATCGAAAAACAATTTAATAATGAAAAATTAAATATTCAAAATAAAAATGAAGTTGAATTAAAAGGAAGACCAACGGCTTTAAAAAGATCTTTTGAGAATATCATTCATAATGGACTTACTTATGGAAATAAAGTTTTTGTAGATATTCAAAAAGGAAATAATAGAGCTTTAATTACAATCGAAGATGATGGCCCAGGAATACCAGAAGATCAGTTTAAAAATGTTTTTAAACCTTTCTTTAGATTAGACAAAAGTAGAAGTCTTAACCAATCGGGTGTTGGTTTAGGCCTTGCTATCGTAGAAGACATTATAAATTCACATGGAGGAAGTATTCAATTAGGTAAAAGTAGGCTTAATGGATTACAGGTTAAGATCTCTTTACCTTTTTAATTTTTTTATTTTTCAAAAGTTTTTTTATTATAGCATCTTGTTTTTGAACTAGTTTTTTCAAAACATCAAATTCTTCTCTGGAAACAAGCTGAAGTTTATTAATTATTTTATCTTTTTGGAATTTTAAATCAGTGGATAATTCTTTCTTTATGTCTTTAGATGTTAAAATTCCATTTTCAATTAAACTTGAAATAGTTTTTAATATTTTTTTTGAATTATCCATAATATATCTTATTTGATAGGCATGTTAAATTCAAATATGATATAAGAAAATATGTTTACCCATAATTTAGAGCCTGTTTTGTTTGATTTTGGGTTTGTAGCTATTAGATGGTATTCTTTGTCTTATATAGCTGGAATTCTTATTGGTTGGTGGCTAGGGAAAAAAATAATTATTAAAAAATTTAAAAATATAGGCCAAAAATTTTACTTGAAAGAATTTGATGATTTGATCGCTTACTTAATCATTTCTATAATAATTGGAGGAAGAATTGGTTATATTATTTTTTATAACCTACAATTTTATATCTCCAATCCCTTTGATATAATAAAAATCTGGGAAGGCGGAATGTCATTTCACGGGGCTTTGATTGGAGTGATTATTGGCACAGTTTTATTTTCTGCACAGAAAAAAATATCATCTTTATTTTTATTAGATGTAATAGCATGTGTGTCTCCTATAGGCATATTTTTTGGGCGTATCGCAAATTTTATAAATGGAGAGTTAATAGGAAAAGTAACTAGTGCTCCGTGGGGCGTTATATTTCCTACAATAGATATGCTACCGAGACATCCATCGCAACTATATGAGGCCTTTCTGGAAGGTGTAATCTTATTTTTTATTTTAAATACTTTAATTTTTAAAAAAAATTATAAAACTGGAACTTGTTCTTTTTTATTTTTAATTTTTTATGGTCTTTTTAGAATTTTTTCAGAATTATTTAGAGAACCAGACTATCAAATAGGCTACTTTTTCAATTTATTTAGCATGGGAACAATTTTGAGTTCTTTGATGATATTGTTTGGCGTGGTTATTTATTTATTTACAAGAAAAAATGAAATCTAATTCAAAATTTTTTAAGAAAAAGAAGTCGCTACCAGTTGATAAGTTTTTTCAAAATGTGCTGTACGATAGGAAAAATGGATATTACGCAACCAAACAACCTTTTGGGGAGAAAGGTGACTTCATTACGGCTCCAAAAATTTCTAATCTGTTTTCAGAAATAATTGCAATTTGGATAATCACAGCATGGCAAGTTTTTGGAAAACCAAAAAAGTTTAATATAATAGAACTGGGTCCTGGGGATGGAAGTTTGACAAAAGTTTTATTGCAGGTATTTAAAAGATTTCCCGAGTTTAACACCTCAAAAAAAATTTATTTATATGAAACAAGTAGTTTTTTAAAAAAAATACAAAAAGAAAATATTAAAAGCAATGAAGTAGAATGGATAAGAACTTTTAAAAATATAAATGGAGGTCCAGTAATTTTTTTTGGAAATGAATTTTTTGATGCAATTCCAATTAAGCAATTCAAGAGAGAAGATGGTATATTATTTGAAAAATACTATGCGCTTAATAAAAGTAATAAAATTACAGAAATTTTCAAAAAAGCCTCAAAACAAGATTTTTCAAATATCAATTCTTACAAGTCCTTAAAAAAATTAAAATTTGTAGAATTCCCAAAATATGGATTTGATGAACTTAATAAAATGATTAAAAAAATTTTGCGTGTAAAAGGATGTCTATTAATGATAGATTATGGATATCTTAATTCTAATAGTAATAACACCCTGCAATCTGTTATTAAGCATAAAAAAAATAATTTATTAAATAATTTAGGTAAGGCAGATATTACATCTCATGTAAATTTTCAACTTTTGAATGAGTTTTTTGTAAAAAATAATTTAAAAGTAAAAAAAATAGTTCCTCAACAAAAGTTTTTAAAAAATATGGGAATAATAGAAAGAGCTGAGACGATAGGTAAAAAAATGAATTTCAAAGACCAGTCAAACATGTATTTAAGATTAAAAAGATTATTATCTCCACGTCTAATGGGGGAATTATTCAAAGTAACTTTAGCCTATAAACATAAATCTAATAAGTTTTTTGGATTCAATTAATGTTTTACTCAAAAAAACTAAATAAATTTAAAAAAATAAAGCACTGTTTTTTTTCTAAAAAAAATGGCTTCTCAAAAGGATTTTACAAAAGCCTGAACTGTGGGAGAGGTTCGAAAGATAAGAAAAAAAATATTTTAAAAAATCTTGATTACGTATCAAAAAAAATGCTTGTTGGGAAGAATAAACTTATATTAATGAATCAAACTCATAGCACTAAAGTGATTGAAATAACAAAAATTAATTATAATAAAAAAATAAATTCAGATGCTATGATAACAAAAGTAAAAGGACTGGGGCTCTGTGTTGTAACTGCAGACTGTGTTCCAATTATTGTTTATGATTTTAAAAATGAGATAGTTGGCTGCATACACGCTGGATGGAAAGGAGCTTTTTCTGGAATAATAAAAAATACAATAAATAAGATTAAAAAACTCAACTCAAATAACAAAATTGTTGCCAGTGTTGGCCCTTGCATCGGAAAAAAAAGCTATGAAGTAGATTTAAATTTTTATAAAAATTTTTTACGCAAATCAAAAAAAAACAAAAAATATTTTTTTTATAAAAATAAAAATAAGAAGTTATTTAATTTAAGAAAATTTATAGCTGATAAGCTCGTTGAAGAGAAGGTTAAAATTGATCATGTGAATCATGATACTTTTACAGAAAAAATGAATTTTTTTAGCTATAGAAGATCGTGTAAATTAAAGCAAAATGATTATGGAAGATGTATATCCGTTGTTCGCTTAATTTAGATTTATTAATTTGAAAAGATAATGAAATAATTGTATAAGTGATTATACTTCATGAAAATTTTATCCGGAACTAGCAATCTTAAACTCAGTAAAAATATTGCTAAAAATTTAAAACTTAAGCTGATCAATACTAATATTAGAAGATTTGCTGATAGCGAAATTTATATTGAAATTAACGAAAACATTAGGGGTAATAGTGTGTTTGTAATTCAATCAACATCTAATCCTGCTAATGATAATTTGATGGAACTCCTATTAGTTATTGATGCATTAAAAAGATCTTCGGCTAAAACCATTACAGCTGTGATTCCATACTTTGGCTATGCAAGACAAGATAGAAAAGTTGCTCCGAGAACCTCTATATCAGCAAAAGTTGTTGCTAACCTTTTAACTAATGCTGGAGCAAATAGAATAGTTACAGTTGATTTACATGCTGGTCAAATTCAGGGTTTTTTTGATATGCCAGTAGATAACTTATTTACTACACCTTTATTTTCAAAGTTTATTAAAAAAAAAATTAATTCAAAAAAACTAATCTGTGTATCTCCAGATATGGGAGGTGTTGCAAGAACAAGAGCGCTGGCAACAAGAATAAAAGCAGATCTTGCAATTATTGACAAAAGAAGACCTGCGCCTGGAAAATCTCAAGTCATGAACATCATTGGTGATGTAAAAAATAAAACATGTATTATCGTAGATGACATCATTGATAGTGGAGGGACTATCATCAATGCTGTGGATGCCTTAAAGAAAAAAGGAGCAAAGGAAGTGTATGTATTTATTACACATGCGGTTTTAAGTGGAGACGCGGCAAAAAAAATTAAAAATTCTAAAATAAAGAAACTTATTATTACCGACTCAATTGATAACTCTTATAAGATAAAAAATAACAATAAAATTGAGGTCTTATCCATTACATCTCTGATGTCTGAAGCGATTAAAAGAATAGCTAATTCAAACTCAGTATCTGATTTATTCAATTAATCCTTGTTTTGATAAAGATCTTAGGTTATACACCTTTTCCAATTAAATTATGAGTAACTTAAAGGCAATAAAAAGAGAGAATACTTCCTCAGGCTCTAATAATAAATTAAGAGCTCAAGGGTTGGTACCAGCTATTTTGTATGGCGGTAAAAACCAAAACCAAAATATCTGTGTAGAAAAAAAAGCAATCAAGGGCATTGTTAACTCTGATACATTTTTATCAAAAGTTTTAGAATTAGATATTGATGGTAAAAAAGAAAAAGTGATACCTAGAGATATTGCCTTTCATGTTGTTTCGGAAGAACCGATTCATATAGATTTTATGAGAATAGTCGCTGGGAAAAAAATTATTTTAGAAATACCAGTCAAATTTATTAATCATCCCGACTCACCAGGTTTAAAAAGAGGAGGCGTATTGAATATAGTAAGAAGAAAAGTAGAATTAAAATGTCCGGGAGAAAATATTCCAGATGATATTACAGTAGACTTAGCTGGTACTGACATTGGAACAAGTATAAAAATTTCATCTGTCAAATTGGCAGAAAATGTTTTTCCAACAATCGATCGAGATTTTGTTATAGCAACAGTAGCGGCTCCAACAGTAATGAAAGAACCAGAAAAACCTACAGAAGAAGCTACAGCGGAAGGTGCGGAAGGTGAAACGCCAGCTGAAGGAGCGGATGTAGCTGGAAAAGATGGAGATGTAGCTAAAAAAGATGATAAAGCCAAAGATGGTGCTGATAAAAAATCAGAAGATAAAAAACCTGCAGAAAAAAAACCCGCTGATAAAAAATAATTAATATGCTTTTACTTGTCGGACTAGGAAATCCTGGTTCCAATTACACTAATACCAGACATAATATTGGTTTTAAAATAATCGATGCGATTAATTCTCATTTTAAACTTTCAAAACAGAAACCTAAATTTAAAGGTCTGCTTACCACAGGTAATATAGATGAAAAAAAAATCTATGCTATCAAGCCATTAACTTTTATGAATAACTCCGGAACAGCAATTAAAGAATTAATAGATTATTTCAAGATAGATGCTAAAGATGTTTTTGTTTTTCATGATGATTTAGATATTGACTTTGGAAAAATTAAAGCAAAATTTGGCGGAGGTAGTGCTGGACATAATGGTATTGAGTCGATCGATAAATTTATTGGAAAAGATTATTCAAGGGTCCGTATTGGAATCGGCCATCCAAAAAAGAAAAAGAAAGTTAACAATCATGTCTTAGAAGATTTTAAAGAGGATGAAGAGGAAAAAATAAATGAAATTACAGATAATATAGTAAAACAATTGCCTACTCTTATTGGAAAAAAAATAGATCTTTTTTCTAGTAAAGTTAATCAAGACCTTAATGGGATTTAAATGCGGAATAGTTGGTCTTCCTAATGTTGGAAAATCCACTTTATTTAATGCACTAACGGCATCAAAAAATGCAGAAGCGGCAAATTTTCCTTTTTGCACTATCGATCCAAATATTGGTGTGGTTGATGTAGTTGATAAAAGATTAGATCAGTTAACTAAATTATCTAACTCAAAAAATAAAATTTATACCAACATAACGTTTGTGGATATTGCTGGTTTAGTAAAAGGAGCATCAAAAGGAGAGGGTTTAGGCAATAAATTTTTGTCACATATTAGAGAAGTTGATGCAATTATACATCTGGTAAGATGCTTTGAATCAGAAAAGATAACACACGTAAATTCTAAAATTAATCCCGTGGAAGACCTGGAAACTATAAAAACTGAAATTATACTTTCAGATATAGATATAATTCAAAAAAAACTTGATAAAACCAAAAGAAAACTACTTGATGAAAAAGAAGTTAAGATTTTGGAAGAAAAACTTGAACAATTAAATCAAGGTTTAGAAATAAAAACTAATGATGAAAAAGAAGATAAATTTCTATCTAATTTAGGACTGCTAAGCATAAAGCCTAAAATAATTGTTTGTAATGTTGATGAAGAAAGCTTGATTAAAGGCAATGCTTTAACGGAAGGTGTAAAAAATAAATATCTAAATGAAAAAATAGTTACAATTTGTGCAGATATTGAAGATCAAATTATGGGTTTAGATAACAACGAAAGAGAAAATTTTATGAAAGAAATAGGTTTAAAC
>Ga0209425_10007444_pt1 | contig 10280 bp, 10 predicted proteins | sample COG_05_FD_184749 | JGI IMG/M metagenome (GOLD analysis project Ga0209425, IMG submission 184749) | Pelagic Microbial community sample from North Sea - COGITO 998_met_05 (SPAdes) (version 2) | ecosystem: Environmental > Aquatic > Marine > Neritic zone/Coastal water | place: Helgoland, sampling... | reverse complement strand
TATCCTCTTCTTCGCATCCAAAAAAGAGCAATAAGCTTAATATAAAACTTAATTTTTTCATGAATTTTTTTCTTTGTTAAGATAAATGTACTGTTAAATATTAAATCAAAACAACATTAATATCAATATATTATTCATTTTATTTGAATATAGTAAATTTTATATTTATATTATTCAGTAATTATTAATTTTTAATTTATATTATGAATAAAGCGCAAGAAATAATTAGCGGAGTTATGATAAAAAACGGCTACAGGCATAAATACCAAGTAGCAGAATACTTTGGCGTAAGTCCACAAGCAATCAGTACCTGGCTTACTAAGGGAGAGGTTCCTTCAAAGCATCTGCTAAAAGTCCGTACTGAAATTCAGCCCTCTTATATTCCTGATCACCAAGAACCAAGCATTGAGGATCGTAAAACGGTGATCGATTATCTTATTAATGAAAATGTCAGGCTGAAAAAAGAAATTTCCAGTCTTAAATTAGAATTTAGTAAGACAAATACTGATTCAGATGATGATTTGCTTTCTAAATTAAACTCCCGCTCTCTAGTTCTTAAAGGAAGAGTTTCCGATGGGATGATAACAGGTGTTGGAGGTGACTGGTATAAATTATTGGGGTATCAGCAATCTGATCTTATAAATCACAAGTACGACGAAGGATTTATTCACAAAGAAGATACTTTCAAAATTCAGCAAAATCAGGCCAACCTTTTGCGGTCAACGGGATTAAAAGAATCCAGATTTAGCACTATTAGAAGATGGAAACATAAAAAAAACGAGCATTATATAATGCTATGCATGGTTTGGTATGTTGATATTGAAAATGATGAGATTGAGATAATTTCAAAACCCATTGATCATCAAATTCAAGACTCCCTATTTGCAAATTAGAAGCATGAATTATTTTTTAATGTAAATTGTAGTAATTAATTTTAATTCATCGATAATGAATGCCGAACTCAAGGAACAAAACTAAATTTATTTATGTATAAATAATGAAAGGATAATCATTATGAAAAATTATAATATTTTATTAATCGCACTATTAATTATCTCAGGTTGTAGCAATGCACCAAAAGAAAACACATCTAAACTAACTCTTGGCCTCGCTCAATCCGCCGTAACAAAAGGTGCAAATCAAACAGAAATTATAAAAGTTCTGGGTGCACCAAATATCATTTCTAGGGATAAACAAGGGAACGAAACTTGGACCTATGATCGCATTTCAAGAGAAGCCCAATCTAATAGTAGATCAGGTGCTGGCTTCGGGGCATTATTTGGTTGGGTTTTTGCTGGAGGCAGTAACTCAGCTTCTTCAAGTACTTCAAATAAATCTCTTACTGTAATAATTACATTCGATGATAATAAAAGCGTAATAGACTATGCCTACCAAAGTTTGGAATTCTAAATGCTGATAAGATTAATACGTCCTCGTACTATCTATGGAAGGTCTTTATTTTATATTTTAATCGGATATTTGACCCTTGGCCTATCAGGATGTACTACTCCCCCAAGGACAGAAAAACCTCCAACGTCTATAGCAAGAGCTATGGAGACAAGATCTTTTTCAGGGAATTTAAAAACTGTTTTAAAGGCATCGATTAATTCTCTTCAGGACATGGATTACACAATTGAAGTATTGAACTCCGATGTTGGCTTAATTACTGCAAGCAGGACTACCGAGAACAAAAAAGCTAGATTAGCAAGCGAAGCTCCGCAAGAAGGAATAACTAGCTCAGAAAAGGCGTGCCTTACAATTGGTGCAATTGCGGTAATTGCAGTAATTGCTGCTGCAATTTTTGATGGCGATGAAGATGATAATCGTCGTGGTCGTCGAGGTGGAAATAATATATATACTAGAGGCGATGATGGACCCGATGGACCAATGATTTACCGGTACAAGGTTACTATAAACCTCACCGAACTAAATGAAGCGGAAACCAATGTGCGTGTTAGTGCCAGTGGAGAAGTAGAGCAGGATGGAAAAATACTTTCTACAGGAGGAGTTCATGAACCAGAGTTTTTTCAGAAATTTTTTACTGGAATGAATCAAGGCTTGTTCCTTGATCAAAACCAACCCACAAAAACAAATTAAATCATATAATAAGCTGCTTTATAATTCAGCTAATACGTCCTTTGCATGTGTTTTTGTAGTAACCTTTGAAAATACTTTTTCAATCTTACCATCCTCACTGATTATGTAGGTAGATCTATATATACCTTCATATTCTCTTCCGTACATCTTTTTAACACCCCATGCACCGTAAGACTTGAGCGCCTCTTTATTTACATCAGATAAAATCGGATATTCAAAACTCTGTTTATCGCAAAAGTTCTTTTGTTTTTGAACTGAATCAGCGCTCATACCAATTATAGCAATATTTTTTTCTTTAAATTTTTGGAATTCATCACGGAATCCCTGACCTTCAATTGTTCATCCAGATGTACTAGCTTTAGGGAAAAACCAAAGTACAACTTTTTGTCCAGAAAAATCATTTAGCGAGACACTCTCTCCGTCTTGATTTGGAAGAGTAAATCCAGGCGCTTTGTCTCCTACGTTTAACATAATACCTCCAATATTATTTAAAATTTACTTTAGACCACCGCATTCTCTCATCGTTATTATTTATCATAGTATTAACGACTTTCAATCCGGTCTTTTGGCCATTCCATACTAAAGTATTTTTAGCTTCAGTATAATTAACCCATTTAAAATCAACATGTTCTTCAGATAAAATTACATCTTTCGAGACTACTTCTATACCAAAAACTGGAACAAGATTAATTCTATCGCCATTTGTTTCATAAAATCTGCTAACATGATCCGCTACAAAAATATTTAATGGATCAAGTCCAGTCTCTTCTTTTAATTCTCTAATGGCAGTCTGCCATGCAAGCTCACCTTTTTCGATTTTACCAGCAACTCCTTGCCAAAGATGCTCGTAAATTTTATTTTTATTACGCTTTAAAATTAAAAATTCAGGGTTGTCTTCTAGTAAATTATAAACATAACAATCCACCACCCTAACAGCAACTTTTGTCATACTAGCTCCTTTTGGTAAAAAATTATCATCTTAATAGGACAAATTTTTGAGTTTTATAATTTGATTCCCATTTAAGTCGCACAAAATAAACTCCTGATGGAGCAAGTTCTTCATATAGATTTTTGCCACTCCATGTAATTTTTTCTACTTGCGGATTGACATTTAAATTTGCAATTAGATATCCAGCAATATTTACAATTTCAATTTTATCTAATGTTTTATTGTAGGAGTCTATATCTAATTTAAAATTAACAACTGATTTTGATGGATTTGGATAGATTAAAAGTTCAGTTGATTTTGGGTTTACGATTGTTGATTCAGATAATGTAATTCCATCTTTGTTTAATGGCATAATTTTATATTCGTTAAATCCATAATGAGCTATTCCAGAAATATTTTTTAATTCTGTTCCTTTTTTTAAATCTGGCCAATTTCCTTCATAAAGATATTGATCAACAATGATTTTATTGCCAAGCGAATCTGAGACATAAAATTGATTATTGTCAATTTTATCTCCCGTAACGATAACATTATCTATGGATACCAACATGCCCTCGTATCTTTCGCCGTCAAGATTACAACCCCCTGATAATACTTTTGGATTTATAGATACCGGTTCAATTTTATTGTTTGCAGATAAAATAGTTGTGCTGGAAATATTTGCAAGCTCAGTTAAGCCATAGTATTCCTTTACATCAGCCGTAAGTAATACATTGCTCCCAACTGGTGGAGGTTTATAGCCACTTTTAACATATACAAAAATACCTGCCCATTCTAATTTTGAGGGGTCTTGTATAAAAAAATTAGGATATTGTTCATCAGGTCTTGTTGCAGTTACTATACCCTCAACTTCTAGATTTTGTCCAGCAAATTTTGATGGAAAACAATCATCACCAATACCTTTATCCGAAACAAGCTGAATAAGGTAAGGTGTAAATCCAGTTCTTATTGAAATTGTTATATTTACCTGATCTGAAGCCGTTTCCCCATCGTTATCAACTACCGTAAGCTTGAATGACATTGTAGTTGAAATATCTACCTCTGGAACCGTGAAGCTTGCGCTGACATTGTTTGGGTTTGTTATAAAAACATTTGGACCTGACAACTGTATCCACTGATATGATGCAATGGAGCCGTTTGGGTCATAGCTTTTTGATGCATCTAAAACAATAGTTTCTCCAATTTGGCCATCTCGATCCTCACCTGCATGCGCAATGGGGCTTGTAGTTGTTTTTGAAGTATAAACTATTTTAGCTACTACAGGGTAATGATCAGATGCATAATAAATTGATTGAATTATTTCATCAGGAGCTGAAGTATTAGCTCCATCAATTATTGAACGATTAAAATGATTGCCATCGTTGCCAATAACTTTATAAGAATTTTCAAGGAATTTAAGATTGGGGTCTGTTCTTGTAAAATGATCAGAGAATAAAATAAAATCAAATCTATCATCCAATCCTCCCGTAGAACCTCCATCCCCTATCTGATATGTTCGCGTAGATTGAGTAAATTTTAGGATATTTAAATTATCATCTCTTACCCAGCCTCCAATAGGATCATCCAGATCGACAGACATGCTATCTAGAAGTAACTTGTATGCCCGCTCATTTGGACCATAAAGATTTAGATCTCCTGCTAAAATATACCGAAAATTTTTATCTTGTTGACTTACATAGTATTGTAACTGCTTAGCTTCTTTCCATCTTCGATTTTCATTGCTTGAACCCGTGCTAGCTTTCAAATGTGCGGAAAAAACTGTGAAAGGTGATACATTTTGAGCAGCATTTTTAATAGAAAATCTGAAGCCGCTAATATCCCTCAAGTCTGTTGAAATTGACTTATTAGAAATAAGGTCTAATTTAGAATTCCTATAAATAACTCCATTTTCCATATCACGTGAATTTGATAATGGCCCGGATGAATATTTTTGAGAATTTTTATTAAATACTTCACTTAAAAGAAGATCAATTCCACCTTGATCCTCTATCTCCTGGAAAGCTACTATATCAGGATTAATATAATTAATTACTTTTTTAAAGTGTTGTGCTCTTGCCGTATTATTTGAACTAAACCGCAAAGCATTGTAAGACATTATTGTTAAAGTGTCTTGTCCAAATGAAAGACCAAGTAATAACAAACAAAAAAAAGATTTAAAAATTTTAACAGTTATCAATCTACAACCTGAGAGAGAAATTTAAAATCAAATCCCCGTTCTAAAAGATCAGGGATTTCTTTCTCTAAAACTTTTAAGGTATTGCCTTTAACGTGGCCTATTCCTATCGCAAGTCCTTTTTTCTCAGATACATCAACAAGCTTATTAAGTTGCTTTGATATGTTTTTAATATTTAAATCGTTGTCTAAAAAAATGTGTCTTCTAGCTGTTGGAACGCCAACTGAACGCATGGTACTTTCACCAACTGTTTTTGACGAAGTCCTACTATCAAGAAAAAATTTATTTTTATTTTTTAAAACAGATGCAACTACCGCCATTACTTTTCCATCTGTAGTAGCTTTAGAACCTTGATGATTATTAATGCCAACCGCCTCAGGTATTTCATTTAATGCCTCATTCAAGCGCCATTCAATTTCTTCGCTAGTCATACCTGTTTTTAATTTGAATTCTTCTTCTCCGGAAGAAGGCACGGTTGATTGCATAGGCATATGAATAATGACTTCCTTACCGGCATTTATAGCTTTTTTAGCAAAACGAGAACTTTGAATATGACCTGGCAAAACCGCACAGGTAATAGGAACAGATAGATTTAAAAAACCATCTGAAATTGAATCATCTCTGTAGCCGAAATCATCTATTACTAGAACTATTGTGTTCACTTTTTCGTCCATTACGCTAAACACACTATCTTGAAAAACAGGCTCTTCAATTTTTTCTATTATTTCAGGAGATGTGCGAATTGCCAAATCTAATTTCCTTAAGGCAGAATAGTTACTCAAAACTAAGATAGCTATTGTTATGGAAAGTGCCCATATAATTCGCTTATATTTTGTTAAATTATCCATCACGGTAACCTAAAAGATATATCTATAATTTGGGGAAATCCTATATCTTGATTTCCGTATTGAAACCCATAAGAGAAGGAATAAGATCCCAGGTTTATTCCAATACCTGATGAAATAATCTTTGAATCTTTATTCATCGTCGCTGTAGCTCCAAAAAAAATATTATCAATCTTTAAAGCTGATCCAGCAGAGTAAATAGGTTTTTCAATCAACTCATTTGATTCAAAAGAAAAAAAGATATCGGTGTTATTTATTTTATACGATAGAATACTATTAATTTTAGCGGGAAGAATAGGTCTCTCATTTCTAAAAGTATTCATTTTTCCTACATTTGTAACTGAACCAGCTAGGTTTATTTTTTTGCTAACTTGCCATGATATACCTAAGTCTGCTGCAACGCCTGTGCTAACATCTTGATAGATTTGCATTGATATAATTTGCAATGCGAACCCATAGTCTATGTTCCCTTTTGAAAAGCTGGTAGCTGCCTTAGTTGAAACGCCATAAGCACCATAATAACCTAAAGGTTCCGATGACGGCGTATTTCCTCTTAGCTCAATATCATTAATTCCAACATATCTAATTGAAATTCCAGCGCTTTTTGATCGAATTTTCCCTCGCCATTTAAAAGACAGGTTCTCGGTTTCACCAAACCATTTGCCATAAGCAAAAGATAGTTCAGGTGACTTTTCAAAAGTATTTAAAAAAGAAGGGTTTCTCCAGGGAGATCGGAATATTATAAGATCGTTAGCTGATGATGGTATAGATAAAAATTGTAACCCGGTGCACATTCCTTCAGAAAGAAATAAAATTAATATTACTGCCTTAAAATGAGAAAGCATACGTAAATACATGTGAAATTCCGGCTGCACCCTCGAGCGTGAAGGCATAATCCAATCTACTATCCATATCCTCAAATAGCGACCAATCAAGACCAAAACCAACGCCAACGCGACCATTTCCAAAACCACCTCTGAGATAGTAGTTTTCAAGATACTGGTATTCAACACCAAAGCGCGCAGTGTAACCGACTAAATTGCTTCCACTCATAACTACTCCAACATCTGTCGTTATAAATGCTCTACTATAATTGAAAGTTGAGCCAAATCTATAAAGGGTCGGAAATTGTTCAATATAAACTTTTCCTCTTTCAAAAATCTTATCAGTTTTCCATTGGTATCTTGAATTTAAATCTTGAATCATTATGCCATAATTAGCACCCGATTTATTTTTAATAAAAATACCAAAATCCATCCCCACTCCTTTCCCTGTAAGGTCCATTGTATTCACAGGTAATTGGTGTCTCAAAACCTTCACATTTAATCCTATTGATAACCAAGGCAGCATTGTTTGAGCGAACGACAGCATATACGCATTTTCAGATGTTGATAGATTTTTAGTATGCTCTCCAGCCATACTTCTTCCATCTATTTTATCTACTCCCGCACCAATCCATGAAACTCCAATGGCAGCTGAAGGAGGCAATGGTATAGATATATTTATTGTCATAAGCTGTCTATCTAACATTAAAAAATGATTACTAAATCCTGCGTGAGATTTTTTTAAATAAGCAAGAGAGGCGGGGTTATGATAAGCCGCAAAACCTTTATCTATTTCTGCGGTAAACGAACTTCCCATAGCAACAGCTCTTGCAGATGTTCCCATTCGCAAAAACCCTCCTGCGTATGATCCCTGCTTTTGAGCAATAGAAGAACTAATGGATATAAATAATCCTAGAGTTAAAAAAAGGCTTTTCATTATTTTACCACTATAAGTTTTATCCATTCAACTTTTTCATCATACTCGAGCCTAATAAAATAAACGCCATTATCTACAATTCTTCCGCTATCATCTTTACCGTTCCATTTAAATGACCCCGTACTGGTCCTTCGTCTATCAAATACTTTTGTAAATACTTTTTCCATAGCAAAATTGAAAACATTCATCTTTACAACATATGAAACTTTTACATTTAAGTTAATATGCACATAGCCACTCCCCTGTAACTGGTTATGTTCATACGGTGAAAAGGGATTTGGGTAGGCATAGGCTTTTTTAGGGTCATAATCAGATCGATATATTTGCCAATTCCCTCCAAATGTATTCATTGCTCGCGCAAGACCATCCCATGAACTAATCCAGATTGTTGCATTAGACGAATAAAAAGGTCTCTTGTCGTACGAAACAGCTACAACCTCATCACTCAATATTTCATCGATTCTATAAGTACCTGTTGAGCCAACTTCTAGCACCTGTTTTGCGGGTTTGTATTTTGCCCAAGGCTTTGCTATGTCCGCTGGATCATCAACGATTGTTTTCCAAAGACCTGTTTTTGTAGCTACTAAAACAATTGAATCCGATGCGGTTATATTATATGCTCTTTCGCCTATAAGAGTTGAATTCCAAGTATCACCACTATCAATTGAATAACTTACACCATTAAACTCTCCGGTTTCTGCAAGAACTGTTGCTGCCCATATTATTGTATAGCCTTTATATTTTTGAACAGCTAAATCAACTACAAAACCTCCTGTTAACCCATCAGCTTCTGAAGTGTAGTGCGTCCAATTTATGCAGCCATTGTCTCCAATCAGTCCTCTGTTAATGCCGTCTGCTGTGCCCACCCAAAGCGTGTCCGCGTAGCTGATTACTGAAAATGCTTTATGATTATGATTTCCGCCATCATTTGGGTCACGTGGATTAAGATAAAAGTCTTTCAAAATACTTCCACTGCTCGTGATGATGTAACTTGATTGATCGCAAGTATTCAAAACTTGATCGCTATCTTGTGGAAGAGGTATTCTTTGCCAGATTTTTGTAATAGTATTATACCTTCTTAATCCTCCAGCCCAACTTGTTATATAAATATCATTTCCATTTATCGAAGCATCATAAGTTACATTTGCTTCTTTTACTGTAATTGGAAGACCTCTGAAGAAACGCTTAGCAAAAGGAGAAAGAGAATCTGCATCCGTATCTATTAACTGATTAAAATAAGTCCAGCTGGTAGAATTACCAGTAGAGTTTGAAGAATAAATGAGTCCATTTCCGATTGTTATATTTTCACCGCTTTTTGCAAAGGCTGCAAACAAAGAATTTCCATTAACAGTAAGAGCAGAAACAGCGCCTTCTGGAGTCGATGTTGATGCTTGACCTTCGCTAATATCTTTGTTTGAATTTAGCGTGTAAATAGAAGAAGTATCTCTTAAGACCGCAAGACCAGATCCGGTCCCTAGCCACAATAAAGTATCAGATTGCGGAATAATATCGCCTATAATATTTGTTTTTAATCCACGGTAGGCGCTACTATCAAAGTTTGAATTTTTCATTTTATAATATCTTGGAAACATATCCTGACCGATAACTAGCGAAGAGAATAATAGTATAATAACAAACTTCTTCATTTGACCACAATTGTCCTTTTAATAGTGTCGCTATAAGCATTTGATTTATCTTGAGCCTCAAATGTCCAATTATAGATTCCCACTAAAGCATTTTCAGAAATAGAAATAGTTCTAGAAAAAGTACCATCGCCTTTTTGAAGATCGCCATTGCCACTTGGACCTGATCCATCATCAAGTAATAAAATTGGATTGCCGTTATTCATAAGAGAGTCTAGGCCAGTATGGTAAGATCTAAAAAAGACTCTTTTTATATCATCTAAACCATTTGCGTCAGAAGCACTAGCTGAAACAGTAAATTTAACTGTGTTTACAATGTTGGGGTCTACATTTGGTGAGGGTCTATCTACGCTCTGAGGTAACACAATTGATCCTACTTTTGGATGTATATTACCTAAAACAAAAAATTCTACTTCGGATTTAATCAACCTTCCCTTGTAGGCGCTTTGTACTAATAAGAACACAGAATCCTTAGCACTCTTTGGAATCACATTTAAAATTATTGAATTTGAATTTAATATTTTCCTTGAGAAAATATTATCACTCGCTAGCATGTCGCCCTCTGATCCATCATCATAAAGACGCAATGTGTCGTTTGAATTGCTCGCATTAATACCATTCCATAACACCTCTACTGAGTCTAAAGATGAATTCATATAACGCTGACTTACTTTTGCCGAAATGTAAAGCTTGTTTGATCCTTGCAAATAATCAAAGTTAATTTCAGTAATTGGAAAAGGTTCATCTATAGAAGACGGTTCTTCACAGCTAAATATCAAGAGAGATATAATAAAAATAAAACTTGGTTTATT
>Ga0209425_10007439_pt1 | contig 10283 bp, 10 predicted proteins | sample COG_05_FD_184749 | JGI IMG/M metagenome (GOLD analysis project Ga0209425, IMG submission 184749) | Pelagic Microbial community sample from North Sea - COGITO 998_met_05 (SPAdes) (version 2) | ecosystem: Environmental > Aquatic > Marine > Neritic zone/Coastal water | place: Helgoland, sampling... | reverse complement strand
GGCGGGTCTTTAAACATGGTCGGAGCGACTGGATTCGAACCAGCGACCCCTTGACCCCCAGTCAAGTGCGCTACCAAACTGCGCCACGCTCCGGTCGGTTCGAGTGCCGCAAACTACGCAGGGTTCGCCCACAACTCAAGCACGGATATTGTCAGATACCGACGTTTTTCAGGGTTGCCCGCATATCTTCCAGATCACCGAGAACCTGCCGCAGTGCTTCGCGGTCGATGCCCCCTGCTTCCGGCGTCGATTGTGGGGCTGAAGAATCCGGAGACGGCGGCGTATCAGGTTGCCCGGCCTGGCGGGGTTGAACGGCCTGCCCTGCCTGTTGAGCGAGGATCTGTTTGACCCCACCCTCTTTAAGCAATTTCTGAACACCCTTGATGGTGTAGCCGTCCGTATAGAGTAATTCGCGAATACCGCGTAGCAGGTCTATATCTTCCGGGCGGTAATAGCGCCTGCCGCCACCGCGCTTCAGCGGTTTCACCTGGGCGAACTTGCTTTCCCAGAAACGCAATACATGCGCCGGGATATCGAGGTCTGATGCGACTTCGCTGATGGTTCGGAACGCCGCGGCCGATTTTCCCTGACGGCGGCCGGTTTCCTGTGGATCGGCCGCTTCAGTCATTTATCAGCTGCCGGGCCGGTAGGGTGTTCCACTGCCCATGGGCGGCGGCGTATCCGGCTGCTGCTGAGGCGCCCCACCGTTATCGGCCCCGGAGAACCCGTCATCGGTATCGTCCTCGCCGCCTGCTTCCCCGTTGATACGGTTCTTCAGAACGTTCGATGCCCGGAATACGAGCACCTTGCGAGGCAAAATCGGTACCTCTTCGCCGGTTTTCGGATTACGCCCGACCCGCTCGCCTTTCTGGCGAACAGAGAAGCTTCCGAATGACGATATTTTGACTGTTTCACCACTGGTCAGTGTATCCGCTATTTCTGAAAGAACGGATTCGACCAAAGCTGCAGACTCGTTACGCGAAAGGCCGACTTCCTGATAAACAGCTTCGCTTAGGTCCGCTCTTGTGACCGTTTGATCGGTCATTGCATGCCCCCTGATTATGCTTGCAGATGACGGTAGCCGCTGCAAAGAACACAGTCAATATCAAAGGGATAGGTGAATTCTTTCAGATCGGACAAATGGGCCGCCAGGGAGCATACTGGATGAGATCCCGACGCACAGGATTCCACAAGTAAATCCGCGCCTTACCAGCGTATTACGCTCGCACCCCATGTGAAGCCGCCACCCATCGCTTCCAGTACGACAATATCATTCTCTGAAACACGGCCATCCCTGACAGCTTCGGTCAGGGCCAGCGGGATCGACGCGGCTGACGTATTGGCGTGATGATCTACTGTCATGACAATCTTGTCTTCGCTCATTTTGAGCTTTCTGGCAGTCGTCGAAATAATCCGCTGGTTTGCCTGGTGTGGCACCAACCAGTTTATGTCCTCTGCCGTGAGGCCTGCAGCATCCAGCGCCTCCGAGCATACGCTCGCGAGATTTCTGACGGCGTGCTTGAAAACTTCGGGGCCTTCCATCCGAAGAAAGCCGACGGACTGCGTCGACGAGGGTCCGCCATCCACATAAAGCAGATCGTGGTGTTGGCCGTCGGAATGCAGACAATTCGACAGAATACCGCGATCATCGCTGCTGCCGTCACCATCCTGCCCCTGAAGGACCACGGCGCCTGCCCCGTCTCCGAAAAGAACGCAGGTCGTGCGGTCTTCCCAGTCCAGAATACGTGAAAATGTCTCCGCACCGATCACCAGGACGTTATCTGCCTGGCCAAGCCGGATGAAGTTATCCGCCACGTTGGTCGCATATACGAAGCCGGAACAGACGGCCTGAACATCGAACGCCGCACCACGGGTCATCCCGAGGGCTGCCTGTACTGCCGTGGCTGTCGACGGAAAGGTCTCATCGGGTGTCGCGGTTGCAAGGACGATCATATCGACGTCGGCGGCACCGATACTGGCATCCTCAAGCGCATCCAGCGATGCTGCCAACGCGAGATCCGACGTTTTTTCGCCATCGGCCGCGATGTGACGTGAATGAATGCCTGTCCGCTGAACAATCCAGTCGTGAGACGTATCGACCGTCTTGGCCAACTCCTCATTCGTGACCTTGCGTTCGGGAAGGTAAGAGCCGCAACCGGCGACAACGGATCTGCGTACCATTACGACGCTGCGGCCTCCGCCGGGCCCCGGTCCAACTCATCGAATGCTTCGAGCCCTTCGATGATTTTCTGGTTGAAACCGTTTGCCGCCATATCGACTGCAACACCTATAGCATTCGCAAAACCGAAAGCGTCGGTGCCCCCGTGACTTTTCACAGCTATTCCATTCAAACCGATAAACACCGCGCCATTGTAACGCCGCGGGTCGATTCGATCCCGCATCTTACGCAGGCCGCGCCGCGCGAAAATATATCCCAGTCGGGCTGACAGAGAACTTCGGAAGGCATCCCCGAGAAACTCTTTGATAAGCCGGGCAGTACCCTCGGTCGCTTTCAACGCTATATTACCGCTAAAACCATCAGAGACGACAACATCGGTCGTACCGGCCGCGATATCGTCACCCTCGACAAATCCATGGAAGTTGAACGTTCCCGACATCTGGCGAAGGTAAGCCGCTGCCTGCTGAATTTCTGCATGCCCCTTCATTTCTTCGGAGCCGACATTAAGGAGCCCGCAGGTTGGGTTCACGTTGCCAAGCACAGTTCGTGCAAACACATCCCCCATGAGGGCAAACTGAACGAGATTCTCCGCGCTGCATTCCACGTTTGCACCGAGGTCGAGCATCACGCTCTCACCACGGATGGACGGGAATATTGCGGCGATCGCCGGGCGGTGAATACCTGGAAGCGTCCGCAGGGACAGCTTGGCCATTGCCATAAGCGCACCGGTATTGCCAGCTGAGACGATGCCCTCCGCGTCGCCGTCGCGGACCGCATCGATGGCAAGTTGCATGCTTGACTGCCGCCCCTTCCGAATGGCGACGGAGACGGTCATGTCGCTGCTTATCGCGTTATCCGTATGAACGATCTCGGTGATTTCACGCAAGCGCTTACGCCGCGCAATCAGCGGCATAATGCGGGCCTCATCACCAAACATCCGAAATCGGATGTCAGGGAACCTCCGGCGCGCGAGATCCGCACCCTTGACGACGATTGCAGGGGCGTTGTCACCGCCCATCGCATCGAGAGCGATCGTATAAGACGCGCTCACTGTCGGTTCCTATCCTGGAAAATAGCGGTCGTCAGGCCGCGGACGTCTCCGTGACCTCGCGGCCATCATAAAAGCCGCAGGATCCACAGATATGATGCGGGCGTTTCAATTCACCGCAATTCGCGCATTCTGCATTCGCGTTTGACGTCAGAGCGTCATGGGCGCGGCGCATATTACGCTTGGATTTCGATACTTTATTCTTTGGAACAGCCATAACCGTGCCATCTCAATTGTTGGGGATATATATTGGGGAGCGATAGATATTCTATCCTGGCCCGCGGGGCAACATGTAGTTTGCGTCCGTCAGGACTTTCCCTTCAATTCCGCCAGAATTCCGAACGGATTCTCCCTTTTTTGTGCCTCGGAGGCCTCTTCTTCAGTCACCAGCTCGGCGCCGGGGCCGAGTTCCAGAGCAGACGGGTCCACATCCGGGTGGCGGGGATACGGATCAAGCGCCAGAGAGAGCTCCTCGGCGGCAACTTCGCCGATATCCAGGATTTCGTCTTCCAGGGCCTCCACCTCGTTCGGGTCGAGAAGGTCTCCCAAATCGGCAGAATTCCGGGCAAAAATGATCTCAACCTCTTCGTCCACGGTCGCCGTTACGGGCTCCAGTGTAACCACACAAGCCTGCGTTACCCTGGCCAAAATACGGCCTTTTACCGCCAAAATTCGCCCGGGCTTCAGCCATGAAAGAACCAGGTCAGTCTCAAACGAATCAATCGATAACAACCCAAACCGTCGCGCCAGCGCGGATTTCTGGCGATTATCGGCCTTCAGATGGTATTCCTTGGGCTCGTCGCTGATAGAATCGAGTTTTACCTCGACGCTGAATTCCGGCGTCGTATCAGAGTCAGTCATTCTGCGCCCTCAAAGCCAAATTTCCCGTTTTCCAGGTCCGCCAGATCAACCTTGGCCATATGCACCGTCTGGAGACGCACATAGCTTGCCAGCCCGGCCACATCCGGGTGCCCCGCCTCCGCCGTCGCATATACGTTACGCGTAAGGGCGGCCTCCAGGGCGTCCTGATCCTCGGCAAGCCCAGCCTCATAGGAAGCAATTCTGCCATAAAAGGCCTGGACCATTGCCTTAACCCTTTTTCCGACCCCCATATCGCCAGCGCCCATTTCGCGCAGGCTGACGTCCATATCCTCGAACATCAGGTCGAACAGGTCCTGAGCGGCGTTAGTCGACGATTCGGTCGCCCCCTTCAAACGGCGCAGAACCAGAAACGCATGGAGGGTAACCATCTCGAAACGGCCATCCACGGTATCTGGGACGCCGAAATCGGTATAAAATCGGGGTTGCCGCGCCTGATCGACGATAATCCTGTAGATTTCGTGGATATTCTCGGGCGGCCCGGCTTTTCGGAATAACGTGCTCAACGGCATGGTTTTCTGCGCTTTTTGATCGATTGACACCTAAGCATGGGAACGTCAGTTTGACCCTTGCACGTTCCACCCTGCTCCGCCACATAGGTAGTGACAACAGCGATAATGGTCAAATGAGACATATACCCCTACCCGGTAATTCCAGTATCAAGCGCGCAGTGGCCGCGATCGTCTTTGCCGGCCTCCTCACCGGATGTTCGCCGACACTGAACAACCATGGCAACATCCCTGAGCCGGAACTGATTGAAAGCATCCGCGTCGGCAATAGCAATCGGGAACAGATTGTCGCCATGTTCGGCAACCCGTCCGCGGTCGCGACTTTCGATCAGGAAGCCTGGTACTACGTCGGCACCAAGACCAGCCAGCTGGCGTTTCTGACGCCGAAAATTCTGGAACGCAAAGTCCTCGTGATCCGCTTCGACAAACAGGGCGTCGTCCAGCAGGTAGAACGTCTGGACAAACAGGATGGACGGGATGTCCAGATCGTTGATCGCAAAACCCCTACCCGCGGCAAGGAACTGACTATCCTCGAACAATTGCTTGGAAACGTCGGCAAATTTTCCGGGTCTGAAGGAGACGGTTCCCCCTGATCTGCCGCAGCGCCCAGAGGACATAAAAAAAGCCCCGGAGAATATCCGGGGCTTTTTTCGTATGGGCTTTCGCCCTTCAGTCGTGGATCACGCTCCGCCGATAACCGCCAGCAGAAGGATCGATACGATGTTGACGATCTTGATCATCGGGTTCACGGCCGGACCAGCCGTGTCCTTGTAGGGATCGCCGACCGTATCACCGGTGACGGACGCGGCATGGGCATCTGAGCCCTTACCACCATGGTTTCCGTCTTCGATGTACTTCTTGGCATTATCCCAGGCGCCGCCGCCTGCCGTCATCGACAGGGCAACGAACAGTCCGGTCACGATCGTGCCGAGCATAAGCGCACCCAGCGTCGTCAAAGCAGCCGCTTGACCGCCGATCCAGTTGATCACGAGGTAGACCACGATCGGGGCAAGAACCGGCAGCAAGGACGGGACGATCATTTCGCGGATCGCCGCCTTGGTCAGCAAGTCCACGGCACGACCGTATTCCGGACGCGCTGTGCCTTCCATGATCCCGGGGATCTCCTTGAACTGACGACGCACCTCGACGACAACCGCCGCGGCACAACGCCCGACAGCCATCATGCTCAGCGAGCCGAACAGGTAAGGAAGCATGCCGCCGATGAACAGCCCGATGACCACATAGGGATCCTGGAGGCTGAACGTCACCTGGGACGCAACTTCAGGGACATAGAACTTCATGTCCTCGGTGAACGCCGCAAACAGCACGAGTGCTGCAAGCGCCGCGGAACCGATGGCATAGCCCTTGGTAACGGCCTTCGTGGTATTGCCGACTGCATCAAGCGCATCCGTGTAGTTACGGACTTCCTCGGGCAGTTCAGCCATTTCGGCAATGCCGCCGGCATTGTCGGTGACAGGACCATAGGCATCGAGTGCCACGACCATGCCGGCAAGTGCCAGCATCGTGGTCGCCGCAATGGCGATGCCGTAGAGACCGGCCGAGAAGTATGCAACCAGGATACCGGCCGAGATCACGATCACCGGCAGTGCCGTCGCTTCCATCGAGACCGCAAGGCCCTGGATGACGTTGGTTGCATGTCCTGTTTCGGACGCTTTGGCCACGCTCTTGACCGGACGATACTGGGTACCGGTGTAATACTCGGTGATCCAGATGATCAGTCCCGTAACAACCAGACCAACGATACCGCAATACAGCAGATCACGTGCCTGGATGGAGCCGCTGGTCATGGCGATCTCGGCGGAGAAGCTGCCGAAAAGCATGTAAACCGCACCCGCGATAAGAAATGCCGAAGCAATCGCCGATGCGATGAAGCCCTTGTAAAGCGCGCCCATGACATTGTTGCTGCTGCCGAGGCGAACGAAGAACGTTCCGAACACAGAGCCGATAATGCAGACACCACCGATAAGCAGCGGCAGAAGCAGCATCGTTTCCTGAATGGCACCAGTGAAGAACACTGCACCGACAAGCATCGTCGCAACGATGGTCACGGCATATGTCTCGAAAAGGTCAGCTGCCATGCCGGCGCAATCGCCAACATTATCGCCAACGTTATCGGCAATCACCGCAGCGTTGCGGGGATCATCTTCGGGAATACCCGCTTCAATCTTACCGACAACGTCAGCGCCGACATCCGCACCCTTGGTGAAGATACCGCCACCCAGGCGGGCAAAGATCGAGATCAGCGAGGCGCCGAAACCGAGCGCAACAAGCGCTTCAAGAATATGACGAAGGCCGGCCGCGTCGTTGGCATCGTACATTTCCCGGAGCGCAAGATAGTAACCTGCAACACCGAGCAGCCCGAGACCGACAACCAGCATTCCCGTCACTGCGCCCGACTTGAACGCCACGGTCAGTGCCGGCTGAAGTCCGCCAGTCCGTGCCGCATCAGCAGTCCGAACGTTCGCGCGAACAGAAATATACATGCCGATATACCCGGCAACACCTGAAAGCACGGCGCCGATCACAAAGCCAACTGCAGGGAGAATGCCCAGCAGCGCATAAATGATGATGCCCACAACCACGCCGACTGCGCCGATGGTCATATACTGACGGTTAAGATATGCCGCCGCGCCTTCCTGAATAGCGCCAGCGATTTCCTGCATCTTCTCGTTGCCTGCCGATGCACTGAGAACCGACCGGCTGGCATAGAGGCCGTACAGGATCGCAAGACCGCCACAAGCGATCACGACCCAATAAGCTGTAGACATTTGATAACTTCCCTATTTTTGTTTTGCCCGGGACAATACCCCCGGAACAGTAGATGTACGCAGCCCATTGCAGGGACCCGCAAAAACGCGTGAAACATGACAGAAGCACAGATTCATGGCAATACCATGAGCGTGCTCGCTCCGGCTCCTGCGGACCTCTCAGGTCGTTGAATTCAGCTAGTGGCCAGCGTCAGGCTGAAGATTGTTCAGACGACTTCTTTCCGCCGCTGAAACGCAACCACAGGGTCGTCGCAAAAACGATCACAACCAGCGGCGCCATAACCAGGTTCACCGCAGACCAGCCCACCGAATGCTGAACCGCACCCGATGTGACCGCACCGATCGAAATCGTGCCCCAGATGAAGAAATCATTCAGCCCCTGCACCTTCGCCTTCTCTTCGGGCGTGTAGGTCTGGGTCAACAGTGTCGTCCCCCCGGTAAACAGGAAGTTCCAGCCGACCCCAATAAGGACCAGCCCCGACAGGAAGTTCATAAATCCGATACCGGACAGATGAATGACGATACTTGCTCCACACAGGATGGACCCGACGATCAGGATATTATTAACGCCATACCGGTTAATCAGGTGACCGGTAATAAATGCCGGCGCGTACATGCCGAGAACATGTGCCTGGATAACATAAGATGAATCCGAGAACGTGAAACCGCAGACCCCCATTGCAATCGGGGTCACCGTCATCAGAAACGACATGACAAGATAGCCGAAGGTGGCCGCACAGACCGCAATGATGAACTTGGGCTGCCGCGCAATCTCGGACAGCGGACGCCCGCCTGCCGCCTTGCGTTGCTCCGCCGATGGGCGCGGTATATCGACGAAGCTGACAATTACGGCGACCATCAGGTAAACGGCAATCAATGCCAGATAGACGCCGGCATAGCTGACCGGGAGAACGTCATAGGTGTTGCGTGCAAGCGTCGGTCCAAGCAATGCCGCAAATACGCTGCCCGCCAGCACGTAGGAAATCGCCTTGCTGCGGAACGCATCCGTGGAGACGTCCGCGGCGGCGAAACGGAAATAATGACAAAACCCGTTAAAGCTTCCGGTGAACAGTGAAGCGATACAGAACAGGACAAAATCGCCCTGAGTGATGGCGTAAGCGCCAAGTACGCCGCCACAGACACCGATCATCGCACCGGTAATAAAACCCACCTTGCGCCCGAACCGCCCCATATAGAGAGATGCAGGAATTGTCGTAATCGCCATAGCCACGAACTGCAGCGCGAGAGGCAAGGTCGCCAATGCCCTGCTTTCTTCGGAGAGCAGTACTCCCCCCACGATCGGTGCGGTGGAGATGATCGCCGACGACGTCGTCATGAACAGGGCCTGACAGGAGGCAAGCAGGAATACGTTCCTGCGGACGGATGATGTGGTCATGAAGCGGAACTTACGCGAGATACCTGTTCACACAAATTCAAAATTTGCAGAGCTGGGTCGCGATTTAGGGTGTCCGGCCGTGATAGACCTGCTGCACGATGATAGACGCCACCTTGTCCTCCCCGACCGCGTGGGTCGTTATATCCATGATCTTCGCTTTGATAAGCGCGGTACTCGGAATCAACGGCTCCTGCATACGATAGGCGATAAGCCGGAACAGAAGATCATAGGTTTTGCTGCGGATGACAGGCAGGCGGCTGCGGACATAATCCCGCTCGTCGCTATCGGCAAGTTCCAGCGCGACGACGAGCGTAAACTGCCGCTTTTCGTCTCCAATCGGCATCATTGGAATATTGAACGGCTGCAGGGAAACGAACAAATTCGCAGACAGGCGCGCTTTACCGCCCTTCGCCGCGGCATGCACCGGGCTGCCGGACATGGCGAAAGCCACACACACGGCCATTGCACAAATAATCTTTCCGACCGACCTGAACATTGCATCCGCTCCAAATTCCTGCCGACTACTATCGCCGGGGAACGGAAACAGACGGTTAATCTGCTTCAGAAGTGCCGATAACCGGTCTTTTCCGGCGTAATATCGCCACCGTCACTGCCCTTTACCGTTACTTCGCCCGGCACACCTTCCATCCGGCCAATCTCTGTGACAGGCGTCCCTGCCTGCACCGACGCTTTATGGACGTGGTCGATTCTGCCTGGAGGGACTGTAAAAACCAGTTCGTAATCATCACCCGACGTCAGCAACCCAAGGACATCGGTGTCTTCGGGACCGATTGCCAAGCGGGCCGCATCCGATACCGGCACAGCGGACGCTTCGACTATTGCCCCCAAGGACGACGCTTCACAGATATGCCCGAGATCAGCGAGCAGGCCATCCGATACATCGGCCATTGCGGTCGCAGTCCCTCGGAGCGCGCTGCCAAGCGAAACACGCGGATCCGGCAGCTGGTAGCGTTGCACAAGATGGTCTGCGTCTCCTGCCCCGTCCTGTAACCGCGCCAGTCCCAGCCCGGCATCGCCGATTGTGCCCGATACAAATATCCGATCACCCACCTGTGCGGTGCTTCGGCGGACCGCATGGCCGGCTGGCGCCTCGCCGAAAATGGTAACGGAGAGCGCCAGCGGGCCGGGCGTTCGCGTTGTATCTCCGCCAAGCAGGTTCAAACTGAATTTCTGCTGATCGGCCGCCAGGCCGGATGCAAATTTCACCAGCCAGTCATTGCCGATATCCGACGGTAGAGACAGGTTGAGGAAATAGGCTGAGGGTGTTGCCCCCATTGCCGCAATATCCGACAGGTTCACCCGCAACAGTCTGCGGGCGATAACGTCTGCAGATTCAATCATCAGAAAATGGACGCCGGCGACGAGTGTGTCGGTGGAAACGACTGTGTCAATGCCGGCTTTTTGAGGAATGACCGCAGCATCATCCAACAGGCCAAGGGCGCGATCATCGCCACCGGTCAAC
>Ga0209425_10007432_pt1 | contig 10288 bp, 9 predicted proteins | sample COG_05_FD_184749 | JGI IMG/M metagenome (GOLD analysis project Ga0209425, IMG submission 184749) | Pelagic Microbial community sample from North Sea - COGITO 998_met_05 (SPAdes) (version 2) | ecosystem: Environmental > Aquatic > Marine > Neritic zone/Coastal water | place: Helgoland, sampling... | reverse complement strand
AAAATAATACCTAATGCAATGGGTAAGGATTTTGAAAATCTCAAAATAAAAAAACCTGTTAAGAATAGAATTCTTTACCTATCAAACATTCTTGCAAGTAAAGGTATTTTAGAATTTATGAATGCAGTAGCTAAAATATTATCAGATAATAAAGAAGTTGAGGTTAATATAGCTGGTGGTTTTTTAAAAGATCATATCATGTCAAAGAATGAAATAAAAAAAAGGTTTTTTTTAATTTATAACTCTTTGAAGTTGAAATATAATCATAGAGTCTCCTATCTCGGGGTTGTTTCAGGAAAAAAGAAAGTTGATGTTTTGAAAAGTTCATCAATATTTGTATTGCCTAGTTATTATCCAACTGAGGCTTTCCCTATCTCTATTATTGAAGCTATGGCAGCCTCAAATGCAATTGTAACTACAAATCATAATTATTTGAAATTTATTATATCAGAAGAAAATGGAATTATTGTAAATAAAAAAAATTCAAATGAAATATATTTAGCATTAAGAAGACTATTAAATGATGATAAAAAATTAAAGCAGATTCAAAAATTAAATTATTTGAAAAGTAACTCTGAATATAAATTAGAAAGTCATATTAACAAAATCATAAGTTCGTTTAATGAAGAAGTTTCTTAGAAGAATTAAAAGTATTGTTAGAGGTAGGTATATTAAAGTCAAAACCTTTAAGATATATAATGAGTGGGTTGGAAACGACTACGGTGGGTTCTATTTAAATACTAATTTAATTTCAAAATCTTCTGTGGTATATTCTATTGGTATTGGTACTGATGCAAGCTTTGATATGGAGCTAATTAATAGGTTCAAGTGTAAAGTGTATGCTTATGATCCTACACCAAAATCAATAAAATGGGTCAATAAAAACTTTAAAAATAAAAACTTTATTTTTTTTCCAATTGGTTTATCTGAGATTAAAGGGATCAAAGATTTTTATTTACCAAAAAACAACTCGCACGTCAGTGGAAGCTTTATAAAAATTGATTCCGTAGATAGAAATGAAATAGTAAAATTAAAATTTGAGACTCTTCTTGAACAGCTAGTTAAAAATAACCATAACAAGATTGATGTTTTAAAGATGGATATAGAGGGGGCAGAATATGAGGTAATTAATCACATTTACAATAATAAAATAAATATTAAACAAGTTTGTGTTGAGTTTCATCCACACTTAATTGAAGATGGGAAAAATAAAACAAAATATGCAATTGGTCAGCTACAAAAATTAGGTTATAATTGTTTTGGAGTTTCTGACTCTCTATTAGAATATTCATTTATCAAATGATCTCGATTATTACAATATCATATAATTCGGTTAATACAATTTCAGATACTTTAAAATCTATTGAAAATCAAACAATGCAAGATTTTGAGTATATAATAGTAGATGGTGGTTCAACAGATGGCACATTAGAAATTATTAATAATTGCAAGAGAGTAGATAAAGTAATTTCTGAGCCTGATAATGGAATCTATGATGCATTTAATAAAGGTATTAATAATTCTACTCGAGACATTATAGGCTTTCTTAACTCAGATGATGTTTTTTATGGTGAAAACTCTTTGAAGATAATAATTGATTCATTTGATGAAAATATTGATTGTGTTTTTGGAGATTTAGTTTATAAAAATAGCAGGGGAAGGGTTACAAGAATATGGAAAGGCTCTCCATTTAAAAAAGGTTCATTTAGAAAGTCATGGATGCCTGCACATCCTACTTTTTATTGTAAGAAAGAAAATTATAAAAAAAATGGCCTTTATAATGATGATTATATAATTGCAGGTGACTTTGAGCTAATGCTACGTTTTTTTGAAAAATATGACATTAAATCAAAGTATATTCCAAAAACCCTGGTAAATATGAGAACTGGTGGTATTAGTAATCAGTCTATTAAAAATAAATTTAGAATATTGTTCGAGGAATTTAGAGCATTTAAAGAAAACAAAATAGAATTAAATAAAGTTATGTATTTGTTAAGTAAAATTTCAAAGATTAAGGAATTAAGGATTTAGCTTTTACCAAAGTGATTTTTCACACAATGGAAATATATTTGTATCGTATATTGTTTTTTTCATAAAAATAATTAGCAGAATCTTAAATATTTTATAATTGCTAAAAGTTTAATTTTTTATGAACTCTAGTAGCTTTTTGTAGTCTTCAGCATAATATATAAGGTTTCTGGAAATCAAACTTTTAAAAGCCTCTTGTCCATTTTGGTGAATTACAATGGCTTTTTTTTTAAATAGGGTTGCCTCATATGCTACTGTTGACCATTCTGTTACTACAGCATCAACAGTTTGAAGAAATGACTCTAATGGAAACTGATTACCTATATCTATATTATAATTTTCAGTTAAGTCCTTGAGTAAAAGATTCAATTTTTTTTTATTATGATACTCTCTCGGATGTAATCTAAAATACCACATAATTTTAGTATCACTACATATAGCTTTTTTTATAATCTCTGGAAGATGAGTCTTTTGCATACAAACTAATACGTTTTTATATTTAGAATCAAATAAATTATAAGGTGGGAAAAGTTTATCATTCTTTTCAATAAAATTTTGCCATAAATTCCCAACTATTTTTATTTCATGATAATTTTGTTTAGACATCCATAACTCAAATTTATTAGCAAAAGTATTATCCCAAAGCCAAAAAGTTTTTGGTAACATTTTATAACCATTTTTTGGGACGCTAAACCAATTTGTATAAGTAATACTATTATCACCTTGTTGGCCGTGTTGATATTCAATAGTTGGAATCGACTTTAAATTACATGAATATATTAATGAATACGCGGTAGTGTTAGTAAATGCCTTTAAAAATATTTTTTTTGGCTTTACTATTTTTATGATAAAATCAAAAAAATATTTTTTAATAAAAAAATCATTTAAATCATTCCAAACTGAAACATTAATTTTTGATTTATTAATCAAATCATTTATTTGATTTTTTATTTTTCTTTTTCTTTTAATTTGTTTTGATAAAATAAATGGGTAAAAGAAAATTTTATATAAAACAAAAAGTAAAGAAATATTAATAGTTTGATCCATTCTAGGAGTGTTATAATTTCTTAAACCAAACTCCAAAAAATAAAAATTATCTGATCCTACATAATCTTTAATTGGATCACCTTGTTTATGTATACACTTATCTCCTAAAGTATACTTTCCAGACGGATCATAACCATAGACAAAAAAAATATTTTTTTTATATAAGTTTTTAATCCTAAAAATCGTAAACGAATCTTTTAATAAAACTAAAAGTCTCAATAAAACATTATCCTTAAAAGTTGATATTTCTCCTTTTATTTGATTATTAATGAGATGGATTCTAATGATTGGCCACAACAAAACATTATCATAAATAATGTTATTAACTTCTAATGAAGACTCAATTTTGTTGATTTCAGAAAGAATTTTATTTAAGTTTCTCAATACAACAAATTAATAGTTATTGTAATATATCTTTTGAGCACTAACTTTTAATTTATTTAATAACTCTTTATAATTATCTAATTCTTTATAACTCATTTGAGGCATTGGAGCTCTTTCTTCTAATTCACAATATCCAAGAAAATGTAATGCAGCTTTATGACCAACATGCCATCCAACATTTTTAATAAATTTATCAAAATATGGTATCTCTATATTTTCTTCATACCAACGTATTAAATTTTCATCTCCATACAGATATGCTTGTATAACCTTATCAGAAATTTCTGGGAATAACATTAAACTTCCATTTAACCAGCATTCTAGATTAGCTTCTTTCATAAGTTTTCTTGCTCTTATTTTACCTCCACCTGCAACTATTACATTTAAGCCTGATTCTTTAGAAATTTTTAAAATTTTGGAAGTAATAATATCGTTTTTTGAATCTTCCTTAACTGCTATTATATTTTCATCTCTAAATACGTCACGTATAAGATCATCAGGCCAATCAATAAGACTGCCATTAAAGCCACTAACTAATTTTTGTTCATGAACTAAAACATTTAAATTGCTTCTTTTTGGAATTGAATAAAAGTCAATTAATGGCTGGTTTTTTCCGTAATATCTCTCAGGATATAATAGAGAAATTGCAAAAGGACTAAACTCTTTGACTAACTGGCAATATTCATGAAGTTTATCATTAGTTATTGTATATGGATGGCCAATAATGGCTTTTTTATCATATGATTTAGCTAATGCACAGCAAAGCTTGGAAACTTCTAGAATCTCATTAAAACTTAATTGCCTTATTCTTGTATTGTATGACATTGCATAAATTAATTCTACACCTGGGTTTTCAAGACATTTATTAATATATTTTTCTAGTGAGACAAAGTCTATGGATTTATCTTTTTTAAAAAACATAGGAACTGAAAAAACACTACCTCTTAACTTTTTCATTACTTTCTTTGATTAATATTTCAACTATTTTAAAATCAAGCTCTGTGTCTATATCCATTGATTCCTTCCTAGATATCTCAAATGCATTTGCATTTTTATATAATATCTTAGAATCTAAAAAGTTTGACTTTTTATTTATATATAATGCTCCATTAGGCCTTAATAACTTTTCTATATCTTGAGATCTTGTGTTTCCAGTTATCATAGGAGATTCATCAAATATTGATGTCCAATTTTGATATTCATTGTTTTTATCATCTTTCCTAAAAGCAAATTGAACAGGAAAATCATATGCATTACAAGAAAAAAGAGGATAATTGGTTGACTCAAAAACCTCTAATACTTTAGCAACAGTTTGGTGATTTCTTAAAGGAGCTGTTGGCAAAGCTAAACCAAACCATTCTGTTTTAAAATGTTCTGACCTAAACCTGAGTAAGCGTTCTATTTCGTCAACAACTTTAGTATTATTAGATGCAGTTTCTTTAGGCCTAACTTCTATAATTACTTTATTTCCAAATTTTTTTTCAACCAAATTACAATACTCTTTAGAGTCTGAAGTAAAAATTATGTTACTAATTAAATCATGATTTAATAAAGCTTCAATTGTGTAAAAAATTAATGGCTTACCATTTAATTTTTTAATGTTTTTATTCGGCAATCGTTGAGAGCCTTCTCTAGCAGGAACAATAAAAGTGATCATATTTGATTTATTTTAATTAGTGCATCTTCAAAACCTTTGAAATTATCTAAATGACCATTCCATACCTCTGGTATCCACACAATTTTATTTGAATTAAAATATCTCTTTATTTTGTTAAAATCAATAAACCCATCTCCTATATTAATTCCCTCCTCTCCAGGGTAAATAGCATCTGCTACGTGCATGTAATTAAAATAAGGAGATACCTTGTCTAGAGAATTAACAAAGTCAATATTTAAATGAGAACATGACATAAAAGTGTGACTTATATCCATACAAAATTTAAATTCTGACCATTTTTGTGATTTTATTAAATCATCAGGATCAACAAAAAGTCTGTGAAACCCCTGACCACCAAAATGCCAAGGGTAAGGTGGCATTGTTTGAGGTAAAAAATTAATATTTTTTCCTTTACATAATTCATTAATTAGAGCCAGTTTTTCGAAAGCTATATCTTTATTAAAAGAATCTATATGATTCTCTTTTGTTGTTGCCCCTCCCACATTAACAATTAGATTAATTTTGTTTTGTTTAGTTATATTTTTCACAGACAGGACCCAATCTATTATCTTTTTAAAAATTTCATTTGATTTTTTTAATATTCTTTGATCCTCAGATACTAAATCTAGAATAAAACCATCTTTAAATTGTTCAGGAGCATGTATAGACATTGTTTTATTCTCAAGCTTAGATAAGTGATCATTTGGATTAACATTTAAATCAGTAGAAAACATATGATACTCTAAAAAATTTGGATGAAATTTACTTTCTATCTGATCCATATCTCTAAACCTGACTGGCAGGCCCCAATTTTTTATATTTTTAAATTTGTGTACAGCTTTTTCAGATTGAAAATATGACTTACTTATAGGCTCATTTTTAAATATTTGCCTTGTAATTGTCTTGCCATCAAAAAAATCAATTTCATCAGGTGTTAGCCCTACACATGGGCTTTTAAAAATAGTTTCATTTACAGAAAAGGAATCACCTGGTTTTAAATCAACATTCATATAAACACCTTTAGAAAGAGCAATCTTATTAAGCTTTTCTCCTTGGGATATTCTTTTTATTTCACTATCACCACCAAGAGCTTTAGATAAATCTTTAATTTGAGATACCATTGTTGACATCTCATCAGGTAGTAAAGAAACCTTATGGTCATTCCCTTCTAAATCTTTATTGAGTGTAAAATGCTTTTCAATTATTGTTGCGCCAAGTGATATAGCTGCAACTGGAATATGAAATCCTCTTTCGTGACCACTATAACCATATAAGCCTGTTGATGAATAGCTTTCTAAGGTTTTCATAAATTTTAAATTAATATCACTATACGGGGTAGGATAGGTGCTATTTACATGCAATAAAGATGCCTCCACAAAATTTATAGATAACCAATTATTCAATTTTACTATTGAATCTAAATTGTGCATACCAGTACTTATAATTAATGGAATATTACAAGATGTAAAATTATTTAACAATGAATAATTGCTCATATCAGCACTGGCAATCTTTATAAAATCAACTTTCTGCTCTATCAAAAATTTTGCACTTTCATTATCAAATGGAGTACAGCCTACAATTAATCCTAAATCCCTTGAATAGTTAAATAAAATCTCTAGCTCAGAGAATGATAAGTTAAATTTTTTGAGTTCAGATATAGTATATGAAGTCGAGAAGTCTGTTTCATTAAGATAATTATCAGATAAGTCTATATATAAATCTTCCAAAGATCTAGCCTGAAATTTAACTGCATTGACTCCAGTTTTTAATGCAGCATCAATAAGTATTTTAGCTGATTCTAAACTTCCATTATGATTGTTTCCTATTTCAGCAATTATTAAAGGATTTAGATGCTTATTGAAACTTTGACCGGCAATCTTAATATTTGAATCACTAGTTAATTCAAGTATTTTTATAATATTTCCTTTATTATTTATTATTGGTATTGAATTATATATACCTATTTTTTTGATATCTGTTCTAGAAAGTTTTTTCCCAATGGTCAAATAAAAAGGTGACATATTCCACTTTGGCTTTTGACTACCACTTAAGAAGGTTTCACCCTTACTCATTACCCCTAGAAGCTTTTCTTCTTTATCAATCAAATAAATAGCTTTTAATTTATTAGATCTAAATTTTTGTTTAATCTCATTTATGGGAGAGTCTTTGTGAACTGAGCCTTGTTGAGAAGTAATTATTCTAAAAAAATTATTTGAAATATTAATCATATTAAACAGATAAATAATTATGAGATCTTAATACAATACGCTCTTTGTCTTTTATATTTATTTTACCACCTTGATGAAAAATATCAGAATCAAATACAATTAAAGTTCCTGCTTTACCCTCTACTGGAACTAGTTTATTTGGTTCGTATAATTGAGGATAGTCTAATTCTAATCTATTCTTGACATTTTTAAAATCAATACCAAAAATTTTGCTCTGAATTTTTTTAAAAAAACTATCGTTAGGAGTTGGTATGTATTTACCCCATGCCTCTTCTCTTAATTTTTTACCTAATTTGTGAGAACCTGGCTGAATGTAGAAGGCTCCATTATCTTCAGTAACGTCATTTAAATATAAAAAAAACTTTAATGATGAATTTCTATCAAAATGAAGATAACCATTCCTACCTATGTTCCCATCAAATTTATAGTCATGAGTTGAATATACACTATCGAAAAATCCTTTTGAAATACTTTTGTTATAGTTAAGAAATAACTTTTTCATCCATGAGTCAGAAAAAATTCTTTTTTGAAAGCTTTCATTAGGTAACTCTATTGGGTTTTTAATTGAATATGTAGAACCAAATGGGTATGAATTACCTATAATCTTATGGTGACGCAAAACTTCTTCTTTGAGCTCTGAAACTTCATTTTTTAATAAATAATTATTAATTATGAAAATCCCATGATCTTCAAGTATTTGAGAAAGTCTATTAATTTCTTTTAATTCTTTTTTATTGATGTTAATCATATTTTTGATATAGAACCTATACTTATTTTTATATCTACTTGTTTTACTTTAACTAAACAACCTCAAGATAACTTGAGATTACTCCACCATGTTGCCACTGCTTTATAGGAAGATATAAAATTAAGATCATAACCAGTCCACTGAATAAATAATAATTTCTGTATTGCTTTAAAAACAAATAGGACAATTTTTTTCATAATCATTTTCTTTTTAATTGTTAAATACTTTGTTTATTACTCTTAAAAAAATACTCTCAGAATCTTCTTTGATTGTTAGTGTATTAAACTTATTATTTTTGAATGCCTTTATAAAATCTCTATTGTCGAATTGATCAAATGTAATATTTTTAAAAAAATTCATTCTATCATCTTTTGTAATAAAATTTTGTTCTAATAAAATATCTAAAAATAAATCACATACTTTAGAATTTAAATGGATGGGATCTTGAGAATAATTTTGATTTTTATACTCATCAATAATTTTAAAGCTTTTTACTGTTTTAGAAAACAGATCAACTATGTAAGTTGTAGGTTTTTTATTTTCTATTAAACATTTTATAAAAAATTTCATTGGAATTATACACTCATCTAATCCTGTTGTAGGAGTGATTATTGATAAAGTATACTTTTCTGCAATTTTTAAATAATTAAACGCACATTGTCGTAAATAAGTTTTATTTAAATTAACTTTCATCTTATCCTCTAAATGTGGATACCAATTGTTCATTAATTGATATCTAACATTAGGCTCTCCTAGGAATAGAAAACAATGATAATCATCTCTATTTATTTTTTTAAAAAGTTTAACTAACTGCTTTTCAAGATTAATAAGACTAGTGTTTGCTAGATTAATTTTTTTTCCATTTCCTAAAAACACTGGATAAATGTTTTTTCTTAGTGCAAATGATCTGGAATGAGAATCACCAATTATCATTATTTTTTTCATCTTAAACTCAATATTAATTTTACAATAGACTTTTCTTTTCTATTTGTATCGATTAGGTAAACACCTATGATAATAAGTATAGTTTCAAATATTACAACTGTCAAAGATTTCTGATCGATAAAATAAAATTCTAATAATAATAGTGGACTAAATACTAAGCTTAATAAAATTATATTTTTGAAAACAACTTTTAAAAAATCTATAATAGATAGCTGGACTGAATATAACAATTTGTAAAACCAAAAAGGTGAAAGAATCAAATGAGTTAATGGTGCAGAAAATATAGCTCCTATTATTCCAAACCTATCGCTAAGTAAAAAAAACATTAAAGGGTATAGCAAACAGGATATTAGTCCAAATGTTCCAAAGAATTTTAAGTGACTATCTCTAGTTATATGAAGCCTATATATAAATGATCTTGATGACAAGAATATATATATTATTATACATATATTGAAAATATTTGAATATTCAATTAAGTATTCCTTAGCTATTATTCTAAAAATATATTCAGAGTTAATCATGAAAAAAAAAGCAACTATTATACCTAAAAATGAGGTTAGGTCAGTACCTTTTATAGCTATTTTTCTGAAAATTATGTTATCAACATTATTTATTTTTTCTGAAAAATAAGGTATAATAGCACTATTAAATACTCCATTTGCAGAAACATAAAGTTTTATAAACTGATTAACACCATAATATATTGGAAGCGTGTTTACACCCAAAAAGATAGATACTAAAATTTTGTCAAATTGATTAATAATAGTTCCACTGAAAGAAATAATAAAATTCCAAAAACTAAATCTTTTTATTTTATTAAACTCAAAATTTAAATCTTTAATTTTAAAATTAAATATAAATCCATGCCTGTATTTATAGGTTATGAAATGTGTTATATGTCTAACCAAATTTGATGTGAAAATCAATAAGAAAATTGTAGTTATTGAAAGATTATTCAATGTAGAGAATAATATTATGATAAAATCTATAATTAAGAAAATCAAATTAACAAGATTATCTGATCTATAATCCTTTGATCCTCTTAATGAGACTGAAAAAGTTTTAAAAAGAAAAATGAAAGGAGTAAATAGAATTAAAACAGGTATATATTGATCTGAATTTAGAATTTCGAAGTAATCAAATACTTTAAAATAATTTAGTGTATGTAATAATATGCTAATTGAAATACCCAATAAGAGGTAAACTATTGCTACACATAAGACTAGGTTTGATTTTTTTTCAATA
>Ga0209425_10007423_pt1 | contig 10303 bp, 10 predicted proteins | sample COG_05_FD_184749 | JGI IMG/M metagenome (GOLD analysis project Ga0209425, IMG submission 184749) | Pelagic Microbial community sample from North Sea - COGITO 998_met_05 (SPAdes) (version 2) | ecosystem: Environmental > Aquatic > Marine > Neritic zone/Coastal water | place: Helgoland, sampling... | reverse complement strand
TCCGTGTCTTAAGACAAAGTACCATTGGCGCTGAAGGGCTTGACTTCCGAGTTCGGAATGGGATCGGGTATTGCCCCTTCGCAATAATCACCAGGCAAGTTCTTATATAACAGAAATCTGATTTGTAAACATTAATTAGTACATAAAATTAAGGACTTTTTAATAACTCTAGATAATTCCTGTTAATATAGTCTCTTTTGAAAACACTATAATCTATTTTTAAGTTCTGATTAATAAAATCCTTACTTTTAATAAGTTTAAATAGATCATCGGAGTTTTTAAAAAAACTCCCATTTTTACCTATTATTTTTTTATTAAAAGAGCAATCATAAGCTATGACTGGAAGACGTAAACTAATTGCTTCTATTAAGGTTGGGTTTGTTCCACCAACGCTATGTCCATGAATATAATAATCTGAAGTCTTCCACAGTCTAAATAATTTTTTTCTATCATAAATAGGACCTAAAAAAATAATATTAGCTATATCAGATATCTTTGGTTCAATAATATTTTCAAAGTATTCATTACGGCTTCCAATAATATAAAGTTTATCATTGGAAATCCTTTCCTTATTCAACAAAATAAACGTATCTACAATAGTTTCAATATTATTTTCAGGCAAAAGACGCATAACAACCGTAACTTTAAAAGTTTTTCTTAAATCTATAGTCTTTAAAGTTAGTTGAGCTTTTTCAAAATCTGATGGATAATACAATAAACTTCCATCAACATTATGTATTATATTATAATATCTTTTAATGACGACAGAATCAAAAATTAAATTAACTCTAACGACAGAAAGTAATTTTTCACACAATCTAAAATAAATTTTTTTAATATATGGTATTTTTCGTCTCCACTCAATTCCATCAACATTACAAATAATTTTACAATTTAGTAAATTTAATAAAGGAAAAAAAATTACTGGGCCATAGCCAAAAAATAAAAAAGTTCTAACACCTGAAAGATAAAAATGCAAAATTGAAAAAAAATTATTAACTAATACAAAAAAACTTTTACCTCTGTAAAAATAAAATTGCTTAACATTGATGATATCCTCTTTTTTTAATCCTGGCTCTGCTGAAATATAAAATTTAATATTTTCTTTTTTAAAATTAGAGTATTCAACAAGTTGATCTACAAATTGATCAAATGCACCATAACGTGCTGGAAGTCCTCTAATTCCGATAATTCCAACTTTTAATTTTTTCATTTATAATAATTTTTTTTTAACATATATAAAAATTAATACACTTGAATAGTATAAAAAATATATTATTGACTCGATATTGAAATTAAAAAAAATTAAAGGCAAAAACAATATTATTAAATAGAGAAATTTATTATAAAAATTAAATTTATTTTCGTCAATTATTTGTCTAATTTTTAAATCATAAGATTTAAGAATTAATCCGAAACCAATTTGAAAAGTAACATAAACTAATTTGAGTTTGAACATTTCTAAAAACAAGGTTGTTAAATACAGTGGAAGGTAATAATTAATGTTTGTCAGAAATTGATAGGAAACTGGATATTTAACATCCAGTTTTATATGTTTTATTTTAAAAAGAAGCACAAAAATTAGCAACACACTGCTTAAAATAATTCTAAGTTCTAAAATTTGCTTAATAGAGGCAAAATCTAAAATTAAAAGAAAAGAAATTAAAAAAAAACTTACTTTATATATTAAGTTTAATTTTGAAAATTTTAATTGTGAGGATAAAAAATCAGAGAAAAAAATATTAACTGTATAAATAAAAATTAAAATTGTAAAATTATCAAAATACAAGAATTGAATCAAATTTATAAATAATATAATTTTTAAAAAAAGAAATTTTTTTTCTAAAAACCTTGAAAATAATATAAAATTAGCTGGTCCAATTATAAGGCTAAAAATAGAGAAACTTGCCAAAAAACTTTGTATTAATGAGTCAGGAATAAAAATAATAGTTAAGAAATTTCCTAAAAAAAATAAAATGTAACTAGTTATATTTATCATAAATTAAATATCATTTAATTTTTTTATTAGAAAGATTTAGAAAACCAATATTTAAATAAAGTAAGATTGATAAAAAATTACTAAATATATTTCCTGTAAAATAGAATGGAAATAAATTTACCATCAATGATAAATATAATATTTTATTATATAACTTCTCTTCTCTAAAAAACTTATATGAAAATAAAATAAATATTATTGAAACAAATAAAAAAGAGAAAATACCTGTTTCTGATAATAATTGAATATAATAATTATGTGGATGTGTTGAACAATTATCAAGGCCAGTAAAGCCCTTATAATAATCATCAGGTTTACCTTCAAAAGCTTTGTAATTTTTTTTCTTATAATATTTTTCATCTTTGCATAAAATTTTAAATGTTTTCATGCCAGTGCCAAAAAAAACATTATCTTTAAACATTTTAAATGCTGACTCCATCATCAAATAATATTTTAATGGTATATAATATTCCTCTCTTGCCACTCCGACTTGATAATCTTCTACTTTAAACTCCACATACTCTCTATCTGTCTTAATTAAATTAAGTTGATATGCAGTTTGATCAATTATTCTAAATTTAATTTTAGGAAAAAATGTTAATGTAGAGACAAATATGATTAATATAAGAGATATTATTGCTAGCTTATAATAAATATTTAAAACCTTTGTAAAAATTAGTAAAAAAGATAAAAAAATTATTAGAGAAAATAGTGCAGACCTTTCACCTGACAGAAATATCATAAATGAAAGAATAAAAATCAATATATAAAAAATATTTTTGTAATTTAAAAACAAACTTAATGCCAATGCAATAGGTAAAATTTTAATTAAAAAAGATCCTAAAATTAATTCATCAAAAAAAAAGCTACTATATCTAGAGCCGTTTATATATTTAGATAGATACTCAAGGCCAATAATTTGCAAAAACAATCCAAAACATAAAAATAAAAAACTAATAATAAGAGATCTAAAAAATAGAACTTTAAAATTATCATCATTTATTAGGAGATATTTGATCAAAAGCATAAAAATTCCAAATCTTAAGTAAGGCAGAGTTTTAATCAAAGAATGGTAGGTGAAGTCAGAAAATAAAGCACTTAAAATAAAGATTGTATATAAAATTAAAAATAATTTAAATTCTATACTTTTTAATAATGATGTTTTCTTGTTTGCAAATATATATATTAAAAAAGATAATGATGATAAACTGACAATTAAATCTGAAACAAAAATACTAAATATTAAACTAAATGGTAAAACTAAAATTGCATATTTATATATTTTAATAAAATTATCTTTCATTTATGAATTTTAATATCTTTAAACCTATTAAATAAACTATAATTTATAATACTTCTAATGATAGATAAAAATAATCTATAAAGTAATTTTTTAAAAAAAATCTTTATGCATTCTTATTATTAATTAAATATTTTTCATACCATTCGAATAAATCATTAACAGTCTCATCAAATTTATATTTTGGCTTCCATCCAAAATATTTTTTTAATTTTTTATGATCCATGTATTGATATGGTATTTCTCCTTTGCTTTTTTTGGATTTCATTAATTGAAAAATAATCTTTAATTCTTCTTTTTTATTTTTAGCAAGATAAAATTTACTTATTACTTCTTTAACAGAAATTGGCTTATTTATTCCAGCATTAAAAATTTCACCTCTTAATTTGGGTTTTTTATAAAGATTTTTTGATAACAATAAATAAAGATCCACAATATCATTTATATAAACATAGTCTCTTAAATCACTTCCATCACCTCTTGGAATAAATTTTTTATTTAAAATTAATGACTTCATAATATCTGGTATCAATGCACTAAAATGAAGCTGTCCTGGACCAAATATATTTGAAAATCTTGTAGTAATAATTGGAAGCTTAAAGAGTTCAGATGAATACGATTTACTTATCATATCTGCACATGCTTTTGAAACATCGTATGGAAAAATAGCTCTTGATGTGTAGTGTTCTTTATAGGGTAATAAGGATTTTGGATACTCACCATACGATTTATCCGATGAGGCAACAATTACTGATTTAATGTTTTTATTTTTTACTAAATTATTAAGTATTGTATAAGTCCCCCTAATATTACTCTCCCACGTATCAAAAGGATCATGATTGGCAACACCCACTTCAACTTGCGCAGCAAGGTGAAAAATTATCTCAAATTTATTATTAGTAATAATTCTTTTAATAAATATATGATTATAAATGTCACCTTTGTATAAAGTGCATTTTTTATTAATTTTTTCATAGTTGAATAACGATTTTTTATTTTTTTTTTGAATTATTCCACTTACTTTTGCGCCAAGAAATACTAATTTTTTTGCTAAATTAGAACCAACAAATCCGTCGATGCCTGTTATTAATATTTTTTTTTTATAAAAAAAATTTTTATTCATTTCTTATTGATTAATTCTTTAAGTATTTAATATTTTTTTTAGCTTCAATTAATTCATTTAGTGTATTTATTGTAATATGCTTACCTTTATGTACATAAGTCCTTAATTTATTTATAATACCTTTATTTTCAAGAAAATCTTGAAATGTTTTAAATTTTTCTAAACTTTTTAGATGTTCTTTTTTCATAAGAAAAAAACCAATATTAAAAAACAATCCTAAGTCAGGTTTTTCTTTAAATGTGATAACTTTTCCATCCGATTTAATATTAAGTAGACCATATTGAGACCTATAATTATATGCAGATAAAACTATTTTTTCTTTATTTTTTAAAAAAAAATTAATTAGTTTATCAAGATTAATATCAACCAAAGTATCTCCATAACATATCATGATATATTCATTTAAATATTTTTTACATTTTGTAATTCTTTTAATTATATCGGTGTTTTTACCTGTGAAAATAAGATTAATTTTTTTATTATATCGCTTTTTTTTTGAAAAAAATGTTTTAAAAGCACTATGTTTAAAACCAGTTGAAATTAAAATATTTTTTAGATCATAGTAATTGAGATGGTCAATTATATATGACAAGATTTCTTTATTCTTAATTTTAATTAAAGGTTTAGGGGTTTTTTTAGTCAATGGATGAAGTCTTTTGCCACTTCCGCCACATAATATAATTGTTGATAAGCTGTTTTTAAAATCCTTATGCATAAAATTTATTTTAAAAATTTAAGTTTCAAATTAAAAAAGTTTTTTGATCCAAGTTCTGGGTGCTACATCATTAATTATCTCAATTTCATAATTATATTGAAATTTTTTTGTACCATTTAGCTTCACATAATTGATAACTTTATCCAAAGATTTTTCTAAAGAAATGGTGGTTTGGTAGTTAAGAATCTTTCTGGCTTTTTCAGAAGAACAAATTGCCTCTCTAACTTCATTTGGTCTATCTAGCTCATAAATTGGGTCTTTATTAAATTGTAATTTATTTGATATAATCCTGTATAACTCGTTAATTGTTATTGGTTCCTCATCAGGACCAATATTTACAATCTCTGATGTTATGTTTGGGTCAAACAATAATTTATCTAAAGGATTTATACAATCAACAATATCTGAAAAACACCTTGTTTGATCACCACTCCCATAAATTATTGGGCTTCTATTTTGTAAAATTAAATTTACCATTATTGATGCTACGTTTCTAAAAGCATCATCATACTTTTGTTTTGGTCCTATTATGTTGTGAGGCACAGCTATATTATATTCAAATTTATGAGTGTTGGATAATATTTTAAGAATATTCTCCGCAGCAAGTTTAGATACTCCATATGGGTCAACTGGTTTTGGTTCAATATGTTCCTCGTAAGGTTTCCTTGCAATTCCATATCTAGCCATAGATGAGCAATAAACTATTCTCTTTACATTATTTCTTATAGCTGCTGTAAAAACAGATACAGATCCAACTACATTATTTTCACATATTACTTTTGGAGAAACATTTGATAAACCCTCATGAGCAAATGCGGCTGCATGACAAACCACATCTACATTCTTCATTATTTTTGTCATACCTTCTAAATCTGAACAATCTATGTTGTGAAATTCTACTTTTAAATCTTCAATATTTTTTAAGTCTCCACCAATCAAAGTATCATTTCCAATAACACTAATGCCTTTTTTAAGACAGTGTTCCGCTAGGTTGGAACCTAAAAATCCAGCAATACCTGTAATAAATATTTTCATAATTAGGTTTATCTACTTAATAGATGTAAATTACAATTATAATTAGTCAGTTATATAAGGATATTTACTAAAATATTTCATCCAATTCCATTTTCCTTTAAGTTTTAATGAAAAGATACTTTCATCATCATTTCTCCAAATATCTATTCTCGGTATTTGAAAATTATTGTAATCATTATGATAGAAATCAAATCTTGTAGTGAATGCTTTTTTATAATGTAATTTTTTTACATTATCAATTATCATCTTATTATATCCTCCAAATGGATAGGAAATTTTTTCAACTTCTGTCGAAATAGTGTCCTCAATCCATTTTTTGCTTTTATCTAACTGATTTATTATTTCATTTTCATTTAATTTCGTCAAATTTATATGATCATATGAATGTGATCCAACCTCAATATTTGGGTATTTTGCTAATTCACATAAATCTTTTTTATTTAAATAATTTGGATTGTTTTCCTTAATTAATTTTGGACAAACAAAAATAATCACATTAATATTATTTTTTAATATCTTATCTAGTCCATATTTTAGAAAATTTTTATAACCATCATCAAACGTAAATATAAAACCATCATTTGAATTTGACAATTTGTTAAAATTTTTTGAAATATAACCATTATTCTTTAAATAGAATATTTGCTCTGAAAATGTTTTCGGGGTTAACTGATAAATATCAGTAGTTAAAGAGTTAAGATTAAAATTTAACGAATGATATGTGAAGACGAGCCTACCTTTCTCTGATGGTTTAATATATTTTGAAAATAAAGAAGATAGAAGTAATTTTTTTTTATTTTTCATTAACTTTTATTTACTTAATCTATTTTAAAAAGATTTATAATTAAATATCCCTAGGTTATATTCTTTTTTGTATTATTAAAATATATTAAAAATGATACTAACAGAAAAAAATTTGTAGACAAAAAAGTACCAAAAATATTTCCTGAAGTTAAAAAAGGTAAATAATTAAAAAAAATTGAAATTATTATTATAAATTTTATATCATCTTTATTTTTAATAAATAATTGAAAAGAATTGTAAAGTAGGTAAAACATAAAATATAAATAAAAAAACAATCCAATTAGTCCAACTTCAGACAAAATTTGAAGAAATATATTATGAGGATGTGTAGAACAACAATTTACTGTATCGCAAAATTCTTTTTTTTTACAATTATTCCTGAAAGACTTTATTCCTCTACCAAATAGTTGTTCAATAAAATTTCCTTTTTTATACATTAAATATGCACTTTGAAAGTGTGCATTGTGTTGATCAGTATATATTTTTAAACTTTTAGGGTTCTTCCATTCTGTCAAAAATTTAGTATTTTCTAGAGTGTTTAAAACCATTCTATCTTTTACAACGCCATCAAGATTAACTATTGCAACAATACATGTCACGGTAACTGAAATAAAAAGTAAAACTTTTTTTAAATTAAATAATTTACAAATTGTAAAAAAAGATATTAAAACTGTAGTTGCAAAAGCTGTTCTTTCTCCAGAAACAAAAGATAATAATAAAACAAAAAGTAAGATTGGAAAAATAAATGGTTTATATTTTTCTTTAATCAATAGAAGTAATATTACAAAAGCTAAGTATTTTGAGATAAAACTCCCCAAAATAAGTTCATTTCCAAATAAACCGCTGACCCTATGAGTAATTTCTTGTTTGAAGCCTAGTAGGTTTACACCAAACAAATACTGAAAAAATCCGTCAATAAGTACAATTATGAAGACAGTAAAAAATATAAAAATTAATTGTTTATAAAACTTACCGCTATTATTAAGTAAATAAAAAACACACAAACAAAAAAAATAAAACCTCAAATATTTTATAGTAGCTGTAATTGTATACTGATCATTATTGACAAGAGCGTTTATTAGTAAATATAAAAAAAACACAGTTAAGTATAAAACTTCAGTATTTATATTTGATTTAATATTTTTAATATTAAAATAAAAGTAGATTATGAATATAAATGAATAAACATTTAAAAAATTCATAGGAAAATTTCCAATTACAATTGAGATTGGTAAAAAAAGATACAAAAAGCTAGAAAATATAAAAAATTTATTCTTTGAGAAGTTCATCATAAAAAATATTAACTTTATTGACAATATTATTCCTATTAAACTTTATTTTTAGTTTATAATAGTTTCCTTCAAAAGAATTTTTTTTTGATTTAAAAATTTTTATAATTGAATTTTCCAAACTCAATATATCACCAACCTTATGAATATATCCATTCATATTTTGTTTTATTACATCTTCTGACCCAGGTATCGAATATGTAACTGTGGGTAAGTTATAGTTTATTGCTTCCATTAGTACAGTGGGCATACCTTCAGTTTTTGAAGGAAATAAAAGTAGATCAGAATAAAATAAAATCTGACTTACATCGTTTATTTTTTTTAACCAAATTATACCAGGATATCTTAATATTGAATAATTTTTTTTTTTGGAAAAACTTAATTCATCAAAGTCTCCTACAATAATTAATCTTTTATTTTTAATATTAAGTTTTTTAAAAACTTTGATTGCAATTTCAAAATTTTTTTCTTTAATTAGTCTTCCGATAAATAAAAGATTAAAAGTTTTCTTCAAATTATATTTTTGACCAATAAAATTTTTTTTAAATTTTTTTTTTTTTGTAATTCCAGCTCCAAATATTTGAATATATGGTTTTGAAATATTTAATTTATCTGTAAAATATTCTCTATCATGGTTGTTTACATAGATAAAATAATCAGAAAATATAGAAATAATTTTGTATAAAAAATTATAAGCAATTTTTAAAAATTTATATTTTGATATAGATACTGCACCCATACCAGTTATCATTAACACTGTTTTTGCAGAAAATATTTTTGCAATTGGGGGAACTAAGAGATTTGGATGTAAAGTGTATGTTTGAACTAAATTTGGTTTTTTCTTAAAAAACATAAATAAAAACTTAGAAATTATGATTATTTGAGAGAGAATACCTCTATTATTAAATAGATTATTTAATTTTACACAATTTATTTTTTTTTCTAAAAAAAAATTTACATATTTGTCACTATTGGCAACTAATATAATGTTATATCTTTTCGACAAACTAAAAATTATTTCTTTTCGAAATAGATAAAATGATTTAAAAGTATTTGAAACTAAATAAATATTCTTGGTCATTTCAATTTACTAATTGATATATTTTGGTGAAAATTATTAATAAATTACAACATAATCAATTAATAAAGTGTTACAAGTTGTAATAAATTTGATATTTATTATTAACAAATTTTTTAGAATTAATCATGCTATTAAGTATTATAATCCCTTGTTATAACGAGAAAGACACTATTAGAGAAATAATTAATAAAATAAATGATACAAACATCTTAGGTTACAAAAAAGAAATAATAGTAATAGATGATAACTCAACTGATGGAAGTTCATTAATTTTAGATGAAATTTTAAATGATAATAAAATATCAAAATTAATCAAAAATGACAAAAATTACGGTAAAGGTTTTTCAATAAGAAAGGGCATAGAGTTTTCATCTGGTGATATTATTCTAATTCAAGATGCTGATTTAGAATATGATCCTGCTGATTATAATAAGCTACTAGAGCCTATTAAAGAAGGATATGCAGATGTAGTTTATGGCTCAAGATTTCTAGGATCATCAAAAGTAAGAGTTTTATACTATTGGCATAGTCTTGGTAATTACTTTTTAACTCTACTTTCAAATATGCTTACAAACATAAATCTAACCGATATGGAAGTTTGTTATAAAGCATTTAAATCTAGTATTTTAAAAGATATCAACTTAAAAGAAAATAGATTTGGATTTGAACCTGAGGTTACAGCTAAAATATCAAAAATCAAAAATCTAAGAATTTATGAAGTAAGTATAAATTACTACGGCAGAAAATATTCGGATGGGAAAAAAATAACATGGAAAGATGGTTTTAGCGCTATAAGATGTATTTTTATTTATAATTTATTTAGATGATAAATGAATTATTAAAAAAAAAATATTTAACAGTATTCATCATATTTATTTGTTCTTTTTTTATTGGTATTTTATTTTTATACATTGAAAGAAAAATATTAGGAATTTCTTCAACTTTTAAAACTTGAGC
>Ga0209425_10007418_pt1 | contig 10306 bp, 9 predicted proteins | sample COG_05_FD_184749 | JGI IMG/M metagenome (GOLD analysis project Ga0209425, IMG submission 184749) | Pelagic Microbial community sample from North Sea - COGITO 998_met_05 (SPAdes) (version 2) | ecosystem: Environmental > Aquatic > Marine > Neritic zone/Coastal water | place: Helgoland, sampling... | reverse complement strand
CTCAGTTTCAGTATAAGAATCTACTATTGTATCTCCCACTACCAAGACTTCTTGTTTATCCATATCATCCAGTACGCTATATAAAGAATCAAAATTAATATTTTCCGATTCCAATAATATTCTTAACTTCTCATATTTTAATATAGGGGGCTTTTGATCAATTATGGATGTAGAAGAAAAAACAATATCACCAGGAGTAAAAATAATTTCTCCCCCATATGACTCAACTAATTTTTTTTCTTCTAGGGTCTTTGGATGCAATCCATCTGTAATATAATCTGAACCTTTTGCGAAGTAATCTGGTTTAATAGTATTTATATTCTTAATAGGTTTTGAATTAGTATCTATAATTACATAATCTACCATATCTAGGACAGATAAGTTAATTGCTCTTAATTCTTCTGGGACATAAGGTCTATTATCACCTTTAGTAATATGCACATCACAAGTAAGACTTGCTACAAGTATATCAGCTCTTGAAGAAGCAAACATTAAGTGTCTTATGTGCCCTGGATGTACAATATCAAAATTACCATGGCACATAATTATTTTTTTTTGTCTAGGCCTATTACCTACTATTTTAACAATTTCTTCAGCAGTTTTTATTTTATTTTTATAATGATTATCATTCATAATAAAATGTATATGAAATAAGTAGCTTATTGTAAATTATTAAACCAGGTTTTTGTTGCTACTTCAATAGATTTCTCATCCCATAATGGAGCATCTTTCCAATAATTAATATCAGCCAATACTTTTTTTACACCATTCTCGAAAGATACTTTAGGCCTCCATTTCAATTCTTTAGAAATTTTTGTTATATCTGCCCAAGTTGATTGAGGTTCACCTGGTCGTTTTGGAATATAAGATACTTTGCCATCTAGTAATTCAACTAAATAATTTATAGATTGGGGGTTTCCTGCACCTAGATTATAAATTTCTCCTACTTTTTTAGTTATACTTGCCTTATAAAATGCATCAGCTACATCAGTGACATATAGAAAATCTCTTGTTTGCTTGCCATCCCCAACTACTGTAAAAGGTTTTCCAGCTAATTTTTGCTTCAAAAAAACACCAAATACAGCACCATAAGTACCAGATGTTTTAGACCTAGTTCCATATGCATTAAATATTCTTATAACATTTACAGGTAAATTATATACTTTATTCCAATGTAAAACTGAACACTCTCCCAAATATTTACTTAAGGCATAAGGATATTTAAGAGAAATTTTTGCATTTTCACTTGTAGGCACTTTAGCAAGTCCATAACAAGAAGAAGAGGCAGCATAAACTAATTTCTTTACTGAATTTAATCTTGCTCCCTCGCACACTTTAATTGTGCCTTGTGTATTAACACTCATATATTCTTCGGGATATTCTATTGAAGGAACTATATCTCCAATTCCTGCAAAATGATAAATATAATCTATAGAACTATATATATTATCGTCTGAATTAATTTTTCTTATATCTCTCTCATCTAGAATTAAGTTTTTATTATTCTTATGATGCTCCAGGTTGATATATTTTCCAGCTATTAGATTATCTATTACTCTTACATTATATCCTTTATTTAAGAGCAGATCTACCATATGACTTCCGATAAAACCTGCGCCTCCTGTTACTATTGCATTAGGCATTTAAGACACTCTACTTTATATTTTTATTTTTCATAACTGCTACATTCATATATCTATCATCAGTTAAACTATTCGGCAATTTACCTTTTTTAAAAGCTATACATAAATCATATACTGCATCTTCTAAAGATCTGATAGGTTTATATCCAAGAACATTATATATTTTATCTGAATTAATTTGATATGATCTATTATCATCTGAAGGAACCTTTTCAATAATAATATTATTTCTATTTTCGAATTTATTTAAACTATTACTAACAATTTCTGCAATTTCATTAACAGAATAATTTTGATATCCAATATTAAATATTTCGCCAGAAATTTTATTTTCTGGCGCTTCTAAAAATAATTTATATGCATCTGCCATATCTTTTATATGAAGATTAGGTCTCTTTTGAGTTCCTCCGAAAACCAATATTTTATTATTATTAAATGCATGATTTGTAAGTATATTAACTGTTAAGTCTAACCTACATCTAGGACTATATCCACATATGGTTGCAGGTCTAAGAGTAACACATAAAAAATTTTCATCCTGATGCTTAAATAATATTGGCTCACACATTGCCTTATATTTGTTATATTGTGTTAACGGAACTAATGGGTGCTCTTCAGTAACATTAGGTGATTCTGAAACACCATAAACAGAACTTGAAGAACAATAAATAAATCTTTTAACTCCAGCTTCTTTAGACGCAATAACTAATGGCTCAAAACAACTATAATTTATAGAAGTCGATAAATCAGGATCTAGCTCAAAACTTGGATCATTAGATATACACGCCATATGTATAACTGCATCAACATTTTTTACTGTAGCTCTAAATAAAGAAATATCTCTGATATCGCCTTTAATAATAGTTAAATTCTTAGTTTTAGGTAAAGTTCCTTCATCAAAGAACATTGCGTCATATACAATAACCTTATAATTACCTTTTAATAATAGAGGAACCAAAACATTACCAACGTAACCAGCACCTCCTGTTACTAGAACTGTATTAATACTTTCTAACTTCAATATATTATTCCTTTAATTAATATTAAGATTATATTTAGCTGCTTTGGCATCATTATAGAACATTTGCACAGTCTCTTTACTAAAGAGATTTAAATCCTTACCAATATTTTTAAATTTATTAATTAAATCCTGTGAAACCGTAATAATATCTGCTCCTGCTTCTTCAGCATTATAAATATTAAATAGTTCTCTAGGGCTAGCCCAGAGAAACTGTATATTAGATCTGTTTTTAATTTTTTCCTTACAATCCTTAAAATGATTTATAGGATCTATTCCTGAGTCTGCAATACGTCCAGAAAAAATAGAAATTACTGCAGGTGTGTTTTTATTTAAATTAGATACAATATTGCTAACTTGATCTGAAGTAAAAACAGCAGTTATATTAAGCTTTATTCCAGCATCTGATAAACTTTTAATTGCTGAACCTAAAAAATCACCGTGCGTATTAGTTACTGGTATTTTTACGTATACGTTTGATGACCAAGAGGAAATAAATTTAGCCTGCTTTATAATTGAATCTGAATCATCAGCAAAAATTTCAAAACTTACAGGCTTATCTTTTACTAAATATAATACATCTCTAGCAAAAGTTTCATAATTATCAATTCCTTGATTTCTCATTAATGTTGGGTTTGTGGTGAAACCTTTAATTAATGGTTCTTTATAAAGAAGTTCAAAAGTTTTAATATCTGCTCCATCTGCAAAAATTTTTATATTAAGTTTATCTAAGCTTTTACTGATCATACAAAACTCCTTTTATACATTTAAAATTTTTTTTTCAGCTTCTTTCAGTGAATTTACTATAATATCAGGCTTATATGGCATAGGCATATCATATTTTCTATCAATTAATATAGTTTTACATCCTGCGTTATAACCTGCACCTATATCTCTCCAACTATCTCCAATAATATAACACTTTTTCAAATCTAATTCCCACTTATTTGCAGCCTCTAATAACATTCCTGGGTTAGGTTTATAACATTCACATTCATCGATACATGTACATACTTTAATTTCATCTATAGGCAGTATTTTTTTTAACTGATCATGCATTTTTTCCAAAATATCTTTACTAATAATGCCTCTACCTACATCTTTTTGATTTGTAACAATAATAATTTTAAATAATTGATTTTTTAAATTATTAATTACACCTATAGCTTCAGAATAAATTTTAAAATCTTTAAGTTTTTTAGGAGCAAAAGCCCTACCATTTACAATAATAGGTTCATTTAGAACCCCATCACGATCAAAGAAAATAGCTTTTTTTAACAAAACTTTATTACCATTTAGTTGCATTCACAGCTAAACTTGGATGAGAAACTATACAATGCCAAATAACAGCCTGAAATGCTTCAGACATTGGAGTTACTAATGTGGTATCTTTAACAGGAATAACTATACTAATATCGCTATTTTTAGCTGCATATCCATCAGCTTTGCCAACTAAAGAAAAAACTTGAGTATTATTAGATTTCGCTGTTTCAATTGCGCTAATTAAATTTAAACTAACATTTTTTTCTATACTCCCTCCACCTACAGAAAAAATAAGTATTGCATCATTAGAAGATAATCTAGAAACTCGTAAGTATTCTGAAAATATGGTTTCAAAACCCTCATCATTTGTTCTTGCAGTTAGTTCAGATACATTATCCGTAGGAGCGTAAGCTTCTATATTACATAATTTTCTAAAATCATTAACAGCATGACTTGCATTTCCTGCAGACCCTCCTATTCCAAGGATAAAGAGTCTTCCATTATTTTTCCTTAATTTGATAAGACTATTAATGAGTAATTTTATAGAATCACATGGTATATTTAAACAATCATCTGAAAATTTCTTAAAATAATTAACTATAAAATCCATCATAAACCTATTATTAAATTTATTTATCCATCAAATAACTGTGTTTGTTTAAAAATCTCCAAGAAATTTTTCCTGAATCCTTCAAACCTTCATTTCTATTATACTTATTAGTAAATTTATTAACTGTAAAATATTTATTCATAAAATTATCTCTAATATTTTCATCCTTTACAGATAAATTAACATTATTAATTAGATCTAACATATCTTCAGTTAATAATTTTATGTCATCATTATCATTTTCAATAATTTCTATTCCTTTTAAAGGATTATTTTTATTATATCTATAGACACCTAATTTAGCATCATTTATTTCCTTATAATTTAAAAATCTTTTATCTTCTTTTAACCACATTAATTTTGGAATAAACAAACAATTAGCTTGAAGAGATGATATAGTTATGGGCCAAATATTAGTACAAGCTACAGGTACATTAAAAAGGTGAGAAACAGATATTAATCCACTAGGACCACCTAAAAAAAATTTACAATTAGCCGGCAAGTATACATCCATAAAATCATTTTGTTTTCTATGAGCATAATCAATAATGTACTTCGACATTTTAGTATTTAGTTTTTGATTATCACCATTACTCATTCTCACGCATTTACCCCCTCGCCTATTTATAAGATTAGCTGATTCTTCTAACATTTCAAATTTACTATCTCTTATGTCATGATAACTATAGTCTTTATTACTAAATCTTTTTTTTAAATATACTGAACTCCGACTATGGAGACACACAAACCAATCATCAGCAGTAATTCCCATTTCTTTAGCTAAATTGATACCTTTAGTATTTTCTTTACAATTAAATTTTATTGTAGAGTCTTTTATAGGCAAACCTCCCTGAAGAACTTTTAAAGGTCCAAAATGTCTATTTTTTGCTAACCATGGTGCACAAAGGTGAAAAATAAAATCTAATTTATTACTTTCAACAAAGTTGAGGTGTTTCTTCCACATATTATATAATGTCTTATTTGCAGGATTATTTGGCACAATAAATACATTAAATTGTCTCTTATTTTCTAAGTCTACTTCTTTTGATCTAATTAACACCTCATAATAGGTAGCTAGATGACCTATTCTTCCTATTTCACCCCGGTATATCCTAATTTTAATAAATGGTTCTAGTATCCACAAAGAGTAGGTTAAGGGGACTACGATTATTCGTATCATAAATCTTATAAAAATATATAAATTGCTATTAGTAGCTTTATTAATTTTTCTATAAATTTTTCTAAACATAATTAAACCCTTTAAAATTAAGTTTCTTAGAAATTTTTAAAAATATAAATTATTCTCAATTTAAATCTCTATTAAATATAAAAATATAATTTATAGTAATTTGATTATTTTACAAGCAAGTGTTAAGTATAGAACAGTTAAAAAATTATAAGGTAGATAATGCTATATAAATCTCCATTTAAAATAGATAATCCATCAGCAATATATGAAAAACTTCAAAATGGAAGTGGTGTCATTGTTTTTGGTACAGGAAATATGGGCAATATAGTATTAGCAGCCCTTAAAAGAGCTAACATAAATATTATATGTCTTACAGATAACAATAAATCCAGGTGGGGAGAAATATATAACGGGCATAAGGTTATACCTCCAAGTGAATTAAAGAATACTAATAATGAAATTCCTATACTTGTGGCATCAGATTTAACGCATCCATATATCCACCGTCAGTTGAGAGATATGCAAGTTACTAATGTATTTGATTGTGATTTTATTTTTGCAGAATTAAATCTTACGCTAGAGGAGTGTAATATATATTGGTCTAAAGAAAAAGTAAGACAAAAGATAGATGCTTATATGTATGATTTAATAGCTCAAAAAAATAAAAAGAAAAAGCTTAACATAAAAGCAGTAGATTTAGTTTTAACTGAAAAGTGTTCACTTAAATGTGATGGATGTTCTAATTTAATGCAATATTATGCTAAACCAGTAGACGAAGATTTTGAGCAATGTATAAAATCTATTGATAAATTTTTAAATACTGTTGATTACGTATTCGAAATTAGAGTATTAGGCGGAGAACCATTCATGTATAAAAGAATCTATGAAGTTATAGAGCATTTATATAAATATGATAATTATGGAAAACTTCAAATAAATACAAATGGAACAATATGTCCTTCACCAGAAAAATTAAAATTATTTCAAAATGAAAAAGTATTTTTTGATATATCTAACTATGGAAAATTATCTAAAAATATTGATAAATTAGTTTCAGAATTAAACAGATTAAATATTCGTCATAGTGCCCAAAAATCAAATTCATGGCAAGACTGTGGAAAAATAATTGAAACAGATAGAACTATTGAAGAAAATAAAGAAGTATTTGGAAACTGTTGTGAAAACCAAGGTTTAACTATTCTTCATGGACACCTATATTTATGTCCATTTGCAGCTAATGCCACAAATCTAAAAGCTATTCCTTATCATTCAAAAGAAATTATTAAATTAGAAAAACATAGTAAGAGTGAATTAAAGGAACTTATAAGTAACTTATATTTTGAAACTGAATTTTTAGAAGCTTGTAAATCTTGTAACGGCAGAGATCATAATGTAGGAACTATTGATGCAGCAGTTCAATTAAAGGAACCTGTAAAATATAAAATAGTTTCGTAATTAATATTTAATTTTTACTATTTGTTTTTTATTCATTCCATTTTTAATCAAATTATCTGAAATTTTGTTAAGTGTTTTATCACGTTGATGAGTAATAACTACCAAAACATCTCTAATATTACCTTTAATTTCATCAAAAAATATCTGAGAATTTATAGTTTTAAAACCTAAAAAGTTGGTATTAATATATTCTTTACCATCATCTATTACACCACTTATATTATACCCATTCTCTTTTAATGCTTTAATTGTAGCAGCAGTATATTTATGACGACAATAAGTATAAATATTTAAATAATTATTAGATAAATTCTTTACCAACTTTATTTTGTTACTTACTATTGTTTCTCGGTATTTTAATAAGCCTTTGTAACCTCCTAATTCCATTACTAAAGAATAAAAATTAATATTTTCTGTTAGTTTTATTAGACCATTTAAATTATGCTTATCTTTCTCTATAATATAAGACAATTTTTTTAATTCATTTTTATTTAGTAAAATTAGCAAAGATGAAAATATTCCAAACGCATCTTGAATATATGAATTATTGAAATTATTTTTAATTTCATTAAAATTAGCACTCGTATTAAAAATATAAAACTCTATAAGTAAAACTAATGTAGACTTTGCTGCTTCAAACCCCTGAGTGTGATTGAGACTAAAATCTCTATCTTTTTTATTATAAAATTCTTGAGGCATAAAACTAAAACTTTTCATATAACAAATAAGTTTAGCGACAAAAAGTTCACTCTCTCCAATTCTTATCTTAGGAAAATAAATCATATTATCAGTTATAAAACTTTTTTTTACTACAAAAGACCAACAATCCGCAAAAGGAAATTTATGTTTATTTAAATATTTAATTAATTTTTCAGCACAATTAGTATTATTAATATTATCTTGAATTAATTTATAATTTGATTGAGGAAAAGTATCTTTTTTATAATGTACTACTAAAACTTCAGGATAATTTCTATTTATAACTTCACTATAAAGATTTTTTAATGCATTTTTATAAAGTTCATCATCACTGTCAACAAATATGATATAATCTCCGGAAGCTTTATTTATACCTTCATTTCTGCTATCACCCACTCCTGAATTCTTCTTTTTATTAATAATCTTAATATTATTATTTAATCTTTGATAATTTTTACATATTTTTAATGTTTTATCATTAGAACAATCATCTACTATTATAATTTCTACATCTGAATAGTTTTGAACTAAAATACTTTCAATAGTTGATTCTATAAAATCTTCTGAATTATATACTGGTATTACTACACTAAATAAATATGACATAATTTTTATAGCTCATTAATTAATTTTTTGTTAAATCTGTCCTAATTTGGCCATAGGTTCTAAAAGGACTATAACTACTATTACCTAATATTTTTCTAAACCTAGAATAAAAAGAATAATTAATCTTTTTAAAATTAAATAGATCCATATTTCCAGTGTTGGGATAATAGGGATTCTTTACAGTTATTGGTAATGCTACTCTAGGAATATCTAAACCATTTTTAACAGTTCTATGTAGAGTAAAAGCTGTAAATAAAGCTATAGAACCTGATTCTATTTTTAAAATACTTGCTTTATGATTCTTTGGTATCTCAATTGGTTCTCTATTTTTATGAGGTATATGACCCCAAGTATGAGATTCATTAACTACTTCTATAGTACCCATTCCAGGCATCAAATTTATAGGAACCCATAATTGTAGAGCTTCAACTCCCATACCAGACCAATATTCTTGATGATATTTTTTAAACAAATAATCATTCTTAGTTTCGTTTTTATCATTTATTGCCATTTCAAAATCTGAAAGATACTCCAAATCAGGACCAAGTAAATCCATCAGAACATTAGTAACTTTATTATTAAATATTAATGTATCGATTAAACCATTATCAACAAGTCGTTTAGATAATAAAACTTGTATTTCATGTTGAGAAATATTTTTTTTTACTTCATAAAAATTATTTTTAAAATCTTTAAAAGGTTTTTGATTACTAATAGTTAAGTACTCTATTAAACAATTATTAATATCTTCCTGAATTAAATTAATAGACTTATTATCTATACAATTTTCAATAATTGAGAACCCATCAGAAACTAGCTGGTCAAATATTTTATTAATCAAAATAAAATTTCCTTATTATAAAATTTTAAAATTCTTAATTGCCATGAATTTTATATTCTGTTCCATCTTGAAGGAAAGTATCAAATACCTGACAAATATGTCTTATAAAATACCTACCCAAAGTAGTAACAGAAATTATATTATCAGAAAAAGTTAAAAATTCTTTTTTCTCTAATATGGCTAACCTAGAAATTTCTGTTTCAAAATAATCTGTAAAATTAATATTATATTTTTGGCTTATAAAATTAGTATCTAAAATTTGATTACATTGTAAAGAAAAATTACATTCTCGCCTAATTAAGTCATCCCTGCTCAATTCATAATGTTTTGATATTGGAAATATATTGTTCTCTATATTATCCTTATATTCCGGTAAATTATAAGTTGCTTGAAAATAATTATTTCCAAAGGAGCTAGTAGATGTAGGTCCTAAACTAATAATATCTTTTGTAAACCCAGGAGTTTCTCCTCCAAAATTTCTATAAACAGTTTTATTCTTTTTTGCAATTGCTAATTGATCATCTTTTTTTGCAAAATGATCAATACCTACCCATTCATATCCCGATTCAATTAGAGCCTCGGTAGATTCTAGAAACATTATAGGTAAGTCTTTTTCATTAGGCAAATCAGACTCTTTAATCATTTTCATATGTTTTCTAATATTAGGAATATGTGCATATTTAATTAATGTAATTCTTTCTGGTGATAGAATTTTTGTTAACCTTATAGTCTCTTTGAAAGTTTCAATTGTTTGTCCGGGAAGACCATATAATAGATCAAAGTTTACACCTTTAAATTTTTTTTGTATTTCTTGTTTAATTAGTGATTCAATTAATTTGAATGGTTGAATTCTATTTATCTTTTCCTGAACATTTTTATCAAAATCTTGAACACCAAAGGAAATTCTATCTACTCCAAAAGATGCATAATAATCAAAATCGTCAAAATTAACTGTTCTAGGGTCTATTTCCATAGAAAATTC
>Ga0209425_10007404_pt1 | contig 10321 bp, 18 predicted proteins | sample COG_05_FD_184749 | JGI IMG/M metagenome (GOLD analysis project Ga0209425, IMG submission 184749) | Pelagic Microbial community sample from North Sea - COGITO 998_met_05 (SPAdes) (version 2) | ecosystem: Environmental > Aquatic > Marine > Neritic zone/Coastal water | place: Helgoland, sampling... | reverse complement strand
ACCAAAGTCACCTTTGCGTAAAGAACCTAGTGATTTGTTGAGCCAATCTAAACGCCATCGTAGTCCAGGCGTTTGGATTTGCGATTCATATATTTCATGTAAGTCCATGTTAACAGGAGTAGCCTCTTCTGTTTCTGTATCTTCATGTTCTAATTCATTAAATTTATTTAGTAACTCTTCTACTTTAGCCGTACCATCTTCTACATCTAATGCAAGTTTAGCCACTTCGCCTGCAATACATCGCTGTTTGTGTGCATTAAGATATGCATACACATTTTGTTCTGTCAACTCAAGCTCTAGTATTCTATCTAATAGGTCTGATAGTTCATTGCGTTCACTATCTTCTAATAGATAACTACTATGATATGCTAATTCTAAATCACTCTTACTCATTGAAGTCTTGTCAGACTTCTCATAGTAACTATGAATTACCATAAACAATTTATATAAACTAACAAAGTTAGTTTTAATATAATTTAAGTTTAGATGTTTGTAGAATCTATCGTATGCCGTTCGTTCTGTCATGAACAGCTTGATGATTAACTCTTCAACCATTTTAATATCTCCTCTTTGTTATACTCTTTAGGGTCTAGCGCACTGATGATAGCCTTGCTAGTTACACCTGCTTCACGCAGATTGTTTCTTATACGTATAGATTGTTTAGCCTTATCTCTATCTAACCATATATGTACTGTGTCATATTGCTTAGATAACTGGGCGACAACTTGCTTGCTCATAGAGGAGCCAAGCAAAGGTGTAGCACAGAAACCTTCATTTCTACATCTAGCTATTTTAATTGCAGACAGTACATCTTCTACTGCAACTATTATTTTACCTTCACCATATATCTCAAGAGGTTTTATACCTTGAGACATATACTTCATGTTACCAAAGCCAAAGTTACGGGCTTGCCAGTAGCCTGTGTTTTGTATTAAGACAAGTAACTGTCTGTTCATACACCAAGCAATACCATATTGTTTTATTTCTTGAGGTGTAATGTTATACTTTAGTAACCATTGCATAGCAGTACGAGGTATTTCTTTTACTGTATCAATGAGACCAATACCATTAGCCACATGTTGTTTCGTTCGCTGTTTGATACGCTCTCTCAACGATGCAGTGTCAGATTTCTTATCGTATTTACTACAACTAAAACAATAATAATTGTCAGCATACTCACCCCTAGCATCACTAGAACCACAGTGAGGGCACGGACCTAGCTTAATAAATCTACTCATACACACTCCTCGCAATTACGCATTAGCATCTCGGCTTACAGCCACCGATGCTTTCTGCTTATTCCTCGTCATATTCATCATCTACATGACGCAAGTCTTCTCGCTCATCAATGTCATTAACATCACTTTGTATAGTACTAAAGCATTTGTTACATAGGTCTACAAACTCACCTGATTCATGATGCTTACGAGTAGACTCAAAGTCAGATAGATTTTTATCACATGCACGACATCGCATTAGAAACAAATCCTTGTGCCATCATCATATACAGTGCATGTATATGTACCATCAGGTGTATACACTGTTTCTGCTTGTACATACATAGTACATACAAAGAATAGTCCAGCTATTAATGTAAGTGTTTCTAGTTTCATTTTACATCTCCTAGTTGACAGCATGATTCTATTATTTGCTGTTGTCTTTCTTCTTCTTCTTCTTTCTTACGCAACCATATCTCATCACCAATAGCATCTACATCTGGTTCATGTTGCTCTCTTGGTTCAGGTGGATTCATATCTCTTTCTTTATCATACATATTAATTCCCCTCGAAATCATTTATAAATTCATCAACAACTACCTCGACATCCTTCGGGACATCTCGTAGTTCTACTTTATCACCCGCTTCATTTTCTACTACTATATACCATGTTAACATAATTTACTCCTTATATAAATATTATACCATACTATTAATTAAAAGTCAAACGACTTATTGTAGCTATAAGAGTCACCATCTTCCCATGATTCTACTATAGATAAAGGAACTTTAGTAAAGATAGTAGGGTTCATGTATTCACCAGTAATTAGTGTACAAGTTTTACTTTTACTGTTTATATTTTCTACTTCAACCCATTCACCTTTTTTAATAGTTACTGTGTCATCACCTATACCATAGTCATAGTCTTCATTACATACTACCCAATCACCAGAGGCGAGGGAGCAGGAGTCCTTGGCTGCCACGGGCAGCGAAGAGCGATGCGTACCTTGCTTACCATAATTCATATATGGATATGTAACTGGTTCAGGTTTCTTCCAACTATTATTACTATACCATACACCATCATGCCATGAACCTTTCTTTTCATTCATGATACGATAGTTACCATGTCTATCAAGAAAGACTAGCTTACTATAGCCGATTACATTTTCAATAAGCTCAACCATTGGGTCATCAAACAATCCCATGTTGCCATGTTTAGCTACAATCTTTTGTAATATAGACTTGTTGAAATCTATAGTATCTGATTGTTTATCATCACCGTAACCAGAGATAATACCATTGTGAATAAAACCAAGCCCACTATTAACAAGGAACGGATGGCAATTGTTTTTATCAATTGGACCGTGCGTTTTAATACGAAAGTGTAGTAGTACTTGTTTGTTCTCATGTGGTTTATACTCCTTGTAAAATTGTTTGAATGTAAAGTAACCTTTCTTTACAGTCAGTTCTTTGTTTTCTGCAAACATAAAGCCTGCACCATCTGGATTAGCATCGTAACATCTTTGTAATGTAGACTTACTAATCTTTTTGTTTTCTGATTTCATTATTGCTATGCACATATTGTTGACTCCTTAATATAGTTATGTAATTCTTTAAAGTCTTTCTTAGTGTTGTCTAACCATGTTACGAAAGATTTAAAGTATGTTTGTTGCTCTAATGATACACTATGTATTGCTGGTTTGCAATACTCAATCATTGCTTTTACAAATTGCATGCGTATGTTGAACTCCAACTTGTTAGCTGGTGTTGCAAAGATACGCAATTCAATTGTCTTTTTGTTGTTAAGGTTAACAAAGTTATACCTTCCAACATATCTATCTTTAACTGCTTGTCGATAGGGTGTATACTTATCATAGCCATCTTCACGATTTTGATAATTTGTAGTACCACGACCTGCTATTAGTTTAACAAAGTCTTTATTGTCTTCACGATTCATAAACTCAACAAGCTTACCAGCACCTAGATATGTAAATGCTCTACGACTAATGTGTACATGCATACCACATGATTTATGTGGATGTATATACTCTGGTAAGTCAGTCAAGAATGAATCGTATCGTGCTAGATGTGTTGTATATCCTGCTGGTCTAGACACTAACTCAAAGCCATTAGTTATACTACCATCATCTTTCATGAGAGCATGACCAAACATTGTATTACCTACATACAATCGACCAGCTTTACGCTTGTCTACTTGGAACTCCATTTCAATACCAAGATAAGGTTCTGACTTAAGTTTTTGTCTATCAAAGCCAAGTGTTTCCTCTACTCTGTGAGTATAGTTATGAACACGATAGTCACGACCACAACAATCAACACATACACCATCAACTGTCTCTGTATCAACACACTTAACATTACATTCAGTGCATCTAACAACTTTGACTTCACGACTATCATAACATGAACCATCAATCATTATCTCATTTTCTTTTAAGAATGTATGATTGTCTGGGTCATATTCATATCCGAAAGCTAGAATATCATCAGAAGACATTGTTCCTTGACAATATGTTTGAACACCTGATAACCTAAATCTAACCATGTTACTTCTGATATTTATTTCTTTAGTAAATGGACATTGTTCTAAGTTAACATCATTATCAAGAAACATACGCATACTGTCTAATAAATTAGGATTAAACATATCATCTTGAATAATAGATTGTTGCATTTCATTTTGTAATTCTTTAAGCATAACATTTGTTATTTTACTACCTTGAGCAAAACCATTAAGTCTACGTTTAAGATGATTCTTAAAGCCTGACTTTAATCTACCATCATTGTAACGCATTTGTAATGGATTAAGTTTGTAATACAATGCGTCAAACATAGCACGACTATCAGAATGTCTACGAGTTAGTAAATCTTTACAGTATATATCTACTTCTGTATAACGAAAGTTCCACATCTGTTCATCATTCCATGATACTAAACACTTGTCATACTCACCTTGTTCAGCTAGATTTTCTGAGTACTGTTTAGACATAAGTTTGAAACAAGGTATATAAGTATAATCATACCCACTTGGATGTTCTTCACTTCTACTTACATAAATTTTACGTTTGTAAGTAGAACGAATGATATACAAGTCATCTGTAATACTTAGAACTTCACCTTGTTTGACTAATGAATCAGGGTCAGTAACAGTATAAGTATTTTTAAATGTTACATGTGTAATTGCTTTCATTGACAAGTCCTCTTGATGAATTGAAAGACATCTTTAGGTGGTCGTTTGAATGCTTTGACTACTCTAAAGTCTGAACCTATTTTCTTAACACGAACACAATTATCCCAGCCATCTTTCCAGAAGACATCAAATAGATTGTTTGTTACATTTTTGATTATCATAACATACTCCATGTAATTAATAAAAAAAGAGACGAGGCTCTCACGAGGGACGAGCCGAGGAACGCATGTTGTATTGTTGAAGCTTTCGTATTTCATTTAACAATACAGGTCGACTCATGTTGCTTGGTTGAGGCAATTTGCCAAACATACTATAGAACTCCATACAATATATAGTGTTGAGTTCGTCAGTATTAACTGCACCTATACCATAACCTAGATTATACCATTTATCCATTATATATCCTTTTATTATATAGTAACATGATTTTATCATAATTACAATTGTGTTTAGAAATTAATGTTTGAACTTGAGCAATGAAACTTATGTCTGTTCGCACATTGTATTGCTTGAATAATGTATCTAATTTATCACACATTTTGTTCATAATCATACCTCCATCCATCACAGTTAGTAAATATAGTAGGAGTATGAGGTTCTTTGTGTTTGATTTCTTTATGCTCCCAATAAGGTTCATTGAATTTTTTATCTAACTCATCTTGCTCATTAGCAATCCAATCAACATAATTTACTTCACTGTTTTTAAGATACTTACTAAATCGCCAACCATCATTAAATAAATCATCAGTGAATTCATCAACGATTTTTGTGGCATTTTGCTTTACTAGTTGTATAAACATAATTATTCCTTGCATAGTTAAAAAAATTTACGCATATTGCTATGACCGACCACTAACTTACATATTGCTAGTGAGCAGTTGATAGCCAAAAAAAGGGAGCCGAAGCTCCCAATTTTTATGATACCTTACCAGCATCTGCAGATGTTGAATGTGCTGGGAGTTCCATCTCTGGTCGTCCCTGATTCTCATCGGCTTTTTGCTGTGCTTCCCAATTTGCTTTGCGAGTCATTCGCACTTTGCGTATGTCAAGCATAGGTGTATGAATCTCTGAGGCTTGCTCAGGGTCATAATCATCAATAGCTCGTATAGCACCTTTGAGTGCTCGTTCAGCAATGTAAAGCAGTGAACCTGCTGGTTTGTCAAGAAAGCTTCTAATTTCTTTCTCGAATGGTGATAGTTCATTTTTTGTAGCCATAATAGTTCTCCATAGTTATTGTCCGAAAGTGGACATTAATCAAGGACCGTGACCATGGTTATCATGTGCGATTAGTTGTGGTTATCACTTGTGATAAGCAGAAGTAATGAACATGATGTTCTGGGTATGGTTCGCTAGATTAATGCCATTTTTGGGCGATGGCTGTGGAGGACATTATGGTTAGAAAATGAGCTGTCATCGTTCGAGATTAGAAAGCTAGAGCTTGGGAGACGAGCCGAAGGTCGCTAGCTTTACGCTGAATAGCCTCGAAGTGAAATACAGCATTGATGATATGACAATGAGGGAGTCCAGATATTCTACAGTTTGGTTGATATGCCAACGAGCTGAATGACCAAAGGGAATTGGGGAGTGCATCACCTAAACTGAATATCAGGTCGACCAGAATGGAGCCGTAGCACACAACATATGTAGTGCTAAAGTAAGGTATAAAAATGGGAGTAAGGTTATATTTATGGGATATAATAAGGCTCATATTCTGGATACTATTCAGCTAATAATATTGATTATATATCAATCGCTTTTATTGATATGAATCAATCATTTAGCAGAGAGAATAGTATACTCATTGTAATACAAAGAGAGTAGACTGCCATCATTCCCACAGTTTTATCGTGGTAGAATGATAATTATTACCCTTTCGTAAGAAAGACGTAATAATTGACCCCCACCAGGGGGTCTAAGGCAGTAGTTGATATAAATGAACTGCAAGAAATAAATATCTCACAGAAATTATTGTATAGGGAAGGGGGTAATTTGTAATTATTTTAACTATTTTAGTAAATACTTGTAATTAGGTATTGACTTTTGTTATTTTTTATGATATAATATTAGTATAAGTAACATGTATTACTTGATATAGTTTTAGTTTTAGTTACTTTATCATTGTATCAAGGGTATCATGTTATAATATAACATCAATGATAACTTAACCATCTGGTTTCTTATCAGAACTTGTTTTCTTAATATACTATCTAGGAGAACACTATGTGGACAAAACCAGAAGCAGTAGAAATGCGTTTCGGATTTGAAGTAACAATGTACGTACTTAACAAGTAAATAATGAATAAACCATATAAAGACAAAATGGGCAGGTATAGAACTCAATCCCTATTCTGGGAGATGAGAGATGAGTCTATGGAACCAATCTGGTGCATGAAAGACTATGACTTGGTAAAAGGTGAAATCACCTATCCTTCTCTAAAAAAACTTTATATGGCGTATGACCACGTACCAGGGGCTGAGTATGATTTCGCAATGGAACATCTTGGTTCTTGGGACCACTGGATAAAGTTGTGTAATGACACAACACCAGCAATTAAAGATATGATACAGGTTTGGAGAGATGAAATAGATATTCGTCTTAAGGCTAAAGGTATCAAGTCTATTATAATGCACAGTCTAGATAATGACCCAAAGGGATTACAGGCTGCTAAGTACCTTGTAGAGAAAGGTTATGCTAAAAGAGCAGGAAGACCTAGCAAGGAAGAAATAGAAAGAGAATTAAAGACAGATGCAAGGGCTGCTAAAGAAAGACAGTCAGACTTAGAACGAATAGGTTTAAAGGTTGTCAATGGCAAAGATAGTTAGTATATTAGCTTTTCTTGCTGTTATGCCAATAACACCAATGGTAGTTTTTTTAATAACATTGTACACAGGAGTTTAGTATGGCTAGTACGTTTAAAATGGAACCAATGACTTATCGAGTAGATAGTTCATGGATGAGAGGTAGAGGAACAACAGAAACTAAATTAAAAAGAGCTGGGTACCTTTCAGCTACTCCTGTATATGGACCAGAATATATGACCAAACCTCAAAGGGGTGGTAAAGGTAGACTGACAAAAGATATTATTGGATATGATGCATCAATAATGACAAACGTTGAATACGTACAACCTGCAGCAGCAACACTAACAACAGCAGAAACAGCTCCTAAGGAAACACCAGGTAAAGGAGCTAATCGTGGAGGAGTAGGTAGTTTAGGAGCAGCATCAAATCCAGGTGTAGCAGGTAGTGCACAAGCAGGAATAGTAGGCTCAGTAAATACAGAAGTACAGAATGATGATATGTTACTTCCATATCAAAAAGTATAATGCCCTATCAAACTAAAGGTAAAAGAGATTACAAGAAAGAATTAAACTGGGAAAAGAAAAAGAAACCTGGTAGAGTTAAAGATAGAGCTTCACGTAATGCAGCTAGAAAGAAAGCTGGTCTTAAGAAGGGAGACCCTCGTCAAGTAGACCATAAAGATAATAACCCTAGAAACAATACTAAAAAGAATCTGCGCAAGGTTGCAGCTAAGACTAATCTAAAAAAAGAATCAAAGAGGAAAAAACGTGGCTAAAATAGACCTACCTACCATATCATCTGGTTATGCTAGTAATACAACATTTAATACTACATTTACCACAATAGAAAACGAGTTTCAACAAAAAGTATTATATCGAGATAATCCGTCTGGTGAACCTAACTCCATGCAGAATGACCTCGACATGAATAGTAATGACATCAATAATGTTAAAGATATAACAATGACTGGTGACTTTACTGTAGACGGGGTAGATTATTTAACATCAATGCAAACCCTATATGACAATTACCTAGCGTTAGTTGATAGGGTAACAATTAGTACAGCGTCTCCATCAGGTGGTACAGATGGTGATATCTGGTTCAAAGTAACTTAAGGAGAATTAATAAATGGCAGCATTATCGGATTATGCAGAAAAGCTATTACTAGACTATTCGATGACTACAGGTTCTGTTACTCGTCCTACAGCTTGGTATGTAGCATTATATACAGTAGCACCAAGTGATTCAGGAGGTGGTACAGAAGTTTCAGGTGGTGGGTATGCTAGACAGACTGTAGCATTTGCAGCAGCAACTTCAGGAGCAGGAACTACATCTAACACAGGTGATGTATCATGGACAGCTTCAGGAGCTGCTTTTGGTACTGTAGTAGCTATTGGTATTCATGATGCAGTATCAGGTGGAAACTTGTTATGGCATGGTAACATGACAGCATCTAAAACAATTGCTGACGGGGATACATTAGAATTTTCAGCTGGTAATATCGACTTAACTTTAGCTTAAGGATATACCATGGCTGACGGTTTTCGAGTCCTTGAAAATGGTGACAGCAGGATTACGGAAGCCAGTGTATTTCGTATAACAGAACGATTTACATTAGGTGAAGCTACTCTTGCAGGTACTGGTACATTAAGTGGAAATGCAAATGCTACATCTTTAGCATTAGCAACACTTACTGGTACAGGCACATTAGCTTCAGTAGGTGTAAGAATACACAATGCAGAATCTGGATTAACAGGTACAGGTACTATATCTGCAGATGGTGATTTAGTAGCTTTAGGATTATCAGACCTAACAGGCAGTGGTAGTATGACTGCTTTAGGTAGAAAAGTGTTTTTTGGTGAAGGTGATTTAACTGGTATAGCTACAATAAGTGTAGTACCATCACATATACAAGTAGCTCTTGCAGATTTACAAGCAGTAGGTAGTAAGTTATCTGTAGGTGAAAGAACACAGTTTGGACATGCTAACTTTACAAGTATAGGTACTGCATCATTTTTGCAAACCTTTATAGCTAAACCACTAGTAAATTTAACTGGTACTGGTTCTATAACAGCAGAAGGTATAGTTAAACAATTAGGTTTTGCTGATTTTACAGGTATTGGAACATTAAGTGCGTTTCCATTAAAAATTAAATTTGTATCAGCAAACTTAACTGGAACAGGTACTTTAGTAGCAGATGCATTAGAAACAGATATGTATGTTAAAGTAAGTGGTGTATGGGAAGATTCACAACCATTTGTTAAACATGAAGGTGTTTGGAAAGAACCTATAATATATAAAAAAGTAAGTGGTGCTTGGAAAAAAGTTTATAGGAAGGGCACTTAACCATGACTATACAATATGGTGAATTTAAAAGTTATGCAGCTACTGACTTAATTAGAGAGTTAGAAACAAGTACAGATATAAGAATTACAGAATCTGGTGATACTAGAATTACAGGTACTGTAATAGTAAATGCTAGTATAAGTTATATGACAGCAAAAGGAACTAAATCAGGTTTCTTAAGTGATATGTATATTAAATACTTAGGAGCTTGGAAAGACAGTCAACCATATGTAAAACATTTAGGTAGTTGGAAAATTCCAACAAGAATTTATAAAAAAGTAGGAACAACTTGGACAAGGGTTAAATAATGGCAAATGTAAAAATATCAGGATTAGTAGGAGCTTCCTCAGTAGCAGACGCTAATGAGTTTGAGATTAATGAATCGGGAACTTCTAAAAAAGTTACTGGTACACAATTAAAAACATTTGTATATTCTCCTAATGAAATAGAACTAACAGGTACTGGGTCTTTAGAAATACCTACAGGTACTACAGGAGAAAGACCAGGTTCTCCAGCAGCAGGTATGTTTAGATATAACTCTAGTACAGGAGAATTTGAAGGATATACATCAGCTTGGGGTTCTATTGGTGGTGGTGCTTCTGCAGGAGGAGTAATTTATGAAAATGGAGTTACTATTTCATCAGATTATACTTTATCAACAAACAAAAATGGAATGTCAGTAGGACCAATTACAATTGATTCAGGTGCTACTGTTACTATTCCTTCTGGACAACGATGGGTG
>Ga0209425_10007401_pt1 | contig 10321 bp, 6 predicted proteins | sample COG_05_FD_184749 | JGI IMG/M metagenome (GOLD analysis project Ga0209425, IMG submission 184749) | Pelagic Microbial community sample from North Sea - COGITO 998_met_05 (SPAdes) (version 2) | ecosystem: Environmental > Aquatic > Marine > Neritic zone/Coastal water | place: Helgoland, sampling... | reverse complement strand
ACCATCTTGAGCCTCAGGACATATGTGACCTACCACAAAGCCATGAGTTCCACCAGAGAACCTTCCATCAGTAATTAATGCAACATCCTTTCCTAATCCTGCACCCATTATAGCAGCTGTTGGTTTTAACATTTCTGGCATTCCAGGCCCACCTTTAGGGCCTTCATATCTAATAACAACCACGTCACCTTTTTTGACTTCACCATTCTTTATACCATCATTAGCTTTGAACTCACCTTCAAAAACTTTCGCTTTTCCACTAAATAACAAACCTTCTTTTCCAGTGATTTTAGCCACAGATCCGTTTAGGGCTAAATTTCCGTATAAAATTCTAATATGACCATTTTTCTTTATTGGGTTTTCAAATGATTTAATGATTTGTTGATTAGACTTCAATGGTTTTATATTTTCCAAATTCTCTCTAATGGTTTTTCCAGTGATAGTCATGCATTCACCATCCAGAAAATTATTATCTAACATATATTTCATAACAGCAGGAACTCCGCCAATGTTATGTAAATCTTCCATTAAATATTTACCACTTGGCTTTAAATCAGCTAAAAATGGTGTAGAGTCACAGATTGTTTGAAAATCATCAATTGTAAAATTAATTTCAGCACTTTTTGCGATTGCTAACAAATGTAATACTGCATTTGTAGAACCTCCAAGAACAGTAATTAGTTTCACAGCATTTTCAATGGATTGTCTAGTGACAATGTCTCGAGGTTTTAAGTCATTTATCAACAAATTCTTTAATACATTTCCAACTTCATAACACTCCTCTGATTTATTATTACTTGTAGCTGGATTTGAAGAATTATATGGAAGTGACATTCCCATTGCTTCAATCGCTGAAGCCATTGTGTTTGCAGTATACATACCACCACAAGCTCCAGCACCGGGACAAGCATTCTTTACAATAGATTTATATTCCTTTTTATCAATCTTACCTGCAACATTTTCTCCCCAAGCTTCAAAAGCAGATACTATATCTAATTTTTTTCCGTTATGACATCCAGGAGCAATTGTTCCTCCGTAAACTAAGACACCAGGTCTATTTAATCTTAACATAGCCATAAGAGCACCTGGCATATTTTTATCACATCCTACAACAGTTACAACAGCGTCATAAGACATTCCTTCAACGACAGTTTCAATAGAATCAGCAATGATATCTCTTGAGGGTAAAGAAAATCTCATCCCTGAAGTTCCCATAGAAATTCCATCACTTACACCAATGGTATTGAATATTAAACCAACTAAACCAGATTTATTCACTCCATTTTTAATAAGTTTCGAAAGGTCATTAAGATGCATATTACATGGATTTCCTTCATAACCCGTACTAGCAATACCAATTAAAGGATTTTTCAAATCTTCTTCGTCAAGACCAATAGCATGAAGCATCGCTTGGGCCGCAGGTTGAGTAGGATCTTGAGTGACAGCTCTACTATATCTATTTAAAATCATTTTTTTGATTAAAAAAAAACCTTCTCTAATTTATGAGAAGGAAGTAAAATAATAATTTCAATAAAAATAGAAATATTTAGTTAATTTAATAACAAAAGTGTACATAATTTGGTCTGAAGCATTTTATATATCGTATTTTTATAATATCAATAATTATTTATACTAAAAATCATCTTTTTTTATGAAATATTTAATAAAAACAGTATTTAATAAACAAAAATCTTTTTTTAATTCAAAAGAAACTTTCAATGTTGATCTAAGAAAACAATATTTATTAAATCTCAAAAAAGAAATAAAGAATAATGAAAAAGAAATTGAATTAGCACTTTTTAAGGATTTGGGTAAATCAGAGGGGGAAAGTTATTTAACTGAAATTCATTTTGTTTATTCTGAATTAAAAATCGCATTAAAAAATATTAAAAAATGGACCAAGAGAAAATCTGTTAGATCATCCTTATTAAATTTTCCTTCATCTGATTATATAATTGCTCAACCCTATGGAAATACTTTGCACATATCGCCTTGGAATTACCCTTTTCAATTGTCAATAGCACCACTTATTGGTGCGATTGCTGCTGGAAATACAGTTGTTTTGAAACCCTCTGAATATTCAGAACATACAACGGAGATTTTGGAAAAAATAATTAATAATGTTTTTGATGAACAATACGTCAAAGTGATTAAGGGAGGTCCTGAGGTGGCTACTGAATTATTAAATTATAATTGGGATTACATTTTTTTTACAGGAAGTGTCAATGTTGGAAAAATAGTAGCTAAACAAGCTGCTCTACATTTAACCCCAACAACGCTTGAACTGGGCGGTAAAAATCCCTGTGTAGTTGACGAAACAGCTTCTTTAAAAGTCACAGCAAAAAGAATAGTTTGGGGAAAATTTATTAATTGTGGCCAAACTTGCATAGCTCCAGATTTTTTAATTGTAAACAAAAAAATTAAAGAAAAATTAATCTTTGAGATTATTAAACAGTTGAAGTTAATATATGGAAATGATCCTGAAAAATCTGATTCTTATGGAAGGATAATAAGTCAAAAACATATTAAATTTCTATCCTCATTAATCCAAGATCAAAAAATAATACATGGAGGAAAAATAAACGAAAAATTAAGATATTTTGAACCAACATTAATTGAAATTAATGGTTTTGATTCAAAGATTATGGAACAAGAAATATTTGGTCCAATACTGCCAATATTTGAATATAATAAATTTGATGAGGTTGATGAAATTATAGATAAATACAAAAACCCGCTAGCCTTATATATTTTCACTAAAAATAGAAGACTTGGTGAAAAATTCTTAAAAAAACATAGTTTTGGTGGTGGTGCAATAAACGATACTGTTGTTCATATTATTAACGATCGCTTACCCTTTGGTGGTATAGGAAACAGTGGAATGGGTAAATATCATGGTGAGGCTACATTTAATACTTTTTCTCATTTTAAACCTTACATTTCTAAACCTTTGTGGATTGATATTCCTCTGAGGTATCCTCCTTTTAAAAATAAAATGAATTTTTTAAAAAAAGCACTTAAACTAATGCAATGATTTTTAAATTATTAAAAATATTTTTATTAATAATTAGCTTTTCAATAAGTGCACAGATTAATAATAACTTAAGTCAAAATAAATATTTTGAATTAGAAATTAATATTTTAAAAATAAAAAAACCTGGAATTGCTTTTATTGCGATTTACAATAATTCATTAGATTTTAACTCAGAAGATGATTCGAAAAATAAAATTACTTATGCTTTAAAAGAAAATGTTAAAAAGGGCAGTTTTTCAAAAATTATTATTGTTGAACAAGGTACGTATGGAATAAAAATATTTATTGATAAAAACAATAATAATAAATTTGATTTTAATATTATTGGAATTCCAAAAGAACAATATGGATTTTCAAATGATGCAAGTGCATTATTGGGACCACCTGATTTTAAAAACGCCTCATTTGATGTGGTAAATGACAAAACTATATTTATTAAAATGAAATAAATGGAAAAAACAGTTTCTCAAGCGATAAAAGACAGGCGATCAGTCAGAATTTTTAAAGATGAAAAAATTGACAGTGAAAAAGTTAAAAATTGTATTTACAACGCTTCTCAGGCTCCAAATAGTAGTAATCTTCAGCTTTGGGAGTTCATACATATTAATGATTCAAAAATATTGGATAAACTTTCTAAAGCATGCATGAACCAAAATGCAGCAAAGACAGCCTCTCAGTTAGTTGTAATTGTAACCAGAAAAGATTTGTGGAGAAAAAGAGCAAAAGCGAATATTGATTTTATCAATAATCAAAAAAAACAAGAGTTGATTACTGAAAAAAGACACAAACAAGCTTTAAACTATTATAAAAAACTAATTCCAATTCTATATTTTGATTTTTTTGGAATATTAGGTTACTTAAAATATTTTATATTTCAAATACTAGGCCTATTTTTCCCTGTTGTTAGACAAACAAGAAATAGTGATTTAAGAGTAGTTGTTCATAAATCAGCAGGATTAGCTGCCCAAAATTTTATGATGAGTATGTCAGCAATTGGTTATGACACATGCCCTATGGAGGGGTCTGACACTTTAATGGTTAAGAAAATATTGAAATTATCAAAAGAATCCGAAATTAATATGGTCATAGGATGTGGGTTAAAAAATGAAAAAGGTGTTTATGGCCCACGTTTTAGAGTTCCTTTCGAAAAAGTTTATAAGTATATTTGAAAAATATTTTTTATTTATGAACGATGATCTTTTTAAAAAAATTTGCGGAAGTTATCCCACTGGAGTTACAGTAATTACATCTCTGAAAGGTAACACTAATTATGGATTCACAGCTAATTCATTCTCTTCTGTTTCCATTGATCCACTGTTAGTTCTTTTTTGTTTAAACAAAGAAGCTAATTCTAATAAAGCCTTGAATACTAATAATTTTTTTATAATTAATATTCTTTCAAGCGACCAATCAAAAATTTGTAATCAATTTGCTAACAACAAACTAAGTCCTGAAAAAAGATTCGACGGAGTTGAAACAAAAGTTTCTAAAAATAATATTAAAATAATTTCAAACTCTATTGCATGGATTGAATGTAAGGTGAAAAATATTTTTGATGGAGGAGATCACAACATTTATTTAGGAGAAGTACTAAGTGGTAGTTTTTTTGAAAATAAACAACCTTTGGTTTACCACAACGGAATGATAAAAAAAATTATTTAAAAGCTTTTAATCCCTCCTCAAGCCATGCTTGATAAATATCTTTAGTAGTATATTGAATTGGACTATTTAGAATTTTTAAATTTGGATCTAATAAAACATAGTAAGGCTGGGAAGCACTTTTAAAATTCAATGCTTGAAAGGTAGCAGATTTATCTCCAATTGTTCTTATTTCTTTAATTTTTCCAGATTTGTATTTAAGATCAAGTTGGTTAACTTTTTTGAGTTCTTTTCTGTCATCAACGTAAAGTGAAATTAATACGAAATTATTATTAATTAAATCAAAAACAACTGGATCAGTCCAAATATTCTCTTCTACTCTTCTACAGTTTACACAGGCCCAACCAGTAAAATCTAAAAGTATTGGTTTGTTTATTTCTTTAGCGTGCTGTAATCCTTTATCAAAATCCTTGAAACAGTTAAAACCTAAAGGGCAATCATTAGATTTCGGATAGATACTATAAAAAGATGGAGGCGTAAACCCACTTAGTAAACGGGCACTATTTGAACCATTAGGCAAAAGAGCTGGACTCAAATATATTGCAAAACTTAAAAAGGATAATGAAAGCAACATGTTAAATTTTGATCTTTTAACTACATGACTTTCATTTGGAAATTTATAAACACCTATAAGATAAAGAGATAGCAAAATTGATATAATTACCCAAATAGCAATAAAGATTTCTCTTTTAATTAACCCCCAATGTTCTACTAAATCGGCATTTGATAAAAATTTAAAAGCAAAACCTAATTCTAAAAAACCCAATATAATTTTAAATGTATTCATCCATCTACCAGATTTAGGTAAAGATTTTAACATATTTGGAAAAAGGGCAAATACTGTAAAAGGAAGCGCTAAAGCTATTCCAAAACCTAGCATACCAATTGAAAGTTGTAGGGCACCACCTTGAGAGGATATTGATCCAACTAACAAAGAACCTAAAATAGGTCCAGTACAAGAAAATGAAACTAGAACTAAAGTTAATGCCATAAAGAAAATACCAATAAAACCTCCAATACTATTTGACTTTGAATCTATAGAATTAATCCAAGAAGAAGGAATAGTAATCTCGTAAAAACCGAAAAAAGAAAAGGCAAATATTACAAATACGATAAAAAAGAAAACATTAAGCCAGGCATTTGTTGAAATACTGTTTAATATTTCAGGATCTAAAGACTCCACAAAATGAAAAGGAATGCTTAAAAAAAGATATATAAAAACAATAAATAGCCCATATAGTATTGCGTTAAATGAAGAACTGGATTGTGTTTTTTTATTTGTAAAAAATGATACAGTGAGTGGAATCATGGGAAAAACACAAGGAGTTAGTAAAGCTAATAGACCTCCTAAAAATCCTAGAATTAATAAATCAAAATAATTATTTCCTGAAATATTATTTTCTTCAGAATAATTTTCAAGTAATTCTTTATTTTTTAAATCAATTACCAATGGGTTTGAGTCATCTGAAACCAAAGCTGTTAAATCTTCATTTAATATGATCTCTGAAGAGCCATCTAAATTAAATACTAAATCAGATTCTCTGAAAATACAAACAGCATCATCACAAGCTTGATAAGCTATTGTTGCAAACACCTTGTCAAGATTGAGATCCTTAACCTCAATAACCTGTTTAAATGTGTTGGAATCAATAAAATAAGTTTGATCTAAATTAAAGATTGGATCAAATTTTGTAATAGACTCCGATTCAATAGTATTGCCAATTAAAATATATGAATCATTGGAAATGTTTTTAAAAATAAATTCAGTTGGTAATGCACCACCATCAATTAAAAATTGCGAATATAATCTCCAATTAAAATCGATTTTTGAGGATATTATTAACTCATACTGATTTTTAGAAATTGTATTTACTTTAGTAGTAAACGATACTGGATCCTGAGAAAAACCAATGTTTATAAAAAGGAAAAAAGAAAAAAAAAGACTAAAAATATTTTTCATAATAATTCGATTTTCAATGTTGCTCCTTTATATTTATAATACCTTCTATCGGCTCTTTGTCCAACAATCCACATGACTTCATTGTTATTACAAAGTAACCATTGGTTTTGTTTGTCAAAGAAAGACATTTTTTCATCTTTAAAGTACTTAGAAATCAATTTTTTTCCTTTCATTCCTAATGGATATATTAAATCTCCTTTTTTCAATTTTCTTAAGTACAATGGAAATTTGATATCATTTTTTGAAATAAATATTGATTTACTATTAGATTTTGAAACAAAATCTCCAGTTTTAATACTAATTCGAATTGGATCCTCAATTCCTTTCATATCAACTTTTATTACTTGATCATATTCCTTAGACTTTTTTTTTAAAATTAAATTAGTTCGATCACTTAGAAGAACATGACTTACTGACTCAATAATTTTTCCAGAAATAGAGTTACAAAGCATTAGAATTTCTTTAGGATTTTTAAAACCATAGTCTTTAAATAAATTATAGATATCATTTTTATTACACCGAACGAATTTTTTTTCTATAATAATCTCATCATTTTTAATAACAAATTTTTCTTTTTTAACTGCTTCAATGTATTTATCAATCACTAATTGTGAATTCTTTAAAAAATTCATTGTTTTTTTTGATTGAGAGAGAAAATTTGGATAAAGCTTTTTTAAAAGTGGAATAATTTGATTTCTAATATAATTTCTCTGATAATCATCTTTTTTATTTGTTGAATCCTCTCTCCAATGAATTTTGTTGTTTTTAGCATATTCAAGAATTTGTTTTTTTGAAAATACCGTCAACAGTCTTACAATCTTGTCATTTACAGGGCTTATACCTGTAAAACCCTCAATCCCAGAGGCTCTTGATAGATTTATTATAAAAGTTTCTAAGGAATCATCTAAGTGGTGAGCTGTCAATATGTAATCTTTATTATTTTTTTTTAAAAGTTCATTAAACCAGTCATATCTTAATGTTCTAGCTGCCATTTGTAACGAATGATTTGGAAGTTTTGTATGAAAAGATTTTGAAAAAAATTGAATAGAATTATCATAACAATATTTTTTTACAAACTTTTCATCCAAATCACTTTCATCTCCTCTTAATTTAAAATTACAGTGAGCTACTGAAACATCATAATTTAACCTTCTTAATAAATCAATTAAAACCATGCTGTCTACGCCGCCGCTTAGACAAACAAGAAGTTTCGATTTTTTTAAAAAATCAAAATCACTATTTACATGATCTGAAAAAAGATTAAACATTAGAACAATATTACGTTTTTTAATAATTTAATTATGTCTTATTTAAGAATCGATAACATTGGTTCTGCTTTCAAAAGACATTCCTGATATTCTTTCTCTGGAGATGAGTTTGATGTAATTGCACTTCCTACTTGAAAGGATAGGTATTTGTTTTTATGGTCATAAATCAATGATCTTATAACTACGTTGAAGTCAAAATTTCCTCTGGGGTCTACATAACCAAGCGCACCACTATACAACCCTCTTTTCGAAACTTCTAATTTCTCAATAATATTTAATGCTTTTATTTTTGGAGCGCCAGTCATACTTCCCATTGGAAAAGTAGCTTTAATAACATCTGTCATTTTTAAATTACTATCAATTTGAGATTCAACTGTTGAAATCATTTGGTGAACTTTTTCAAATGGATAAACCTTACAAAGTTCTGTTACCTTGACAGATCCAGGTTTAGAAAATCTGGAAAGATCATTTCTTACTAAATCAACAATCATAATATTTTCAGATCGTTCTTTTGGATCTTGGTTCAAATCATTTTTTAAACTCAAATCAATCACTTTATCATTATCTCTTCTTGAGGTTCCTTTAATTGGTTGTGTTATTATTTTATTGTTTATTCTTTTAATATACCTTTCAGGGGATGAGGACAATAAATACATGTCGTTTTGCTTTAAAAAAGCACTCATTGGATTTTTAGAAATTTGATTTAATTTATTATATACATTAAATGGACAAATATTTGAATTATTTGAAAACCATTCCATACAAAAATTTGCTTCATATATATCGCCTCTATTTATATGAAATAGTAATTTATTTATTTTTTCTATGTATTGTGATTTTGAAAGCCTTGAAAATAATTTAATTTCAGACTTTATATTTATATCATTAATCTTTTGAGAATAGATATCATCCAAGTCAGATTCAATTTCTGAGCGAAACAAGTAATGAGCCTCAACATTTCTTGATTTGATTATCCATATTTTTTTTGGTTGAAAAAAAAATAAATTTGAAAAATCAAATTCGGAATAGTTATTACTTTTTAAATCTTCTAATTCATTTTTTAAATCATATGAAAAATAACCAAATAACCAGTCATTAGTTTCTTTTAAATAGGCTTCTAATTTATTAAGTGAATTATTCTTTGTAAAAGGTAGTTTGGAATGAACGTCAGTCGCTACAATAGCATCTAAATCCCCCAACCTATCATTATAGTTGTTTGAATCTAAACATACAGATGTGTTAAACTGATTAGACCATTTAAAAAGTTTTTTTTTAAATAAACTAATGTTTTTAGGTGTATATACTTTGATTTTTCTTTTCAATAAATTTTAAAAAAACAAATTTAATAATTACTTTAATTATAAATTGATTAATACTAAAATTATACTCAATGAATGTTTATAAAAGTTTAAAATATTATTTAATCGCTACAATTGGATGTATAATATTAAATTCTTGTAATTCTATAAATTCAAATAAAAATATATCTACAACACCAAATGTCATAATTTTTATTGCTGACGATATTAGTTGGGATGACTTTGGATGTTACGGAAATAACCAGGTTATGACACCAAATATTGATTATTTAGCTGAAAACGGAGTAATATTTAACAATACCTATTTAACGACAAGTTCTTGTAGTCCAAGTAGAAACTCTATTATTACAGGGCGATATCCTCACAATACTGGGGCAGCCGAGCTTCACACTTCTCCTCCAATAGACATGATTTCATTTCCTGAAGTTTTGAAAAATAATGGATATTACACACTTCAAGCTGGAAAATTCCACATGGGGGATTATGCTAAAAGAGGATTTAGTGAAGTTCACGACAATAAAAAAATTAACGGATTAGGAGGAGAAAATTATTGGGAAAAAGCAATTATTAACAGACCAAAAGAAAAACCTTTTTTTATGTGGTTGGCATCGTATGATGCTCACAGGACTTGGGGAGAAAATAAGTTTGTTAATACCCATAGCCCTGATGAAATAAATGTACCTGATTATCTCGTTGACAAACCTATGACTAGAAAAGATTTGGCAGATTATTATGATGAAATAACAAGATTTGATTTTCACATAGGTAAGGTAGTTGATAAGTTAAAAGAGCAAAATATCTATCAGAATACTCTAATAATTGTAATGTCTGATAACGGAAGACCATTTCCTCACAGTAAAACTAGATTAAATGATCAAGGTGTAAAAACACCATTTATAATTCATTATCCAAATATTCATGAATTAAAAGGAAAGGAAAGTAATAGTTTAATTAGTTCAATTGATATTGCTCCAACAATAATTGATTTAGCAAATTTAAAGGCTATTAAAAGTTTTCAAGGTTCTAGTTTTAAAAATGTTTTATTAGATCCCAAAAAAAAGTTCAGAAATTATGTTTTTGC
>Ga0209425_10007400_pt1 | contig 10322 bp, 12 predicted proteins | sample COG_05_FD_184749 | JGI IMG/M metagenome (GOLD analysis project Ga0209425, IMG submission 184749) | Pelagic Microbial community sample from North Sea - COGITO 998_met_05 (SPAdes) (version 2) | ecosystem: Environmental > Aquatic > Marine > Neritic zone/Coastal water | place: Helgoland, sampling... | reverse complement strand
CCACGTTGATAGGCTGGATGTGGAAGCGCAGTAATGCGTGCAGCTGACCAGTACTAATAGCTCAATTGGCTTGATTTATGCACTGAAAAAAATTTTTGTTATTAAAAAAGATATTTTAAAAATTAACAAGTAGTATTTAAGTATACTTAATCAATTTATTATTCTGTTATTTCTAATTTTAGTTTATTACTTTGATAAATAATGCAAAATAACTTTAAAAAAAAATATAGATATAACGACCCGAACTTACCAGATTTTTTTGTTAAAAATGGATACGTAATTATTAAAGGTTTATTTGATAATAAAATTATTAAAGAACTATTAAATTTTTGTAAAAACAAAATCTTTCAACTAGAAAAACTTCATAAAAATAAAAAGATAAAAAAAGATTATGAGCTTTGGTCTTTTGTAATTATTGAGGCTTTAGAGAAATCAGAAATTTATAGATCTTATATTAATTCTCCAAAACTTCTAAGTATATTACATAAGTTTTTAGGTCCAGATGTTTGCACGCTTGGATACAATTCTCTTTGGATTAACAATCCATCAAATAATAATCCAGTAATTAATAAAACTCCACACGTTGATGCTTGGACTGGCACAAGTCCAAATACACTTTTTTTTAAGGTTTTTTTAACTGATGTAGATAATTTTAATGGCTTAACCGTATATCCAGGTTCAAATTGTCAAGGAATGATACCTGTTAAAAGTAGAGTTATTAATTCCGAGGATTTTAATTTAAAATTTAACTCAGTAAATTTAAATAATATAATTAAAGGAGATGCTGTTCTTTGGCATGCATTAACACTTCATGCAACAACAGGACAGAGCGATAAAAATCAGAGAATCTCTATGACAGCTAGATTTTCATCCACTGAAACAGAATTTTCAAGCCAGGAAAGAGCCTTAGGTTATACCGCCTTATCAGTAGGTCCGCTTAACCAAATAAAAAGATTAATTGGCAATGATTATTTATATCCTCTTAGAACTTATAATACTTATGTGGGTACCGATAAAAGATTAGCCCAACTTTATAATCAAAAAAGATTAAAAGAAACTGAGAAATTAAAGAATTTATTAAAGTAATTCATTATGTCAGTCGCTAGTTTTTTTTATACAAAATATCCTAAACAATATGGATTTTTTTTAGGTTTAAGAGAAAGAAGTGTTCTGCCATTCAAATTACTTTTTTTTAAATTAGGATTTGATATTTTTTTTGGAAATAAGAATCAAGATAAATGGGTTGTTGAAGAAGTTTTTAATTTCAAAAAAAAAGGATATTTTGTTGATTTAGCTGCAACAGATGGATTTCATGAAAATAATACTTTTTTTCTAGAAAAAAGATTAGCTTGGAAAGGCATATGTATTGAACCAAACAAAAATTTTTACAATACTTTAAAAAAAACAAGAAAAGCAAAATGTTTTTGTAAAATTATAACAAGTAAAAAAACTGATGTAGAATATATAATTAATGGAGGTGTTGGTGGAATAATTGGTGATAATTATGATAATAATAAAAAAAAAAGAGCAAATTTAATTAACAAAGCAAGAAAAAAAAATAAAATTGAAACTAGAAAATCAATTTCTTTCTATGAAATTTTAAAACAAGCAAAAGCCCCAAAAATTATAGATTATCTTAGTTTAGATGTTGAGGGTGCCGAATATGAGGTTTTTAAAAATTTTCCCTTTCGTAAATATAAATTTATGTCAATGACTATAGAAAGACCTCCTAAAAAACTTAATAAATTATTGTTTAAGAATGGATATAGATTTGTAAAGAATTATAAAGTCGATGGTTTTTATATACATAATAGTTTAAAAAAAATTGATAATATAAAATTTGAAAAATTTTATCAGATAGGTAAGAAAAAGTGGTAAAAAAACCAGGTTTTAAAGATTTTTTTAAAAATGGATATTTTGTTTATAAGATCAAAAATAAAAAAGATTTATTTACTTTAAAAAAATCCATAATCACAAATAGCAAAATACTCTTGAAGAAAAAAATCAGAGATCAAAATTTTTTTGATAATTTTCATAATTTAAAAATAAAAAATAATAACTCTTTTAGAATGAATTTAATGAAAAAAATAAATAGAAAGCATTTTGGATCAAAAATTGGATTTAAAATTTTTTCAGATATAATTGAAGAAATATTTGGTAAAGACATCGTAACACAAAAAAATATAAATTTAGTTATTCAGCAGCCAGGAGATGACTCCCAAACAACTGTTCATAGAGACTCTCCACCAAACTCTTTATACGAAGTAGTCGTATGGGTTCCGCTTACAAAAACATATAAGACAAAAAACATGTATATATTAAACAAGAGTCAAACATCAAAAATTTACAAAATGGTTGAAATGTCATTAAAAAAAAATGAAAACGTAGATGAAACAATGGATAAATATTTTAAATTTGCTTTTAAAAAAGCAAAAAGATTTAATTTAAACTTTGGAGAAGCTATAATTTTTTGGGCACCATTAGTTCACTGTGTCGAAATGAATAAAGAAAAAACCACAAGATGGTCCTTTAACTTTAGGTATAAAAATACGTTTACACCCTACGGTACAAAAGGATTTATTGACTATTTTAAAATATCTAATCAATCAATAGTAACCAAACTTGCTTTAGAAAAAAGAACCGAGGTTTTTTTTAAATGAAAAGCTATCATTCTTGGCTTGATATATCTATTGGCTCAATAATAAGTCAACCAATGCAGAGAGTTCTTTGTAATGATTTAGCAAATAAGCTTAATGGTAAAATTATTTTTGAGCTTGGTGAAGATGTTGAATTTAAGAGTTACAATCTTCAATTAAGAAATATGTTAAAAAATAAACTTAATGTAAATGGTTTTATTTTTTTAAGATTGGAACAATTTATTGATAATGATAATAACTTAAACATTAAATTAATTTCAAAAATGATTGAAAATAATTATGAACTACATTTTATTAGACAAAATTTATCACTGTTAAATAAAAATGATTTAGCAAAAAACTTACGAGATTTAATCATTTATGATGAAATAAAAAAATAAAATTTTTTATCATAATTTTAAATATTTCATATATGACTTTTATTATTAAATTTTTTAACAACTTAAAACAATTTCCATATTTGGTGATAACCGTATTGCCTTACTCTTTTGGAAATACTCTTGAAGATATAAGATTAGGGCAAATGGTTGCTAAAAAAAAAAATAAAAAATTAATTTTTATAACACCAACCATCTTTCCAAAGTTTTTAAAATATAAGATTAACTCTAAATTTTTAATTACAAATCTCACAGTTACAAAGATAAGTATAGTGTACATTTTAGTTAAATTTGTTTTTACTTTCATACTAAATCTAGATTTTCTTTTTAGTAGAATTTACTTCTTATATTATAAGAAAAAAATTAAAAATATAACTGATTACGATTTCCCCTATATTGGATTAGAAAATTTATATACAAATAATGAGGTAAGTTTTGAAAGTATAGAAAAATATGATAATTTTAAATTAAGTTTTTTAATTCCTAAAAAATTTTATACAAAAAGTCAGAATATTTTAAAAAAAATAAATTATAATAATAATTCAAAAATTGTTTGTATACATGTTAGAGACTCTTCTTTTCATAATGATAAAAATAGAAGGTCTTATAGAAATCCTACAATAGAAAATTATTATGATTCAATAAATTATTTACTTGATAAAGGTTATTCAGTTTTCAGATTAGGATTAGTTGCTGAAAAAAAAATTCAAATTTTTAATAAAAATTTTTTTGATTTGCCATTTTTAATAACACCTGATGAGATTGAGTTTTTACAATTTTATTTAGTAGAAAATTGCCAATTTTTCATAGCTCACGAGTCCGGTCCTCAATATTTGCCCTGGTTTCAAAATAAACCGACATTATATACAAATGTTTTTAAATTTTTTTACTTAACTTCTCCTAATATTAACTGCAGATACACCTTTAGAAAAATTTTTGATAAAAAAGAAAATAAACTTTTAAATCTAAGAGAATATTTGAGACTTCCTTACGCATATCATGATGTAAATAAATATAATGACAATTTTCTTTTTATTGAAAATACAAAAGAAGAATTATTAAATTCTTTAAAAGAGTTTGAGGAACATTACATTAATAAAAATTGGAAATTAAGTAATTTACAAATAGAATTTAATGATTTTATAAAAAAAAGATTAAAAGAGATGTTTATTAATAAAGAAAAAGATCAAAAAAATAATTTGTCTAACCAAAATTATAAAATTTTAATTGTAAAAAATATTATTTCAAATCTTGGATCTGCAACACAAGATATGATTAAAAAAAATTTTTACTAGATAAAGTTATCCTTTTGTTTGACTTTTAAAGAATAACTTGTAATTGTGTTAAATATTAAATAAACATTATTTAATATTTTATATAACACTATTTTAATACTAACAGACCTAATGCTAGCTAAAAAATTAGACATTCAGTTTAAAAGAATTATTGAAGCTGAGGAGAAATTAAAAGCTCTTAAAGAATTAATGTCTATAGAAAAAGTGTTTGATATCCAAAATAAAAACATAATAATCGCTGGTTCTAATAATGGAATTGGTAAAGATTTATCAAAAAGATTAAAAAAAACAAAAGCTAACATTATAAGAATAGACAAACATTTCACGACAGATTTAGATACTGACGATTATGTATGTGATATCAAAGATCAAAAAAAACTTAAGCAAACCTTTCAAAAATTAAAAAAAAAATACAAAAAAATAAATGGAATGGTAAATTGTATTGGTGTTTCTTTATTGTCAAAAAAACCATATAGTGACTCCAGGTCTTTTGACGAGACTATAGATGTAAATTTAAAAGGGGCTTTTAATTTGTGTTCTAATTATTGTCTAAATTTAAATTCATCAAATTCATCTGTAATAAATATAACTAGCCTAGGTGCAAATCAAGCTTTCCCCAAAAACCCTTCTTACCAAGCTTCTAAATCTGGTCTTAAACAATTAACAAAAGCATTTGCCTTAGATTTTGCAAATAAAAAGATAAGATTTAATAGCATTTGTCCAGGTTATATTAAAACTAAAATGACAGAAAAAAGTTATTCGGTTGTGTCTCAAAGAAATAACAGAGCATCAAGAACGATGATGAACAGATGGGGCAATGTTGATGATATTCTAGGAGGAGTTATTTATTTATTATCTGACTCATCTAGCTATGTTACAGGAACTGAGCTTATAATTGACGGTGGCTGGTTAAATAAAGGATTGTAAAAAAATCTTAATTATTAAATCAATGAAAATCGTAACACTCATAGTTCAAGCAAGAATGGGCTCAAAGCGTTTACCCAAAAAATCTACACTTCTGCTGGCTGGAAAACCACTGATATATAGAATTATGGAGAGAATTCTTAGGTGTAAAGAAGTAAATAATTTTGTTTTGGCTATTCCAAATACAAAAGAGAATAAAATTCTAGAAAAAATAAAGTTTAATAAAAAATTAAAAATTTTTAAAGGATCTGAAAATAATTTACTAGAAAGATATTATTTTGCAGCTAAAAAATTTAACTCTGACATTGTTGTTCGTGTTCCAGGCGACAATTGTATGCCTGAGCCCAGTGAAATAGATAGAATAATTCGCTATTACAAAAAATTTAAAAAAGATTTTTTTGCGTCTAACTTGTCAAATATAATGAATAATGGATACCCCGATGGTATTGGGGCAGAAGTTTTTGGATTTTCATTTTTACAAGATCTATATAAAAAAAATTTAAATTCTAATCTAAAAGAGCATATTCATTTAAATTTTTTTGATTATAAAAAAAATATAGCAAAAAATGCCAATTGGTGCAAAGTTAGAACGATTAAATGCCCTTCTTTATTTAGAAGACCAGACATAAGTTTGGATGTTAATGTTAAAAAAGATTATAAATTCATTAAAAATATTTATGATAAGTTGTATTTAAGAAATAGCAAATTTAACATCAAAGATGTAATAAGATTTATTGATTATGAAAAAAAAAAATAAAGACAGGCTAGTTTTCTTTAACGGCAAATATGTAAAAGAAAATGAAGCCAAGGTTTCAATTTATGACTCTGCATTAATGTTTGGTGATATGGTTTTTGAAATGACAAGATCATTTAATAAAAAACAATTTATGCTCGAAGAGCATATTGATAGATTGTTGATAGGTTTAAAGATTTTGAGAATTCCATTAAAATATACAAAAAAAGAAATTGTAAACTTCTGCAATAAAACTATTGAAAAAAATAGAGATGCCATGGGAGCAGATGATGAAGATAGATTAATGATAGATGTTTCAAGAGGTGTACTTGATATTTATAAAGGTGTTAAGGGTTTAAGTCATGGAGCAAATTTAATCATAGCAAATTTTCCGTTGAAATGGACAGTTCAAGGAATGGGAAAGTTATTCAATTCTGGCATAAATGCTGTTGTGACACCTCAAAGAGCTATACCTTCGCAATATATGGATCCAAAGATTAAAAATAGAAGTAGACTTTTTTATCTTAATGCCAATATAGAGGCCAGTCAGCTCAAAGGAAAAAATAATTGGCCAATATTATTAGATGTTAATGGATATATTACTGAAGGAACGGGTGATAATTTTTTTATAGTTAAAAATAATAAAGTTTTAACTCCATTTGGAAAAGATATCTTAAGAGGGATATCTAGAAATTATGTCTTAAATGATCTATGTGAACAGTTGAACATTGATTCTGCTGAGGCCAATATTGAGCCATACGATCTTTATACTGCAGATGAAGCATTTATGACTGGTACCCCTTTTTGTATGCTTCCTGTTACAAGGTTTAACGACCTTACAATTGGAAATGGAAAAAGAGGAAAAATTTTTAATAAATTACTTAATCAATGGAGTAAAAATGTAGGTGTAAATATAGAAAAACAAATAAAAACATGGAATAAAAATAAACTAGAAAATAAGCTTAAGGTTTCTCCTTATAGTTTTAAAAGGTAGATATATGAAAAAAATTTTTACAATTGCAGAAATAGGAATTAATCATAATGGAGATATTGATATTGCAAAAAAATTAATTGATATGGCAAAATCGTGTGGCTGTGATGCGGTAAAGTTTCAAAAAAGAGATATCAAATCTGTTTATACTGAAAAAGAGCTTAACACGGATAGAGAGAGTCCTTGGGGAAAAAAATTTATTGATCAAAAATTAGGGTTAGAATTTGAAAAAAAAGAATATGACACAATTAATGAGTATTGTAAAAAGTTAGATATCATTTGGTTTGCATCAGCATGGGATGAAAAAAGTATCGATTTTTTAGATCAGTATAATTTAAAATACAACAAAGTAGCCTCTGCACTTATAACGAAACTTGATTTTATTGAAAAAATTGCTCAACAAAAAAAATACACATTTATTTCAACTGGAATGTCAAATTATGAAAATATTGATAAAGCTGTAGAAATTTTTCAAAAAAACTCTTGCCCATTTGAAATTATGCATTGTGTATCTACATATCCTTGCCCCGATGAAATACTAAATCTAAATATAATAAATAGACTTAAAGAAAGATACGGATGTGATGTTGGGTATAGCGGGCATGAAGCCTCAGTTGTCCCAAGTATTGTTGCAGCAACATTAGGAGTAAGCAGTCTAGAGAGACACATTACACTTGATAGATCTATGTATGGGAGTGACCAATCAGCATCACTGGAGGAACCAGGTTTAAAAAATTTAATCAATGCAATAAAAAAGATACCTATTGTAATAGGAAAAGAAGACAAGAAAATATTTCAAGAAGAAACAGCGGTAGCAAAAAAATTAAGATATTGGGAAAATAATTAAAATTATGAATAATATTAAACTTAATTTGGGTGCTGCGCCAATTTGGAGTAAAGATGGTTGGCATGTATTAGATCATAAATTAAAAAAAACTTCTGGAAATAAAATAGCAGGAGATGCTGAAAATATAAAATTAAAGAATTCTAGCTGCTCAATAGTTTTTACATCCCATGTATTTGAGCATATACCAAATATAAGACTACCTTTAATATTAGCAGAGATTAATAGAGTTCTTAAAAAGGGTGGAACATTAAGAATATTGACTCCTGATCTAGAAAAAATTTGTAAGGCCTATGCAAAAAAAGATAAAAGTTTTTTTAAAAAGGCATTATCTGAAGATGAAAATATAAGAAAAGATTTAGGATATGGTGGAATGCTCATGAATTTTATAGTTTCTCCCGGACAAGACACAGTTCTATTGGATAGAAATTTAAATCGTTTTATTACCGGAATTGCTCATATATATTTGTATGATTATGAGATGTTAAAAAAAATACTCAAAGATTGTGGGTTTAAGTCAAGAAAAGCTAAATTTAACGACTCCAAAATAAAAGAGATGAAAATACCATTTCATGTAAAAGGATTAAAGGAAAAGTGGCAAAATTTAAATCAAAAATTTTACAAAAGAAATGGCTTAACCCATATTTATAAAAATGGAAAATATAACATTAATTTTGAAACAACAGGTTTTGACAGAGATCCAGTATCTTCATTAATAATAGAAGCTAAAAAAGTTTCAAATGTGAGTAAGTCAAAATTAAATAGAATGTATAATAGTTCTGGTAAAAATTTTAATAGGTATGCTTATTCACTATTAAGAGACAAAAAAATATTTCAAAAACTAAAAAGACTTAAAATAAAAATTTAATAGAGTAGTTATTTTTATTTTTGGATACAGTGGAGTTTTAAAATACTTATGGAAAAGTTTAAACTTGGTTTTATGCAGGGGCGACTTGTAAACACTGAAAAAAAGGGAAGAATACAATATTTTCCAGCAAAAAATTGGAAAAAAGAAATTCAAATAGCTCATAAGATTGGTTTAGACTGTATGGAGTGGACAATTGATTATGATAATATCAAAAAAAATCCAATATATAATGGAAAGATTGAGCCTGTAAAACAGATTTTAAGAAAAAATAAGATTAAAGTTTCTTCAATAACTTTAGACTCGTTTATGCAGAAGCCTTTTTTTAAGGAGCATGGAAACAAAAAAAAAATATTAATAGATGATTTAATTAAAATTATTATTAATGGAAAAAAAATTGGAATTAATAAGATAATAATCCCTTTAGTCGATAATAGTTCAATAAAAAACCTCAATGAAGAGCAAATATTAATTAAAGAATTAAAAATAATAAGTAAAAAATTTCCTTTAATTTATTTTTTATTTGAAAGTGATTTTAAGCCTCAAAGATTACTTTCATTTATAAAAAAATTTAAAAGTAAAAACTTTGGAATTAATTATGACACAGGTAATAGTGCTGGGCTTAATTATGATTTCGATAAAGAAAAGATATATTTTAAATTTGTCAAAAATATTCATATTAAAGATAGGTTAAAATATTCAACAACTGTGAGACTTGGAAATGGTAACTGGAAGTATAAAAATTTTTTTAGCTATATAAGAAAAAAATATTCAGGAAATTTTATTTTACAAACTGCCAGAAGTGCTCAAGGAAATCATATAAAGGAGATTTTATTAAATAAAAATTTTTTTGAAAGAAATTATTTCTTATGAAAAAAATAATATTAATTTCTGGTGCCAGCAAAAATCTTGGATATTTCCTTGGTAATTATTTTGGTAATAAAAATTATTCAATTATAAATCTTTCAAGAAATGTGGATAAAAAAAATAGATTTAATAATTTTAAATGTAATTTAGAAAACGAAGATGAAATAAAAAATATTTTGAAAGTTATTAAAAAAAAATTTAGCAAAATTGATCTAATTCTTTCTTGTGCTGGAAATAGTAGAAAAAAATTTTCAAAATTAGAAAAAAAAAAAGATTTTGAAAAATCGTTTGATGATAACTTTTATAGTTTTGTCAATTTAATCTCATCTTATACCGATGTTTATAAATTTAAACCTACTAAAATTATTGCAATATCATCTATAGCTGGTCATAAAATAACTCAGGCACCCATTACATACTCTGTGGCAAAATCTGCTCTTAATTTTTATTCTAAATATAAAGCAAAAGATCTAGCTAAATATAATATTTCGTTAAATATAATATCTCCAGGAAATATCTTACAATCAAATAATAATTGGGATAAAAAAATTAAAAAAAATAAAATAAAAACCTTAAAATATATTAAAAAGAATGTGCCAATGAATAAATTTTGTAAACCAGAAGATATTGCAGAATTGGTTAATCATATAATAACATCAAAAAATAATATTACGACTGGTTCTAATTTTATAATTGATGGAGGGGAAAGCCTATGACAAAAGAAATCATTATTACAGGAGCTGCTGGCTTTTTGGGATCTAAGTTTTCT
>Ga0209425_10007397_pt1 | contig 10324 bp, 9 predicted proteins | sample COG_05_FD_184749 | JGI IMG/M metagenome (GOLD analysis project Ga0209425, IMG submission 184749) | Pelagic Microbial community sample from North Sea - COGITO 998_met_05 (SPAdes) (version 2) | ecosystem: Environmental > Aquatic > Marine > Neritic zone/Coastal water | place: Helgoland, sampling... | reverse complement strand
AACTCCCACAACCAGCCCCGCCTGCCCTGTAACATCTTGGCCTTCGAGTGTCGTAAACTGGCCCACAAGGGTGAGCCCATCGATCAACATCCGTTCATGCCAAATCGACCCACCTACAGCAAGTAGTCCAGAACCACCCATATCTTCCGAAGACCAGATCCCAGACTGAAAACCCGCACCCTGATCTTCAACATATCCATTGTCGAAGAGGTAGGGTAAGCCGAATTGAGACGATTCGGCCCACATGTCCGACAGCGTCCAAAACGAAGAAAATTCCAACTCTGGAAAAAAGGATAAGAAATTTTGGTCAATGTTATCTTGCCTAGGAAACGAGTTTTCATCAGATCCCGAGAAGGCTGACACGTACAAGCCACCAGGCGCATGAATGGACCATGGGGCATCGTAATCTCCCCAGAGCCCTATCATGCGCATGTCCGCACCTGGAATGGTCGCAAAGTCCGCATACAATCGGTATGTCTTGGCGCCTTCGGGAATAACTGAAAGCTCCCCATTGTGTTCCGTGACGAGCTCCAGTACCCAGCCTTGGAAGGTTGACTCTACCGTATCCAGAAGTGTCAATACTTCCAGTCCGTCCAACTCTTCGCAGTTTTGCTGTTGTTGGCTGGTAAAGAGGATAATATCATGTACGTTGTGCGTCCCGTCCCCATCCAAATCACAGGATCCGGGACCAACCTCTGTCCCGTCCGAAATCGAATCGCCCCAATACCAGTCCATGATGAAGGGCAAGAAGTCGGTGTTGGTGATCCCTCCGTCCAAGCTACCATCAAGGCATTCACAGGGCACAGTTTGTGCGTTAGTTGTCCAAGGAGAGCAAACCAATGCAGCCAGTAGAAAAATCACATTCCCATTCATATGACCAATATAATACTTTAACCCATTCAACTGCTGTGTCTGTGAAGATTTATTTGATTAACTATAAAGTTATCCTCCTCAAATTTATCGGTTTTTCCGCCCTGTTTTTTCGACCATATGGACTTTGCACCTCTATACGTGAAGTTATTTTTTAACTCCATTCTATATTTGTTCTTTATTTTTTTAATTTCAGATAAACTATCGTTAAATCAAGATTCCAATTTTACAGTTAATTACGATTAAGTTCAAACAGACCAGGTGCCTTTTTTTGCTTTTAAGCATATCCTGCTCTCTCATTATGATGTTAACTTTCCCTGTGGCTAATGCCCAGATGGGTCAACAGGGAAAAAGTCTGGAGGATTTCTCCACACTCATTGAGCGTTGGAATGACGTTGATCTTGCTGCTGATGAGCGCTTTGAAGCCGTCAAAGAACTCCATATCGCGTTTCATCAGACGTACCCGGATACGGTGCTTTATTACCTCGAGGAGATGCGCGAACTGGCCAAAAGTGTTGATCGCCCACTAGCCTTGTATTCCGCGCACAACCGGATTGCCAGCCTACTCGAGAAACAGGGGCATACGGAGGAGGCCCTAATCGCCTTTTCTCAAGCTGAACAAGTGGCCATTTCCCTCGGCGACTCCGCCAGGCTCGGCGGCGTATATGCGAACCGGGGTAATGTATACGTTCAGTTGAACCAATACGTCGAAGCTGTGCGCCATTTCAATCGGGCAATGGAACTCTACGCTGAGGCAGGTCATGAAGACAGGGCGCGCAAGATGCGAATGGCCCTGGGCAATGTCTTCATGCTCATCGACCATTATACACTAGCCATGGATCAGTTTGTAGTGTTACGAGAGGAGATTTCCGATGCACAGGACATGGGGTATTTTTCTGGCCTTCTTGCCCTCAACATGGGTTGGTGTGCCTTTAAACTCAAGGATTACGATAGTGCATCCGCCCTCTACGCTTCAGCACTCCCAACGCTCGAAAGAGAGCATAAAGGCTTCTTTGTTGCGGGTTGTCATGAGAACATGGCTGCCCTATCAGAGGAATTGGGCGCGCTAGACGATGCCTTGGAACATCAGGTTACAGCCATGCAGATCTATCGCGACTTGGGTGCCCGAGGCGACGAGTTGGAATGTTTGCTCAGCATCGCCAAGTTGACTCTGCCATCCGACCCCGCCGAAGCCCTTCGGATGGCGAGTGAGAATCAGCAAGAATTGTTGACGCAGATAGGGTATGAATCCAAACGTAAGTTGTTCCACCTGCTCTATCAGGCCTACAAAGTACTGGGTGAAGAGTCTAAGGCGTTGGAAATGCACGAGTCATTCGTCTTGTATGATGACAGTCTGCAGGCCGAGAAGCATAGTCTTGCTGTGCTTCGGGCAGCCTATGAAAAGGACGTGGAGCACCAGATTGAGGCAGTCCAATGGGCAGGCGAACAAGAACGAAGCCGCCAGGAAATCAAGCAGCTAAAAACGGTGTTCGCCCTGGTGTTGGGGTTTGTGGTCATGCTTGGGTTGCTCATCACCTACATCGTAAAAATACAACGGTGGCATCAGAACAGACGCGATAAGCTATTGTCCCAAATAGATTTCCTTCGTAGCAAAAAGACCAAAAAATTGGCTTTTGAGCACTCGGGTATCGAGCTGGATTTCGATCTTCTGAATCAGAGTTTAGGTCGAACCTTAAATGAGACCGATTGTAAAGTTCTCAACATACTTTTGGAAAATCCGTCCATTACTAATAAAGGCATTTCGGAAATAGTCCACCTTAGCGTCGATGGCATCGGGTCGTCATTGAGGAGGATGTATGAGTATTTCGGAATCAAAGAAACGAAGTACAAGAAAATATCCCTATTGCACACCGCCATGAAGATTTGTGAGAGACAGAATGGATAAAATATTTATTATCAGTTGTTTTTCACAAACAAATCAAGGACTTGACATCTTAAATGTATCATTCACCCCTAAGCGTGAAGTGTTTTTTGAGACAAATGATGTTCTTTGTAATGACTTAAAGTCATTGAAACCAAAATAAAATATGTAAACGATGAAAGTATATCTTTTAACATTCGTAACTCTAATGAGTTTTTCTCTCATTACGCCAGCACAAGTAACAGCCGTCCCTTGTGATATGTTAGGGATGTCTGTAAACGTCGGTTCTCAAGAAACCATGATCAATATTTACCATTCAGGTCAATATATGACTCACCCACAATCAGAAAATATTTTTATGTGGGAGTTTACAGACCAACAAGGAAACATAGTACATCAAGAGACTTTAGTTGATGAGTCAACGATTAGTTTTGGTCATAGTTGGTCACTTTCTGATACAATAAATGTGACAGTACATTTTGTAAATGATTCGGCTAATTTGGATAATTGGTATATTAACCAAGGTTTGCCGACCAATGGTAATTCAATTAATTGTTTATTTGAAGACCAGATATATTGGGAAACAGGTGATCCTACTCCATGGGGAAGCTGGACATTTATTCATAATAATCCAGGTGTTGATGGTTACGAACCACCAACATGCATTGATGCAAATCAAATCGACCCCACCGTGTTTTGCCCCGAAATCTATGAGCCAGTTTGCGGCTGTGATGGTATTACCTACTCAAATTCATGTGAGGCGACCTTCATCGGTGGTGTTACGTCATGGGAAGACGGGTCCTGCATCGTCATCAAATATGGTGCGTGTACATACCCCTTGGCGTGCAATTATGATCCAAACGCAACATTTGATGACGGTACGTGCACCTTTCCGCCAAACGATTGCAATTGGCCAGCCACGTGGGCTAGCGGATGCACTTATTCAGATGCAATCAATTACGATGAGAGTGCTGCAACAGACGATGGCTCCTGCGTCTGGCCCCCATGTTCGACATGTCCAGGCGACTTAAATAGTGATGGTGTGGTTGCAATAGGTGATCTACTTGGATTACTCGCTGCCTTTGGATCTTCTTGTGAAGAAATCAATGAACCCAACTATACCATTGAAGGAAAGTGGACCTTTGAAAATAACAACTTAAACACGATGTACATCTATGAAGATGGAGCTCGTTACACGTATTACTGTGTAGAAGATGATTGTAATTCATTATATAACAGTTATGAAGCAAATGATGGAAATCATCTTCCAGAAATTAATTATTACACATTTGAAAATGATATCCTAACGATTGATTTGAATTTTGGTAATATATTAGTAACTCCTGTTACATTTGAATGTGATGGAGGAGAAGCATATTTTGAAATGCCTGGATATAGTTTATTTAGATTAAATTCTAATTGCGAATAAAATCATTTCTACAACATACTTATAAAATTATGCAAAGGCTTTTTATTACAGCTTTAGCTTGCTTCACTTTTACGTCCTCAAGTTTTTGTCAAAATTCGTACGAATTGATCATCCTTGAAGAAATGTACTACCCTCTGGAAAAAGCGGCACTTATTGATAGCGCTTCATTTGATCATGAACTTGGATGGGACGACCCTGAATTTAGTGTTCCACTTGGATTTGCTTTTTCTTTTTTAGGAAATGAAATTGAGACTCTTGATCAAATGGGTGATGGAGCTGGAATGTTTGGATCATCTTCAAATTCGAGTGGTGTGCCATTGTTCTATGGACTTATGCCTGTTAGTTTTGATTTGGCTGACCGAGGTATCTCTGGAGAAGACCCGTCTTTAATTAGGTATCAAACAACGGGCAACCCAGGAGAAAGAGTGTTTGCTATTGAATGGGTCAATGCAGGCTTATATGAAGAGATTTTTGATTCTGAAACACTTCCTGAGAGCTCACTAACCTTTCAAATTAGGTTATATGAAAATGATCATTCTATTGAATTTAGGTATGGATCTTGTATTTATCCCGATCCATTTGATCCGTCAGCTGAACCAGGTATGGCATCGATATTTCTTGATGTAAATCTATCTTCATACGAGGGTAATTTCCTAACTCTTTCAGGACATCCAGCAGCTTGCGTATTAGAAAACATAACGAGTGTTGAAGACTTAGAAATGTACAGCTTAGATTACTACTTGAATGCGATGGTTTATAGGTTTGAACCTACGAGCATACCATCTAGTATTCATGAAAACAACAGGATGTCATTTTCTATTTACCCCAACCCAGCATCAAAAAACCTCACCGTTGATTTGGGTGACTTGAATGGAGTGAATACAGCAATTAAGCTCTATGATTCATCAAGCAAACTTTTATTTGAAAAGCGGTCATTATCAACTTTGATGATTGATGTTTCTGGCTTTGCTAAAGGTATGTATTTACTTGAGATTTCAACTGATGAACAAGTTCTGAGGAGTCAAGTGATTCTTGAGTAAATATCTAGCTAATCATTACTAAATCTGCACCCCCTATTATTAAAGAACCATTATAGATTTATCTTATGCGTCAACTTATATTTTTTTTCAGCTTACTGTTTTCTGTTATTCATTCGGTTAATGCTCAGAGTTCTTGCTTACTTGAAGGGATCTCATTCTATAACCAGGCACAAATAGATGATTTCCCTAGTATGTATCCGGGTTGTGCAGTGATAGAAGGCTACGTGAACATCGACACGCGTAACGCATCTAATGTTGATAGCTTGATTCAGATCACATTGATTCAAGGTGACCTGCAAATGTCGGAAAACAACATTACTGACCTGACTGGTTTTGCAAACTTGACGGGTATATACGGCAATGCCTGGTTTAGTGAAAACTCATTTTCAAGCTTTCACGGAATGGATTCGCTGGGGTTTGTCGGAGGAACTTTGGGTATTAGCGAAAGCTATGGACTTGATAGCCTTGATGGCCTCCAAAACCTAACTCTCATTGGTGGCGACCTTGACCTTGAGGACAACTCAAACTTGGTTACTATCGACGCACTGTCAGGGTTGGATTCGTTAGGTGGGAGCTTGCTCCTTGAGGACCTCCCTCGTTTACAGCACCTTGACGCTCTACTTGGCCGTGAAACAATTTATGGTGCGTTGGTCGTTGATGGTCTTGATAGCCTACTCAACCTGAATGGTCTGCTCTCGATCCAGCATGTAGAAAGTACACTGAAGATCAGGAAAAACGTGTTACTTCCAACGCTCGAAGGTTTGGCCAATATTCAAAGTATCAATGGCGAACTGATTCTAACTCAAAATAATGCGCTGACCTCACTGACGGGAATCGACAGTATCTCTCCTACCTCCATCACTGAACTGACAATCGAGGACTCAGGACAGCTCAACTTCTGCAGTCTCGACAACATTTGTAGTTTCCTGTTCGATAATGTTGGGCCGCACACTATAGAAACGAACGATGTAGGTTGCAACAGCGCTCTTGAAATAACCAATGCTTGTAATGGGAGCAATGACATAGAAGAAAATGTAGCAAGAACACTTACATTTTACCCTAATCCAGCATCAAACAACCTCACAGTTGACTTGGGTGATGTGAATGGGGTTAACACAACGATTAAGCTCTATGATGGTTCAAGCAAGCTTGTCTTTGAGAAGCAGTCAACTTCAACTCTAATGATTGATGTTTCTGGCTTTGCTAAAGGCACGTATTCACTTGAGCTTGCAACAGATGAATATGTCTTGAGGAGTCAAGTAATAATTGACTAATCATTAAGCACATACATGAGACTTCTACGAACTATTTTCGCTGGTTTTATTTTTTAACCTAGAAACTTCTTTCCAAATTATCCTCAAACTTTTCCGACTTCCCGCCTCTCTTCTCCACTGCACGGGTAGGGGGGAGCACTGTTGGAGATTCAGTTGTGTTCGGTAATGAATTTCCCTGAGGAGTACTTTGAAGACATCAACTACAACTCTCAAACATTCAACCAGATTTCTGCGAGACAGAATTGATAAAATACTCATTGTCAGTTCTTTTTCAGGTGATCATTATTGGCGCAATATTTGTTTGCTGATAAGCTAAATTATTTTATGAAAAACATTCACATTGTTGTCGTTCTCATTTTATTCCCAATATTAATGAACGCCCAAGTTGACGTTGCAGAGTCAAATTCGTCAGTGGGATTCAATCATCAAATAGGAGGGCAAATTGGCTTGCTTGGTGTCTATGCCTATATGGAAAGGTCCATCGGTCTATCCTGGACCTACAGGGCTGATGTCGGGTTCGATTTTCAAGGACATGATCCTCTGCAAGACGGAGATAGCTTTTCAAGCAGACTGATCCCCGTAACATCAATAGAAATGCGCCGGTATTGGAGCACCCGAAAAGAGGGGCACTCCAACTTTGTATCACTCAAGGCAAAAAGGCTTTCTAAGCGAAGCATCGTGTTGTCTGGAAGTTCAGATGATTTATCGATTCAACAAAGCCAAATTCTGACGTCCCTGTTCATTGGTCGCAATATGAACATCAAATCACGTGGCCGTCTTGAAGTTGGTTTAGGGGTGGATATTCACCATCAATCCGGTGATTTTTTTAAAATCTCATTTGCCCCTGCTGTTCACCTTAGATTGGGATTGGTAAGGTAGATAGCGCTATGTTCACTTGCCGGAGCGATGGTGCGTCAGTGGATGCATTCGTTGTCTTCACAATATCCCAGTAGATAACAACAGTTCATTTCATTGACTTCAAATCCTCTTCAAAATGTTTCGACTTCCCGCTTCTCTGCACCACAAAAGAAAAACCCACTCAATTGAGTGGGTTTTTATATCGTTGTTAACTATCTAAAATAAATAATTTAATCATTATACAACCCTATTCACAACATTCACCTTCAACATAAGATGTGACACCTCCTGTTACGGTTGCAACGCAGGAATTAGAATAAGTAATATCATTACACCCACAAACAGGTTCCCATATAGTCAAGCACATAGCAGTTGAATCTATAAGTGTAGAATCAATGCAATGCATATTGTTTGTGATTGGAGGATTAACACATGTATCCTCTTTATTACATGAAATAATAAATAAACAAATTGCTACACTAAAGAAAAGTAATCGCATTATTTTAAATATGGTGTTTAATTTTAAAAATGATTTCATTTAGATCTATGAAAAATATTTAATGAGACAATTTACAATATGATTTATAAATCCTTATCAAATTTATCGGATTTCGATAGAATTACATGATTCTTTCATTAATTTACTTATCTCATTTGCTTTCTCTGAAAAGAGATAACAATTATTGTGATTGTATGTCATCTTATATGAAATATTTTCGAACTGTCATAGTTATAAAAATTGAATAAAAAATGATACAATGAAAAATTACAAGGTGGCCTTTTATATTCTATTTGGGTTTTTTTTATCTTTTGTCCTGCAAGATATTTTGACAAAAGATGTTCATGCACATGATATTGAAGATGGGTTTGATATTCAAGGAGATATGTCTATTGTTCCCAATTTTGTTGATGCTTCTAAAAACGCTGTTCGATCTGTTGTTCACATAAAATCTAAGTATCTGAGCAATGAATTATTTGGAGTATATGATCCGTTTTATGGGAGGAGGTATTTTAATCAACCTAAAGAAAATATTGCAAGTGGATCGGGAGTCATAATCTCTAAAGATGGATACATTGTCACGAATAGCCATGTGATAAATAATGCAGAAGAAATAGAAGTCGTTTTAAATGACAAACGAACATACAATGCGGAAATTCTTGGAGAAGATCCCAATAGTGATTTAGCGTTGTTAAAAATTGATGACAATCAGCTCCCCTATTTAGAATTTGAGGATTCTAACAATCTAATGATTGGTGAATGGGTATTGGCGGTGGGTAATCCATATAATCTTAATTCCACAGTGACTGCAGGAATAATTAGTGCAAAATCAAGAAGAATTAATATCCTTAATAATCGTGGAATTGAATCATTTATTCAAACAGATGCAGCGATTAATCCAGGTAATTCAGGTGGCGCCTTAATTAATGCACATGGTGATTTAATTGGCATTAATACTGCAATCCAATCTGAAACGGGAGCCTTTAGTGGATATGGATTTGCGATACCTTCCAATATGGTTGAAAAAATAATTGCTGATTTTAAAAAGTATGGAGAAGTAAGGAGAGCATATCTTGGAATTCATATCAAGGATATTAATACTCAAATTCAAGAGGATCTAAAATTGAATCATTTAAAAGGTGTTCTAATATCAAAAGTGTTAAAAAATAGTGCGGCAGATAAAGCAGGTATAGAGAATTTGGATATTATCCTTAACATTAATGGAATTGAAGTGAATTCTACAAGTGAATTGCATGAGCTAATAATCCAATATAAACCTGGTGAAGAAATCAAATGTACAATCCAACGGAATGATACTATAAGAGATATAATGCTACTCTTACAAGCATAGTTATTCTTATAAGTTATCATAGGTTATCCTCTAATTTATCGGATTTCCCGCCTCTCTGCTCCACTAAAGTTATTCTCGGGATTCCTTAATCAAAGATTAACCGCTCTAGAAAAAAACCAGACTACCTTGGTCACATTTTTCACAAACAAAGAGTAAGTATTTAAATGATGATTAAATTTTCTCCCACATTAATCTGTTTTCTCTTAGCGTGCTCTGCATGTCTGTTTGGTTGCAAAAAGGAAACGTTTGATGATACGGTTACAGAAATAGAAATACCAAGTCCTGAATCAATTGCGTCAGTGGACTGCCCGACGTTAATGCTCAATGCTGGAGAGGCCTGTGATATGGACGGTGAGGAAGGGATGGTCTCACCAGATTGCGAATGCATCACTCTGGATTCTGTTGATTTTATTGAGTTGGAATTCATCAATAATTTTGCTGCCGAGATGGTGGTGACAGTTGAAACACAGCCATCTTTTCTGGCCGGCCCAACCTATGTCGTTGTTCCTGTCTCTGGAATTGTCGTGTCATATTACCTCCCTGATGGAACGAATGAGTTTACATCTTCCGCCTATTTTGCTTGTCCCAATAGTGGAGTCACCCATGATGTAGAATTTTATTCCAACTCTCCATCAGTAGATGGAGCAATCGTTCAAGTTCATGTCGATTGCCTGTGAAAACAAAATGCTGTCTGCCTCATCAATGCCCCCAATCTCTCGTCTGATTGTGCAAGAAGATGTCTCTGCATCTGATTCTTACGGTTCTCTGGTTCAAAAATGTTTGGATGGGGTTCCTACTGCCCAGCGTGCATTGTTTAATCGTTTATTGCCCTACCTCAAAAGCGCTGTTCGTCGGTACATTTGGTCTGAGACGGATGTCCAAGATGTACTTCAAGAAGCGTTCATTCGCATATTCCGAAACTTGGATCAATTTGATCAGACGAAAGGCCAAGTTCATACGTGGGCTAGGAAAATTGCAGTGAATGTTGCCATCACCGAAGGGATCAAGGAATCCAAGCGAATGTCACGCTTGGATTCCAATTCAGTCACCCAAGAAAACGAAATTTATTCTGACGCGCATGAACAAGATGTGTTACGAAAGTTAGATTTAGAATCACTCCT
>Ga0209425_10007395_pt1 | contig 10325 bp, 6 predicted proteins | sample COG_05_FD_184749 | JGI IMG/M metagenome (GOLD analysis project Ga0209425, IMG submission 184749) | Pelagic Microbial community sample from North Sea - COGITO 998_met_05 (SPAdes) (version 2) | ecosystem: Environmental > Aquatic > Marine > Neritic zone/Coastal water | place: Helgoland, sampling... | reverse complement strand
CGAAGGCTGTATGAACTGGAAGCAGCCGAGCGGTCAAGGGCGGCGGAACGAGCCGTCACCGCGGAGGACATACTGCGACGGAAAGAGGCGGAGGCGTCGGCGAGGAGGGCGATGGCCGAGGCGATGTACGCGCCCGCGTTCGTGCCGCCGCCGAGCGCGGTGTTGGGACCGACTCACGGGGTGAACGCGGGTGAGAACGGGTCAAAGAATGATTTCACAATCGATTCCACCGCGGACGTTCACACGGTGACGCTCGAGGAGGTTCTGTCTCCAAAAGCCGGGAGCGATGCGAGTACAAGTAAAACCCCGGACGTGATCGAGGAACGGCTCGATGAGAAGCGTCGCGAAGAGGAAGAGGAGGAGGAGGAGAAGGAGGAGGAAGAGGAGGGATCCGCTGGACAGGCTGATGTGACAGACGAGGAAAACGCTGAGGCGGATGATGAAAACGCGATCGATCGCATCGCCGATCAGCTCGCCGCGGACGCCGACGAGGACGCGGCGTGGGCCGAGCTGGACGAGATGGACGGGACGATAACGTACGGGCAAATACCCTGGCCGCCCGCTGGGGTCATGGGCCCGGTGACGCTTCCGGCTAACATAGACAGAGCCAGGATCAAGCGAATGTTGACTCGCTACCATCCAGATAAGTTTGCACAAAAGTACGGCGAACGCATCGCCGAGGAGGACAAGACGCGCGTCGAGGAGAAGGTGAAGCAGGTGTGCCAGGTTGTTAACGAGAGATACGCGGCGTTGCGGGACGCGTGAGAGTGTGCGATGTAGCAGCGAATCGGCAATAACTCTTAAAATAAAATTTCAGACGTTTGTCGAGTCGTCAAAGTCCCCGAGCCCGGTTTTCCCACCCGGGAAAAACATGGGATCCAGCCCGCCGCCTCCACTAGGGTCCACCACCACCACCGGCCGCATCTCGCAGTTGTCAGGCCACCTGTGCGTCTCCTGCTTCACGCGCTCGTGGCACCCCAGCTGGTCGGTTGCTCCGAACTCGCGTAGCATAGCCGCCATGAACGCGGAGTGCGTCACCACCGCGATGTGCGTCTCCGGCCTGCGCATGATCCACTCCATGAACCTGTGCGCGCGTTCACACATCTCGTCGTTGCTCTCGTTCATCGTGCCCCACAGTTTGTCTTCATCGTCGACCACCTCGCTGAAGTCGATCGCCGGGAAGGCGTCTTTATACTCGGCGGTGGTTCGCCTTCGATCGCACGGGTTCATCCCGATGTGTTCCCGGCAGAGCTCACACGCGAGGAACTTGAGGTCTGTTCGCCCCGGCTGCGCGTTGATGCCCTCGTTGCGGGTCTTGATCGCGGCGTGCGCGGGGCGGACGCCCTCGATCGCGCTCCTGCTCATCATCAAAGCGCAGTCGCGTCTGGACGGCGTGGGATCGACGGGCATGTCGGATCCACCCAGGGAGCCCACCGCTGTTTCCAGCGCGCGCATCAGCGGCGAGACCACGACGAGCTCGATCCTGTCCATGACGTGCTCGCGTCCGTCGTGCGTCACCGCGCTGTCCAGGTGTTTCTTCAGCGCGCGGCACTGCGCCCATCCCCGGGGAGTGAGGTGCGCGTCGGCGTACTTTTCGGACCTGTAGTTTTCGCGCGATCCCCCCAGCGCCGGCTCACCCGCGAGGTTGTGATACCCTTCGCCGTGCCGTACGAGGTACAATGTCTTGGTGTGTCTGTGCGGTGCGATGAAGAACCTGTGGCCGAAGTTGTCCTCGATGGACAGCTTCGAGAGGTCCTGCGCCGAGTCCTTGGCGTTCTGCATCTCTTCTCTCGTGGTGCGGGTGCCGAACGAAATGAGCCCCGGCCGACCTTTCGCGCGGAGAAATGTGGCTGTGAGAGGTCCTGAGAGCGACTCAAGAACGGCGGTCTACTTCTGTCCATTTAATTTTTGTGCCAGATTGTCACAAAAAACCGTTTTTGTTGACTGAACTTCAGACGCGACTTTCCCGAGGCGCGGCCATATTCGCCCGCGTCGCCGTTCACGCAGCGGCTACCCCGTTCGCACCGAAGCTCGCACTTCGACTCGATCCACGCATCGACGCTCGGACGCGGTTCACACACAGGGCCGATACTCGACGCGCGGCTCCCAGAAGCGCCGAACGAGTCTTAAGCCGCGCCTCGAAGAAAACGCATTTCTGTCGAGAAAGATGGCCCCGACCAAGCGCAAGACGGACGCCAAACGCGTCGCTTCATGTTCATCCGCGCCCGACTCCAAGCTCGACATGGACCTCGCGCGCGTCATCGGCATGTCCCAATGCCGATCCGGCGGCCTCGCGTGCTCCCCCGGCACCGGCGACGTCGCGCACCCCGCCGGAGCCGTCGTCGTCATCTACTCCCCCACACGCGACGCACAGATCATGTTCCTCAGCGCGCCAAAGCCCAACGCCGGGGTCAAGGAGGCGCGCGCCATCCGGCCCAGCGCCACCACCCGCGATACCCGCTCCACGAACGCGTCTACCGGAACGCAGGGCGGCGGCAAGCCCTTCGTCTCCGTCGCCTTCTCGGGCACACGCGGACGATTCATCGCGGCTGGCGAGAAGGGCCACCAGCCCGCGGCTGTGGTGTGGAGCGCCGAGACCGGCAAGCCCCTCGCGCTCCTCCGCGGGCACCGGTACGGCGTGGAAGCCATCGCGTTCTGCCCCGGGCACGATGACCGCCGGGTCGTGACGCTCGGCGCGGACAACGACGGCCACGTGGCGCTGTGGGATTGGCGGGAAGGCGTCAACCTGGCTCGGCACTTTTGCGGCCACGACGTTTCTTCCGGGCGTCTCCGGTCCGTCGCTTTCAACGCCGACGGCGATTCGTTCGTCACCGCGGGGGCGGCGCACCTGAAGGTGTGGCGCGTCGGTTCGAATTCCACCCGGTCCGGCCCACACTCGCACCACGACGAGTCCAAGTTTCACGCCAAGTACCGCAGGCTGGGCGGCAAGTCCGACGGTAAGGTTTTCGGGCTGGTGGAGTGCGGATCGAAGTCCGCCGACGTGGGAGGTCACGCGTCGCACACCTGGGTCGCGGTGTGCGCGCCGCCACCGCATGTTACACACACAGCTGTGTCGGCACCCTCGGCACCCACCGATGCACCGTGTGATCCCGCCGATGCCGTCACGTACGCGCTGTCCGAGGAGGGCGTGCTGTGCATGCTCCGAGGCGGTTCAAGGGTCGAACGATGGGTCGACACGCGGGTGACCCGCGGCGGCGCGCTCGCGCTCGGTGGAGAGCACGTCGCCGTCGCCGCGGGCGACGGCGTCGTCCGCCTGTTCCGCGTGGGCACGCTGGCGTATCGCGGTACGTTGCCGCGGCCTGTCCGCGTGGGTGGGCACGACGAGCCCGAGACGCTTGACGAGGTTTGCGAAACTTCGCCCCCGCCCGGTGTTTCGTTTCCGGATGCCATCGCGTGTGCGTTCGACACGAACGGCACTGCGCTGACCGTGGCGTACTCCGACAGAAGCGTGTTCGTGTGGGACACTAAGAACGTTGCGAACGTGCGTCGCCTACGCGTATTTTTCGCGCACAGCGGTTCGGTCTTCGGTGAGTTTCTTTTTACTTTTTTATTTACGTGTGGGCAATTCCACTGATCATGTCGTGTTTTGTTTACAGGCGCGTGTCCTCTGCCGGAGTCGACGAAGGATTCGACGGCGCCACGTGGCACGTTCGCGACGTGCGGCGCGGACGGAAGCGTCCGGCTGTGGCACCTCGGGTGGGAGGGACAGGGCGACGCGGGGGGCGAGCCGGGGGATGCGCCGGGGGGAGGCGATATAAAACGCATTCACCCGACTTCAGGTACCGCGGTGTCGGCCATGTACGCCGCGCCCGACCCTTCGCGCGAGTCCGCCGCGCTCCGTGAGGTCGAGAAGCAGGCGGGCGCGGTCGCTGACGAGTGCGCCGTCGCGCGCGCGGGCGGCAACGGTCTCCGATGCGTCGCCGCGCGCCCCGACGGTAAGGAACTCGTCGTCGGCGACGGCTGCGGAAACGTCCGGGTCTTCGACCTCGGCTCGAGGACCGAGCGCCTGCGACTCGCCGCGCACGACGCCGAGGTTCTCAGCGTCGCGTACGGACCCAACGCGTGCGCCGACGATACCGCCGTGCGAACGAGCGCGTCGTCGCCTGACAGCACCGGGTTTCCATTCGTCGACACCGCGGAGGCGCCCGAGCAACGGTTGGTATCATCCGGCCGCGACGGGCTCGTTCATATCTACGACGCCAGCCTGAACTCCGACGGGTCGCCGGGCGTATACCGCCTGGAGGACACCGTGGATGACCACGACGCCGCGGTCACCGGCGCGGTAATCGCGGGGCTTGGGTCCGAGTGCAAGCTCGTGACCACCGGCGCCGACCGGAAAGTCATCTTCCGCAACTTGGCGCCGTTGTCGCGGGTCAAGAAATCTCAGACAAAGGCTTCCAAAGCATCCAAAGCGTTCGCCTCGGAGACTATGCCGCGCGGGGTGGTGCACGGCGTCGCGTTGGACACTCGCGGGAAGACGTGCGTCACCGCGGGCGCGGACGGGCGCCTGCGTCTCTGGTCCATCGCCAACGGCAAGACCACCAGGGCGTACCCGTGCGCCGACGAGGGCGCGGGCGAGGCGCTGCGGGTGGACGCGGACCCGCACGGCCGGTTCGCCGCGGTGTCTCACGCCGATAAGACGGTTCGCGTGTACGACGTCAAGAGCGGTGTGTTGGTGGGGCGGTGCGTCGGGCACGGGACGGCGGTGACGGCGCTGGCGTTTATGAACTGCGGCTCTCGGCTCGTCACCGGCGGCGCCGACGGGACCGTGTGCGTGTGGCGGCTTCCCGGACATTTGGGTTTGTCCCCACCCGCTCGAGCGCCCTTGCGCGCCGTGACGAACGTGTCGGCGGCTAAGTGTGCGGTGCTCGTGGGTACCCACGACGGTTCACTTCGCGAACACGCGGGCGTTAACGACCGGTACGCCAATGCCGCTCCTGAACCCTCACTCGTCGTTAAGAGCGTCACAGGGGATCCCACCGACGCTGACCCTGCGTTGATGAACGCCTCCGGTGCGTCGTCGATCCCGTCGCTCGCCTTTGACGAACTGCCGAAGTGGGCGGCGAGAGCCGCGGCCAATGCGTCCAACGCCGATGAATCGGAGAAGAGAGAAATGGAAAAGTTGGATAACCTCGCCAAGGTTGCCGCCGGGTCCAAGTGGTCGGCGAACGCGCCGGGCGGGTACGTTCCTAAACGTACCGGTCTGTCGGCGTCGGTGCTGGACCACGGCGACGTCGACCTGGAAGTCGACGATGACGATGACGTCGACGTCGAGAATGAGAATTCTCCCGAGGACGCCGCCGAGAAGGAGAACGCGCACCCTCTCGCGCCCGGGAGCGTGGTCAGCCTCTACACCCCCCTCGACGACGACGACGACGCGCTGTACTACGCCGAGAGCGAGCCGGGCGGCGACGGGTCAGTGCCCGGAACGTTCGGGGTGGTCACCGTGTCGCCCGCGCACGAGCAAAAGAGTGAGCACGGTCTCGCCGCGGTGGACGAGCGCGAAGCTCCGGCGGAGGGTGCCGAGGGTGCCGACACAGCTGTGCCGAAAATTGAGGACGCACCCGCTCCGGACACCGTGGTCCAAGAGGATGCCGCCAAGCCCAAGGGGGTGTTCGCGCGCGTCGCCGCGATGTTGGGCGGCAAGAAACCCGCGTCGCATCTCAAGACGCAACCTCAAGATGTCCAACAGAAGCCGATTCAGACGCCGTGTTCCGAACCCCCGAGGTCCGAGTCGCCGACCAGTCACCGCGGCCACAGGTTCGACGTACCTTCGGGCGACGAAGAGGAGGACGAGGAAGCGGAGGAGGTTGCGACGGAGTACGAGACGGAGTCTGACGATGAACCACCGGCGGTGCCACTCGCGCTTCGCTTCGACGACGACGACGAGTCTATGGGCAAACACTCAGACGACGACGCGACGGAACCGGAGGGAAAACAAAAGGAGAACAAGGCGCTTCGCGATAGCTTCTCCGGGCGGTTCCGGCGTCGTGCGCGCGAACCCCTCCCGCTGCACGAGCTCATCGACCCCAAGGGCGTACCCGACGACCAGCCCGAGGACGAGGACGAGGACGAGGACGATGGTCGGAGGCTGCCGGTTGGCGACATGGTCTCCGCGATTGAAGCCGTCGAGCGGGAGGATGCGAATCGCGCCACCGCCGCCGCCGGTTTCGCGAAGGGTTCTTCACCAGCGATGCGCGCATTCAACTCCAGCTCTGACGAGGACGAGAACGTGGTGCGTAAGAGTGTGGAGGAGCTTCGCGCGTCACTTCCCCGTCTCAGGACGTCCCCTGTTGAACGCACGCGCGAGACACCCGTCGAGGCGGCGGTGACCTCGTCGGGTGAGAACGCGGAGGCGGAGAGCGAGACGAAGTTTGAGCCCGACGCCACTTGGCCGCCGCTCCCCGAGGACATGCCCTCCGACGACGAGGAGGACGAGGACGAGGAGGAGGAGGGTGGCGACGGCATTGACGCTAACGGCGAGAAGGAGGAGAAGGAGCAGTCGACGACTCCCGCGGTGACGACCTGTGACGATGAAGACGCAACCGCGAACGCCGTCCGAGCCAGCATCGACGCGGCGGTGACGCACGTGGAGGTCGAGCTCCAAGACACCGCCGAGGATGTCGATGAAACGGTCGATGAAACGGCCGTGAAGGTCGATGCCACCGAGCCGAATGCGCCCGAGACGTGCACAACCACCGACGGCCCGATCCTCTCCAGCGAGCCGTCCACGCTGCGATCCAGCCAGGGAGGCATGACGACGGGTGGCCGGTCCTCGACGCGGTCGTCGGCGAGTTCGAAGGGTTTGAGGGCGTCGCTGAAGAAACGCCGCGGCCGCGCCAGGCGGATCATCGCGGCGATCGCGGAGCGAACCAAGCGAGCCTCACTGGCGACGTCGACGAACACGTCCACCAAGGCAAATGCCAAGGCGGAGGGTGCCGAGGGTGCCGACACAGCTGTGCCGCGGAAGGAGGAGCCCGAACCGGCTGAGCCGACTGAGACGCTCGCAAAGGCGGATACCGATTGCCCGTCTAACGGACTGTCATCGCCCGAGCCCGCCGTCTCCCCCGTCGCGTCCACACCGGCTCCGGCCGCCGTCTCGGACGCGCTCGCCGCGGTGGACGCGCTCGACGACGCCGTGCGCCGATCACTCGCGACGGTGCGAGCCTCCGTGGGCGCCTGCGACGCGGACGAGAGGCAACTGGTGGAGTCGAGGTTGCGCTCGCTCGCGTCGCTGATCCTGGGTGGCGGCGTGGACACGAGCACGCGGTCCGAGGTGCGTGCCGTTCAGACGGACGAGCTCGACGTCGAAGAACACGCGGCGTCGGAGCCCGCCGTGCCATCCACGAGTGACACGAGTGGTGACTCACATTCCCCCGGCGCCCCGAAGGAATCATCTAATTTGGCCAAGATGCCACAGGGGCTGGTCACGTCGTTCGAGGTCCCGGCTGCGCTGGAGAGGGCGATCAACGCGACGATGGAACGTGCGCTCGCCGCGTACAGCGAGCGGCTCATCGAGACTGTTCGGATCAGCGTGGCGGCGAGCGCCACGAGCTCGCGGTGATGACAGCGGCGGGGGGCTAGTAGACTAGATGGGAAAACCCGGGAAAAGGCTGACGTGGAGTTGACACGGGGCGGTGTTGACCTTGACGGGGCCGCGTTCGGGCGCGTCGGCGACGCGTTAGGCTCGTGTTACTCGCGGTACATATTGTAAATATCTTTATTGAAAGCACTTCATGAACACGACGTCCCTCATTCCCGGCCCGACCGCGCGCGGTACCGCCGCGCGCGCGTCACGCCCAACCGAGAAAGGCCGCTGAGTCACCACCTCCTCAATCATCACGCGTCGATCATGCCGAAAAACTCACGACCCGAGTTCGCCGCGCCCTCCGCCGGCATCGACTCGTCCGTGTCATCGAAGAGGGCACCGCCGCAGTCCTCCATGAGCAGCATGTCGAGCGCGTCGTCCTCCATGGGCTCCGCGTCGTTGAAGACGCACGCGTCTTAGTCCCCCCGAAGGTAAACAGTCACAAGAGATATTCTTTGGCGCCGGCGCACCTTCCGCAACTGCGCAATTTTGAGCCGAACGAACCGAGGCACGACCGAACCGACGCACAAACCATGACGACGCGTCTTGCTGGAACGACGGCGCACCTGCCCCCGATGCGCACGCGCACGGGGTCCGGCCGCCCGATGCCCATCAAACCATTCCGACACTTCCTCGTCCAGAAGAACATGGACCGAAGGCTCGGGGGCAAGAACAACATACAGCCCACCCCACGGCACAACAAAGATCTTCCCGGCTCCCTCAGCGGGCTCTCCATGAACAAGTCTTCGACGAAGTCACGCGCGCGGGTCGTCCCTCGGGCGGCGCACCATTCCTACGCCGAGTGGTGCAAAGAGCGCGGGGTCGACGCGCCGAACGTGTCCATCCACTACCTCAGCTCGTCCCTGCCGGACGGAGCCGAGACGGAGCGCGGGTGCCTCGTCACCGAGCCCATCGAGCCAGGTAGGTTTCAACCGCCCCTTTTCCTTCAAAAAGCGCCCCTTTTCCCAAATCGCCGCGAGGCAACAACGGCTCTCCGCCGCATCCCTCGACCAAATCACGTCCATCGACCGCACTGACGTCACCTCCCCAACTCCAACATCGACAGGGCAAGTCATCGCGCGATGCCCCGCGTCCATCGTATTCGCACTCCCGCCATCCCCGCCCAACCCATTTCCCAAGTGGTGCCCGAACAAACTCTGGGACGAACCGCCGGGAGTCGCCCCAGGCCGACCGGCGCAGGAACTCCGCATGGCACTCGCGTTGATCAAGGAGAAACGCGCGGGCGCCAAGTCACCGTGGGCCGCGTACATCGCGCAGCTCCCGAACGAGTACGACCTCCTCGGCATGTGGACCGACGACCAACTCGTCGAGCTCCATTCCCCGAAGCTTGAACTCGAAGCTAAGCGGCAACGAAGCGAAAACGCCGCCGCCGCGTCCGCCGTGTGCAAGCCCCTGAAGATCACACCGAAGGACATGTACTGGGGCTTGAACACGGTGCGTTCGCGGTCGTTCCTGGGTAAATACCCGGCGGACCTGGAGCACATGATGCCGCCGTACGCCCCCGGGACGGCCGCGAACAAAACTTTGGCGAAGGCCAAAAAAAATGCAAAGCTCGCGGCGGAGTCGGAGGATGCCAAGCTCGCAAAGTTAGCGACGAAGGCGGCGTCCACCGAGTGCGGCCTCGCGCCGGACGACCCAGACGGCACCGCCGTCCCGAGCTGCACGCCTATGGGCGACACGAGCCGACGGTCAAAGACGCAACCCGCGGTTTTCGTCGTTCCGTTTCTCGACGCTTTTAACCATCGTTCAAACTCGGATCTATCGAGCGGTGGTGAGTCACCGGGTGCCGACTCAAGCCCGGGTGCCGACTCATCAATGGGTGCCGAGGGATCACACACGACGAAGCTGCATTTCACCGACGGCGCGTTCCAGCTCGTCGCCGACCGGTCCCTGGCGCCCGGTGATGAGGCGACGATTTCCTACGGATCGCACGCCAACGACGAGCTCTTACTCCGGTTCGGCTTTTGCGTCCCCGAGAGCGTCGATGACACGATCCCGCTGCCGGGATGCATGGACGAACTCGAGTGGCTCATGCCGGGCACCACGCGCGAAGCTGACCTACGCGCGGAAGGGCTGGACGACGCGGTACGCACCGCGCACCTCACCACCGAGGGGGAAGCGTCGCCCGATTTACTGTGGGCGCTGCGATCGTTGCTGGCGTCGGATGACGAGTACGACGCTTTGGGCGGCGCGTTGGGCATGAACAAGACGTTCACCGGGATCGATGAGGTCGGGTCCGGGGCGCAGCTCGCGGCGGAGGCGTCGTTGGCGTTGGCGTGCGAGCGCGAGCTGACGACGATGGGCGGGCTGGCGGCGTACGACGAGGATGTCTTAAACCTGGCAGCAGTGGACAACGTGTACGATGAAGTGATCGCCGAGTGTTCGCTGGACGGTGGTGACACCGACCGTTGCGGCGGCGACGGCGAGGACGGTAACGACACCACGTATCTGCGAAGGCTGCGAAGCGCGCTCGTGTTTAGGATGAACAGGAAGCGGATTTTGGCGAAGGCGATGGAGAGGTACACGCCCGGTGGGTTTGGGTACCAGGAGGAGGAGGAGGAGCTCAACTACGGTTATCCGAGTAGGCCTTGGTGAGCCTCTGGGGCGGCGTGGTGGTTGGTGTAGGGTTAGGTTACCCGATGTTGTTGTATTACGTATGTCACGAAGAAATGTTATTTGCATTGCGCCACGATGG
>Ga0209425_10007391_pt1 | contig 10332 bp, 9 predicted proteins | sample COG_05_FD_184749 | JGI IMG/M metagenome (GOLD analysis project Ga0209425, IMG submission 184749) | Pelagic Microbial community sample from North Sea - COGITO 998_met_05 (SPAdes) (version 2) | ecosystem: Environmental > Aquatic > Marine > Neritic zone/Coastal water | place: Helgoland, sampling... | reverse complement strand
CCTGTGGGCGGATTAACTCATCGCTGAGTAGTGCCGCGTCGAGGCCTTCATTTTCACTGAGGATGCGTCGCTTTTCGTTGTTAATTGCCTGTTGCACACTTAGCTCTGTCACCTGTTCACCATTTACGATGACCGCAGTTTCAGACGCGCTACCAGATACAGACAGTGAGCCAATGCCAGAGAAAGCAAAGACTATCGCAATCAAGATTACAATCCCGAAAGCAATACCCTTCATATTATTTCTAAAACTGTCCAACATACGACTGTCCCTTCTTACGCTATCTGGTTGTTTATTTTATTAAAAAAGGCGCATCACCGATGCGCCTTTACCAAATAAAAAATCTTTTGGTGGTAACTTAATTAACAGCGTCCTTCAACGCTTTACCAGCTTTAAAGCTAGGCACATTGGCGGCTTTAATCTGGATCTCTTGACCGGTCTGTGGGTTACGACCTGCGCGAGCTGCACGATGCTTTACAGCAAAAGTACCAAAGCCCACTAGTGAAACAGCGTCACCATTTTTGAGTGATCCAGTTACTGCTTCAAGTGCTGAGTCAAGTGCACGTCCTGCAGAAGCTTTTGAGATGTCTGCGCCTGCAGCAATTGCGTCGATAAGTTCAGATTTATTCACGGTATTCCCCTTTTATTGGAGTTAGTATTTCCTAGTCAGATAGAAAGGCTTTTTTAGACCAAACTCAGTGTACGTAAGGTCTCAAGCTCAATCGTGGTTACGTTATACCAATAGCCATTTCACGGGTCAAGCACCGTTTGCCGAAATGGCTAAATTCTTTAACCCTAATGGGTGCTGGGCCTGGAGGACCGTTGATCAGGAACTTGGGGCGTACTGGCGCGATTAAATTCTTCTTCGCTCAAAGATTCCGGGCTGTGCTCTAGAGCAATGGCTAACACTTCGTCGATCCACTTCACCTGACAGATCGTAAGATCTGCCTTGATGTTGTCAGGTATCTCCTTCAAATCACTACCATTATCGTCTGGGATAATGACCGTTGTGATACCGCCACGGTGCGCTGCAAGAAGCTTTTCTTTCAAGCCACCAATCTTCAGGACCTGTCCGCGCAGTGTTATCTCACCGGTCATCGCAACATTTGCCTTAACGGGTATGCCAGTCAAAACTGATACTAGCGCCGTGCACATACCAACGCCAGCAGAGGGTCCATCTTTTGGCGTTGCACCCTCAGGCACGTGGATATGCAAGTCGTTCTCCTGATAAAAATCTCTGCGGATCCCAAGTGTCTTGGCGCGACTTCTGACCACAGTCAGAGCCGCTTGAATGGATTCCTGCATCACATCACCCAGTGAACCGGTCTTGATAACGCGGCCTTTACCAGGAATCGCTGCGGATTCTATCGTCAGTAGCTCTCCACCGACCTGAGTCCAGGCCAGACCTGTCACCTGCCCTATCTGGTTCTCAGCCTCGGCGCGGCCGTAATCAAAACGCCTAACCCCCAACAATGCTTCCAGCTGCTCAGGCTTGACCAAATCAGTAGACGCGGCGCCATCGCGAACATGCTCCGTAACAATCTTGCGGCAAATCTTAGCAATGTCTCGATCCAGTCCACGCACACCCGCTTCACGCGTGTAGTATCTGATGGCATCCTGCAACGCCCCTTCGGTGATCTCTAATTCGCTGTCTTTCAACCCATTGGCTTTACGCTGTTTGGGTACTAGATATTTTTCAGCAATCGCAACCTTTTCACCTTCGGTGTAGCCAGGAATCCGAATAACCTCCATGCGGTCGAGCAGCGGACCGGGAATATTCATCGAGTTGGCGGTACAGATAAACATGACATCAGAAAGATCGTAGTCAACCTCCAGATAATGGTCATTAAAAGTATGGTTCTGCTCCGGATCGAGCACTTCTAACAATGCTGATGCAGGATCACCGCGCTGATCCATACCCATCTTGTCAATTTCATCGAGCAGAAACAGCGGATTTTTAACCTTCACTTTAGACAGCTTTTGAATCACCTTGCCTGGCAGCGAGCCGATATAGGTTCGCCGATGACCACGAATTTCTGCCTCATCGCGAACACCACCAAGACTCATACGCACAAACTGCCTGCCGGTTGCGCGAGCGATAGACTCGCCGAGCGAGGTCTTGCCGACGCCCGGAGGTCCAACCAAACAGAGTACTGGGCCCTTGAGTTTTTTAACCCGTTGCTGCACAGCGAGGAACTCCAAAATACGTTCTTTCACCTCTTCCAGACCATGATGGTCTTCATCTAGGGTCTGTTGTGCCTCAACCAAATTGTGTTTGATACGACTTCGCTTTTTCCAAGGAACGCCAATCATCCAGTCGATATAGTTGCGCAACACCGAGGCTTCGGCAGACATCGGCGACATCATCTTTAGCTTGCCGAGCTCCGATTTGGCTTTTTCTAGAGCTGCTTTTGGCATGCCTGCTTCATCGATTTTAATATCCAACTGGTCAATCTCTGACCCGCCGTCATCCATATCACCCAATTCTTTCTGAATAGCTTTCATCTGTTCGTTCAGATAGTACTCGCGCTGACTCTTTTCCATCTGCTTTTTAACACGACCGCGAATGCGTTGCTCAATCTGGAATAGATCAATTTCGGACTCCATCAGGCCCATTAAATGCTCAAAGCGCTCAGTGAGGTCAGCGACCTCCAAAACGTCCTGCTTTTGTTCAATACTCAAGGTCATGTGGGAGGCGATGGTATCAGCGAGGCGATTGGCATCCTCGATGCCGCTGACGGTGGCAATCACTTCTGCGGGAATTTTCTTGCTTAAATTGACATACTGCTCAAACAGCGACATTGCCGAGCGCGTTAACACTTCAGCCTCACGCTCATCGAGATCGCCATCTGCAAGCTCTTCAAGCTGCGTGTACATAAAGGCCTCGCCCTCGGCCGCATCTATCAGGCTGACGCGAGCCACGCCCTCGACCAGTACCTTGAGAGTGCCATCGGGCAATTTGAGCATCTGCAGTATTGTCGCTAGGGTGCCGACAGAATAGAGATCCTCAAGCGCGGGATTGTCATCCGCTGGATTGCGCTGGGCAACCAACACAACCTGCTTGTCATTTTCCATGGCATCTTCCAATGCCGTAATGGACTTTTCTCTGCCAACAAACAGAGGCACAACCATATGCGGATAGACGACGACATCGCGCAGCGGCAGCAGCGGATAAGTCATGTCTTGGGATTTAGTTGGATTAACGGCCATGGTTACCTCGAATTATCTGGAGCGGGGCTTCTCGCCCGGGTTGAGATGTATCTGCGGGGTCTTATTCACGCTACTAGTTTCGCAACGGCAGCAGAGCGACATGCAGATAGATCAATCTTGTCATGAGACTAGTGTTTTATATTGGGACTCGCAGAGCAAAAAACAACCTCCAGCCTATGCATAGTTGACCAAAACGTGCTTTTTCAGCCAAATGCCCCTTTTCAGGGTAATTTTTACGGGCATAAAAAAGGCGACTACAGTCGCCTTTTCCAATCCTGAGGGTGCCTACTAGTATCTACTACTTGGCTCCTACTTGCCTACTAGAGAGCACCTAAGTGAGAAATCATCCCTCGTCGTTTGCCAGTTTCTGCTCATTTTTTTCATAGACCAAAAGCGGCTCATTTTCGCCATTGATCACAGCCGCATCGACCACTACCTTAACAACACTGGTCTCTGAGGGTATTCGGTACATGGTATCAAGCAGAACTGTTTCCAGAATTGAGCGCAGACCTCGCGCGCCAGTCTTTCGCTCAATCGCCTTGTCGGCAATCGCATCCAGAGCATCGCGACGCAAATCCAGATCAACACCTTCCATGTTAAACAGGGCTTGATACTGTTTAAATAGCGCATTCTTGGGCTCTACCAAAATATTCACCAACGCATCCCGGTCGAGTTCCTGAAGTGTCGCCACGACGGGCAGTCGACCGATAAACTCAGGGATCAGTCCGTAGCCGATCAGATCGCTAGGCTGAACATCGAGCAGTGTTTCACCAATCGATTTTTGACTGTCTTTGCTACTTACCTCAGCACTGAAACCGATACCGCCTTTTTCCGAGCGATCTCTAATAACTTTTTCAAGCCCGGCAAACGCGCCTCCACAGATAAACAGAATATTGGACGTATCCACTTGCAGGAACTCCTGCTGTGGATGCTTGCGACCACCCTGAGGTGGCACCGAGGCAACGGTACCCTCAATCAATTTCAGCAGTGCCTGCTGAACACCTTCTCCCGACACATCACGGGTGATAGAAGGGTTGTCCGATTTGCGAGAAATCTTGTCAATTTCGTCGATGTAGACAATTCCACGCTGGGCCTTGTCGACATCGTAATCACATTTCTGCAACAGCTTTTGAATGATGTTTTCAACATCTTCACCGACATAACCAGCTTCGGTAAGCGTGGTCGCATCGGCAATCGTAAAGGGAACATCCAGCATCCGAGCCAACGTTTCAGCCAGCAGTGTTTTACCACTACCTGTGGGTCCAATCAGCAGAATATTACTCTTGCCCAACTCGACATCTGAGCCATCAACGCCAGACTCACTCACCTGCAAGCGCTTGTAGTGATTGTAAACGGCTACCGACAAAATTCGTTTTGCACGCTCTTGGCCAATCACGTAGGCATCAAGGTTACCCTTGATGTCAGAAGGAATTGGTAACTCCTCGTTGCCATCACTTGACTCGGCGACTACTGCCTCTTCAGAAATAATGTCATTGCAGAGATCAACACACTCATCGCAGATATAGACTGACGGACCTGCAATCAGGCGCCGTACTTCATTCTGATTTTTGCCGCAGAATGAGCAGAAGAGAAGCTTTCCGCCTTCCCCTAAAGTGTCATCGTCGCTCATTGTATACCTCCGATAAAATCAACAAAACTGATATAAAACAGATCGTTAAAGTCAATATTTAATGCGTCAAGAGAGAAAGGCTAGCCGCTCTACCCGCGCTTGTCCAGCACGTCATCGACCAGCCCATAAGACTTGGATTCTTCCGCACTCATAAAATTATCACGCTCAGTATCTTCAGATACCTTTTTAACCGTCTGGCCTGTGTGCTTCGCCATCAGGTCATTGAGACGTGCTTTGATTTTGAGGATTTCTTGAGACTGAATGTGGATATCAGTCGCCTGTCCCTGAGCACCGCCGCTGGGCTGGTGAATCATTGTTCGAGAATTTGGCAGACAGTAGCGTTTGCCTTCTGCTCCTGCGGCAAGCAAGAAAGCACCCATGCTAGCGGCCTGACCAATACACATGGTACTGACATCCGGCTTGATAAACTGCATGGTGTCATAGATAGACATACCCGCGGTGACTGAACCACCAGGGGAATTGATGTAGAGATGGATATCTTTGTCTGGATTCTCAGACTCCAAAAACAGCATCTGCGCAACAATCAGGTTGGCCATATGATCTTCAACCTGACCGACCAAAAAGATGACTCGCTCTTTTAACAGCCGCGAGTAAATATCATACGCTCTCTCACCTCTAGAGCTCTGTTCGACCACCATTGGCACCAGACCACTGGCTTGAACATCGCCTATAAGACCGCCGTTTGCTTGCTGAAAATTCATCGCTTCCTCGCTATTTTTTTTGACTGACTTCAATACCTAAGTATCTATACGCATGAAATCAAGGCTCCGGATCCTAGAATCCTGCCATGCCCTATCTTTTCACGGCTCAAAGCGATCTTACGCTTCTTCGGCGCCTGGCTCGGGATCCGGCTTAACAGCGTCCTCATAAGAACACTCTTCGTCAGTCACTTTCGCCTTTGACAGCACTAACTCAGTAACCTGGTCTTCCAAAACAACACCTTCGACAGAGCTCAAAAGCTCCTGCTGACTGTAATAATAGTCGACGACTTCCTTCGGCTGCTCATAGGTTGAGGCTATTTCGTTAATTCTTTCCCGCACACTGTCTTCATCGGGAGTAATCTCCTCAACTTTAACGATCTCAGAGACGATCACACCCAATGCGGCGCGGCGTTCGGCCTTATCTCTGAACATGTCATCCGGAAGCATACTGAGATCAATTTGCTGACCACCACCAAACTGCTGGACCATCTGCTGCTTGAGCTGCGTAATCTCATTGGCAACCAGGGCACTGGGCAACTCGACTTGATTGAGATCAAACAACTGACTCATCACGCGATTTTTAATTTTGTTGCGAATCGCATTGCGCAGCTCACGCTCCATATTGTTGCGCACATCTTCACGGAATTTCTCTTCACCGCCGCCGCTGACGCCATAGAGTTTAAAGAACTCATCGTCCATCTCTGGCAAGTGCTTTGACGACACCGAATTGACCACAACAGCGAATTCTACTTTTGCGCCCTTGAGTTCTTCAGCATGATAGTCCTTCGGAAACTTGAGCTTAAGCACCTTTTCATCGCCAGCGCTGACACCCATCAAGCCGTCTTCGAAGCCTGGAATCATGCTGTTTGAACCGAGCACAAGGTCTTGACCTTCGGCCTTACCACCAGCGAATTCTTCGCCACCTTTAGTCCCGACATAGTCGATATTGACCTGATCGCCCTCTACGGCAGGCTTATCAGACGCTTCAAAGGTCGCCTGCTGATTGCGCAGCACATCGATCATTTTATCAACGTCAGCGTCACTCAAGTCGGTCACAGGACGAGTCACAGCAACCTTGGCTAAGTCGGCAAGTGCGATTTCTGGATAAACTTCAAAGACAGCCAGATACTCAAGATCTTGACCCTCTGAATCATTGATATCATCAATACGAGGTTGACCTACCGGCTGCAATTTTTCTTGAGAGATCGCTTCGTAGAAGCTGGAATTGACTATTTCGCCAATCACTTCCTGGCGAACACCTTTTCCGAACTGCTGCTTGACGACTTTCAGCGGCACTTTACCTTTGCGAAAACCTTTAATACTGACAGTTTTGGTGGCTTTCTGAAGACGCTGAGTGACTTCATTCTCAATACGGTCGGCAGGAACACCTATCTTAAGTTGACGCTCAAGACCAGTGCTAGACTCGATGGAAACCTGCATGGATTTTCCTCACGATGATACTGGGTAAATTTGGTACGAAAGGCGAGACTCGAACTCGCACGGGTTGCCCCACTGGAACCTAAATCCAGCGCGTCTACCAATTCCGCCACTCTCGCATAAAACACACTTTTAGTATTAGGTAGGGTTGGGAGCCACGACTTACTCAAGGCTCACCTCTAAAAGCGGCGTGAAGTTTGCCACAGCCCTTGGCAATCAGCAACTAATTAGCATGTACATCGGGGTAATTAAATCGTCTTGGCCGCGCAGACTGTAAAAACAGCCAACTGATTGACCCAGGTAAAAATATTTTCTTCCCGCGCGCCTGCATCTGTGCACCTGTGGACTATGCTTTACAAGAGCTTTACCAGAGCTTTACCAGAGCTTTACGAGACAAAAAGGCTTTATTTAAATAATCCAGAGAGGAGTAGAGATATGAAGAAGTACCATGTTTTGCTAATTGCCGCACTGGCTACCCTAGGCCTAAGCGCATGCGATAGAGATAAATCACCGGACGAAGGAACACCTCCAGCGACTGAGGAATCAAGCATGGTCGACTCAATAGAGAGATCAGCCGACGATGCGATAAAAACCATGGAAGATACAATGGACAAGGCTTCGGACAGCATGAATGAGATGCTGGACGAGATGGCAGCTGACACCGACGGCAACCCCTCAGAAGAGATAGAAGAATAATCAGTCGCTGGTAGCAGTGGTGACTGGCAACTATTGAGTAGTAAGCCGTAAGTAGCAGAGAATCAAAAACCCCGGTGCAAACCGGGGTTTTTGTTTTGCCACAATCTAAACGGAAAAGAATCGCAGCAGGTCTGCGACATATCAAATAACCTGTCTATCCTGCGACCTTCCGGCGACGCAGTCCAGCAAGACCCAATAATGCTGAGCCAAATAACCAAGCGGCAGCTGGAATGGGCACTTCATTGATACCAGCTACATAGAGGTCAGTCGATGTTCTGCCAACATTGTCATTGAATGCTCCCTGGCCAAAAATCTTCAGGGTTGTCAATCCAGCATGTTGCAGCCCCAAGGTGATTTTGCCTGCAATCACTGTGAGCAGATCCCAACCTCCCACATTACTGTGAATCAACACAGAATGGCCATTGGCCGTCGTGTGAGGCCCATTAATACCGACCTCAACTTGCTTGGCGACGCTAAATACAAACTCAAGCACTTCGTCTAATTGCAAATTGTCGTCATCAGCTCCTGTTCCAGGTCCAGAGCCTGGAGTTTTACACTTATTGGCAGTCCCAGTAGTCCCTGGATCTATCGGCCCCTCGCACACACCTAAACCGGACAGATATCCAGCATCTAAATAGGCGTAAGCAGAACTGCCGCTCTGATAACCGTAGACGTCTAAATCACCAAAGTTCAGAGGCTGCCCTCCGCGCTCATCTTCATCACCATCAAAATCATAATCCCACGTCGCCGCCATCGAAAAACTAGCGGCAGATAAAATCAAGACACCTGTGAATATCTGCAGTAATTTAACAAAACCTGTATTCATAACTAACTCCTTTAACTCCTGAAACTCCTACGTAAGTAATACCTCGCATAACTACCCTTCTTCCAGAAGCAAACCACTCAAGGGAAAATGCGAACAAATCCACAATTTTGAAACTTAAATAAAAACTGCTTAACAGGCTAGATAAACGTAGTTCTCATTCTTGGGAAAGTCAAAAAATTAACACCCTTTAGACGGAGATTTTTGGGTGGGCAGTTAAGCTTAGATAGGCAGTCAAAACGAATAGAGAAAAAAAAAGCGGAATGCTTTAAATCTATATCAATCAGATGATTGAAGAGGCTTTGCAATAAACATATCAACAGCGCAGCGAGTGACTTCTTCAATTTGTGCAGTATCGGTGTAGATACCATCAATCAGCAGCTTGGCAATCCCATGCAGGGCGCCCCAGATCACCTGAGAGGTACGCAACGGATTGTCGCCAGCGATCAAGCCGCAGCGCTGCCAAGTGCGCACCATATCGACCTGATGTTGAAAACACGGATAGGCGACATCGCGCAGCTCCTCGGTGCTGTTCTGTTGTTTCCAGATACTGCGCCCAAACATCAATTCATACTCTTCAGGACTGTCGACGGCGAACTGAATATAGCCATTCACATAGTCCTCAAACTTTTCCAACATGGTCTTATTGCCATCATCAAACCCCGCTATCGCAGACTGGTGCCTGCGTCGAAAGCCCTCTGCGGCAATGGCGCAGAGCAAGTCATTTTTATCGGAGAAGTGGTGATAGGGAGCGGTGCGCGAGACCCCTGCCCGCTCGGCCAAGCGCCGCAGGGATAAGTTCTCAATGCCTGCCTCTGCAATAAGTTGTTTTGCCGACACTAGCAGTGTCTGACGCAGATCACCGTGGTGATAGTTTTGACGAGCGAGCTTTTCGGGTGCGTTTAAATTCATGGTAGCAATGTAGCAATACATCTTGACACTGTCAAAATCCCCCCTTAACCTAACTTGCAGAGGTTAGCCAAAAGTCGAAAAGTCGCTTGCAACACTGAGATGCAGCAGCGAGAACCTGATGAACAGAGAAAATGTATCAGCGTGAAGGGCTTTTAGCACTTTTATTGATGAAAATCATGTCGCGGACACTGCAACTGTCAGCCTGCGTATAAAAATTTACTGCCGTACTAATGCTTGGCAGACGTCACTATCCAAGTGTTAAAACAATAATTACAACTCATTAATATTGGAGGACATCATGTCTCACAACACCTACCCCAAGCTTCTGGCGCCACTGGATCTGGGCTTTACAACATTAAAGAATCGCGTCCTGATGGGCTCCATGCATACCGGACTGGAAGAAGCAGCCGACGGTTATGAGCGCATGGCGGCTTACTTTGGTGAGCGCGCAAAAGGTGGTGTTGGTCTGATTGTTACCGGCGGTATCGGCCCGAATAAGGATATCGTCGCCTATTCCATGTTGTGTACACATAAGGGCTGCCCGCTAAATTATTTGGCAGATAGACAAATGCTCGTCTGTCCTTGCCATTGGAGCAGTTTTGATCCCGCTAAGGGCGGGCGCCTGGTTATCGGACAGGCCAGCCAATCGTTGCCGAGTGTTCAACTTGATGTTGCTGATGGCATGGTCCGTGCGACCGGGGTGGACGGGCTGATTTACGGGCGTCACACCAATATCCTCTAATCGGTACAAATTATGACCCGTGTTCCTCTGCCGCCGAAAGACGCAAAAACCTATAGAACGGTTTGTCAGTTCTGTATCGTTGGGTGCGGTTACCGTGTGTTCAAATGGCCGGAAGGTGCGGACGGTGCCGCCGCCCCTGATGCGAATGCTTTAGGTGTCGAT
>Ga0209425_10007390_pt1 | contig 10333 bp, 10 predicted proteins | sample COG_05_FD_184749 | JGI IMG/M metagenome (GOLD analysis project Ga0209425, IMG submission 184749) | Pelagic Microbial community sample from North Sea - COGITO 998_met_05 (SPAdes) (version 2) | ecosystem: Environmental > Aquatic > Marine > Neritic zone/Coastal water | place: Helgoland, sampling... | reverse complement strand
AAAGGAAATGATATAGCTGTGCCGTTTCCTGTAAAATTTTGTGTAGCTACACTGGCTCCTGATGTAGTAGGCAATGTAAAACACTTGTCCGGAGCAACGTAAGCAGCTGTTCCATATTGTTTAAAAATAGAAATATCTTGGTCTACATTTTTAATTCGATCACCATATTCAGTGTCATTATCTGGCCTTCTAAGCTGTTGATTTACAGTGTCAAAATAACTTTCAAATATTTCCAACTGAACTTGCGTTGCAACTTTGTTAAATTCATCTGGTGATAAGTTACCTCTCTGTTCTTTATTAAGAATAAGTAACACCGTTTTATAAACTATGTCTACGTTTACTGCCATTTTATTTCTTTTGTTATAAATATTAACCGGTCTCACTTAAGAAACCGGCTAATAATAATTCACCATCTATAATATAATTACGTGTTTTTTTAAAAAACTACTAATTAAGTTTCTTTTCTATAGATCTATATACTTCAACGCCTTCGTCAGTTTTGAAAAATGCTGCCATAGCAGAATATGGGTTTTCATCAAAAGGTACAGACATTAATTTTCTGTTATTAGATGCCCAAGAAAAAGTTCGTTGATCCTGAGACAATGAAATTATACCCGCTTCCGTAGCTTTTATTGCTACATTTCTAAGGCCCACATTTTCGTCTTGAGCTAATTCTAAAAATAATTCAGGATTATTACTTGCAAACAATCTTAAATCTCTTTTTATTTCTTTTGAAGACAATTTATTAACTTCACTTCCTATTTCAACTCTTAGTATAGCCTCGGCATCGTCAACATCCATATCCCTAGCAAATACTGCCGCATCAGTTTGCAGGTCAAGTAATTCTAGATCATCGTAAGCTTCTTCAACGGGATCATACTCTTCGTAAATTCTGCCTTTTAGCGGATGATATAAGGAAAGAAGTTTTTGTAAATTTTGTTGGGCTTTAGGAACTCGCAAGTCCCCGTCTCTAAACATAATATGCCCTAGTGTAGCTTCCCCCTCTTGTTCGCTTTTAAAAGGAGAATCATGGTTAGTAGCATATCTAATTTCTTTTTGAATTCCAGTTTCTTCGTCAAAATACAACAATGAGTGCTTTCTAGTATGTTTGCACGGAATAGTTAATGTAAGAGGAGTGTGTCTACCTACTAAGTAATACAATCTATCTTTAATTTCCCATTTAGGTTTTGTTGGTTTTTTTGGTGTTTCTATAACTGGTTTTTCTACAGCTACTTTTGGTGCTGTTTCTATAATTTGTTGTTCTTGTGCAGCTTTTTTAGCTACAGGTTTTTTATTTGCCATAATATAATATAATTAAATAATTAAAAATAAAGAGAGGACCCGGAAGCCCTCCCTTCTAATATTGGAATTATTAGATTCCTCTAAATAATACGAAGTTATTAGCTCCTTGAGTAATTAAACATCTTTCTGATAAGAAGTTAATTTCCATTGCATCAAGAGTAGATCCTGTTCCACCACCTACTGATCCAGTTAACCAAGACTTCATTCTACGATCATCAGTTTGAGAAGCTCTATATCGTACGTGCAAAAATGGACGACGAATGTTAGTTCCTAAAACTTGATCATAAACAGTTGAAGTTCCAGCAGGTACTAATACACCTTCAATTGAATTAACACCATTGATTGCTCCACGAGTAGAAGCGTCATTTAAGTATTTCCAATCTGTTTTGTAAAAGTCGTAAGAACCTCTTCTAAATCCTGAGAATCCAAGATTTAAAGCCATTTCTTCTGAATTTTCAAATAATCCGAAAGCAGTACCTCCTTGAGATCCTCCTGAGATTGCAGCTAACATATCATCAAAGTCTAAAGCAGTTTGACGGTTTAAGAATAACATGTTTTCTTCAATTGCTCCTTGAGTATCAAGGTTTTTAAGAATTGCATCAAACTCAGTTAATCCTTGAGCTGCAGTAAATCCAGTTTCTACGTTTCCTCGAGCTTGAATAGCAGCAAATAAACCTTGTGTTCCTGGCTGAAGTAAATTTTGATTTGCTCCTGCTCCTGCATTTTGGTTTAATTCACCTTCTACCATTGCCATTTCTAAGTAATCTTCAAAACGCAAGCGAGTTTCCGAAGCAGCTTTCAAATACCAAAGGTACCCGTCAGTTCCATCTTCAGTTGCTACATTCACCCATCCAATCTGCGCAGTATCTGATCCAGATACAACATACTGATCTCTAATAATGATTGGAGAATTAGAAAATTGCGTTAATACAGGCTCTACACTTACTCTAGCTGCTGAGTTTCCAGCGCCAGCTCCAATTGTAGTTCCTTTAGAATAATCAGATCCATAAACAAATATCTTAAGACCTGGTGCATTTGCTCCAAAAGTTGCTCCTATGGTTAATCCGCTATAAAGCTGAACTGTTAAAGTTCCGTTTCCTGCAGCAGCACCTGAAGCTGTAACAATACCTTTTGCTTCTGTTCCCGTTGCAGGGTCAAGAATAACAATGGTATCATTAATAGATATTACATTTACAATTCCTGCGGCAACTGGTATTAACAAGCCTGTTCCAGCTGCACCACCTGTACCCGCTACATTATCGTACGATATATGTAAACGATTTTGTTCAGACCAAATAACTTGATCAGATGTCATTGGCATTTCAGCGCCAACCATTCTTAAAAATCCAGATAACGTTCTGTTTCCATAACGCTCTACTTCTGATTCGTAGATTTCTGGTAAATACTGCTGAGCAAAGTCAGCAAAATTTCCGGGAACTCCACCGCCTCCGCCGTTGTTGTTCCATTGTAAATAATTTGTCGCAAGTACTGATTGTGTTTGCGAAGGGACTATTGCCCCAAATTGTGGTAATAAACTCATTTCTATTAGTTTTTAAACTTTTTAATTTTTAGTTTTGCGGAGTCCGCTCCAGAAATTGATTTGACTTTATATGCACCGAAACGAGCACTTTCAACAGGTGCCGCTTTTCTAGCTTCCGTAGATGTATTATTAGATTTGTTTACAACATCTCTAATAGCATCTGCTTTGCCTTGTTCGTAGAAGTGATTTGCTATTTTATCAGCATTTGCTCCTGCGTATAAAGCCTTGTGATACCCTTTAGTATCTTTAATCGTACCATCTTCCCCAAGGAACTTCCCTATGAAATTACCAATGTCCGATTGTTTTTCTCCCACTTGAGCAGCATTTTGAACTCCATATCTAAACTTTTTTTCTCCTAAATCGAAATCGAAACCTTCGAAATCTTTATTAAATAATTGTTCAGTTTGAGTTTTAAACTTCTCATGATTTTGGGAGTTCCTTTCCTGATCCTCCTTATATCGATTAAAAAAATCCGATGCTTTTTGCTGATCCTCCGAAAGACTAGGTGACTTCAACTTGATGTCATCATAATATTTTTCTTTAGTATCTTGTAAAAACTTTCGGGCTTTTGAAACCTCCTCTTTATATGCGAGTTTTTTTCTTTTGATGTCTCGCTCTTCATCAATATCTTCATCAAATGCAAAAGTGTCTTCGATCATAAAATCAATTTCTTCTTGCGACAAATGAGGTTTAGTGCTTTTATAATATTCTTTTACTAAGACATCTCTATCAACATCTTCATAATTTGTATTGAGCCTAATGTAATCTTGCATAGTCCCACCTGTTTCTTTCATAAAGTCTACCAGTTTGTTTATATTTTCTGGCAAATCATTTTGAATAGGTTGAGATTCCGCTACCGGTTCTTCAGCTTTTATTTCTTTTTCTTCTTCTTCTTCGGTAATTTCTTTAATGACTGGTTCGGGTATTCCTTCCTCCACTTTTTGAATATCTTCGGCTCGTTCATCATTAACCACACCGCCTGCGCTTGGCTCTGGATTGGCATCTTTTTCTTCTTTAGGAATTACTACTCTAGTTACATTACTTGGAACATCTATTAAAGGTTCCTTGTTTTTTGCAGCCAACTGTTCATCAGTTAGCTTTGGCTTGGATTGAATCTTAAAAGATCCCTCCGTTTTTGTTTGTTCATTCATGATATAATATTATATAATTATTAAATACTTATTTAGCTAGGATCGAACGATGATAAGTCAAACCCACCCATTACGTCATTACCTTGGGATTCAAAATTCTTAGGCATACCTTCTGTTTGTCTTTGTTGTATCAATTCGCTTTGCTGAGTACCTTGTATTTTTACTCGTTTATCTTTTCGATCTTCTATTTCTGCTTCTTTATTTTTAGTAGCTCCTATTTGTGCTTGAGCTAATTGCATATTGTATTCAAACTCCGTTGCCATTAATTGCTTCTTTATTTGAGCTTCTCTCTCCATTCTTTGTATCTCAAATTGGGACTTAGCTTGTTCTATAGCAACTTTTTCAGAAGTAAGAGCTTGTTGCTTTTGCACTTCGGCCATTGCGGCTTTTTCAGAAGCTTGAGCATTTGCTTCTGCTTGTGCTTGTATATTTTGTTGTGTTGCGGCTTGAGCTTGCTCTTCTTTTTTCTTGCGCTTTATTTTTAGCATTTGATTAGCTAGCTTAATATTTTTTATTTCCCGTATATCAATAGCGTCTTCTATATCAATACTTCCTTGTTGTAAAGAAGCATTTATATTAGCAGCTAATTCAGCTTTTTCTTCATCATCAGGCTCCATTGCTAAGTATATGCCAAAATCATGAAGATTTAAATTTTGTATTTCATTTAATGTTTCTACATTAAAAGTAGATATACTATTCATTAAAGAATTTCTAGTAAGAGGAAAATTTAATACATCAGCTATTTTTAAAGAAATGTTTTCGCAAGTACTTAAAGCTAAAAATAAGCTAGCCTCTTGAATATGCCTAGTAGCTACGTTAGAAGCATTAGCTGCCATTTTTTGCAAACCAACTAATGCATCTGCAGAAGGCAGAGATCCATCTCTTGCTTCATTTAATCCTGTAACGTCTCTAATCATTTGCATATTATAATTATACGCTGTAATAAGAGATTGTATTTTACTCATACCATTAGAAGAACTTAACTCTTGTATAGGAACTTTACTTCTATTCATGTCTCCATCTTGAGTAAGGGATCTACCTACAACCGAACCGGTTTGAAAATACATGTTTAATGCCTCGGCTGGATTATAGTTTGTTCCATTTCCTAGGTCTACCTCAGCTAATCCGTCCATGTCTAAAAATATACCATCGGGAACCATTCTAGATAAGACTTGTTGTATTTTTAAGTGAGTTAGCTGTATAACATCCGCAAAACCTATACATTTACTTATTAATGATTGTATTTTTCCCTTATACATTCTGGGAGCACACAAAGAATAACTCATTTCAACTCTAGTTGTATCAGCTAAAGGTCTTGTCATGTTTTCTGACATTTCCCACTTAAGCATTATATCGGTTCCTATGATCTTTGCTCCTTCGTACAAAACTTCTATAGACCTTGATACTCTTTCGAAGTTATCATTTGGAGGAGGATTAAACTCATCGGTTTTTTCAATAGCTTTTTCTAAACCTGAATCTGTTCTTTTTATTTTAAATACTTGGTCAGTATAAGTTTTATATTCAAAATATAACACCTGAACAGTATTAGAATCGTAATTTTGAAGACCTCTAATAAAACTTCGACTACCCGGCATTTTTTGTATACGTTCTAATTCTTCGTCAAGAATATTCGGAAATTCTTTTTTAAGTTCAGGAATAGTTATAGATTTAACTTCTCCTACATAATATATATCATTAAAATGCGGGTCTTCTGTATAAGACCAAACACAATAAGCCGGATCAACGTAGTCAACCACGATACCCTCTGCGGGATTAAAAGAAGTTTTTGTAATACCTATTCCTATATTAACTAAATCTTGATTTACTCTTGACTTAGTTAAATCAAATTCATTTGTAGCTAAAACAGTATTAATTGCTTCTTCTTCAGCTATTTCTATAGCTTGCTTATAAGTAAGCTGCATGTAAAGATCTCGCTCTTCAATAGATTCAGGTAAGTCTATAACCGGAACATTAGTTCTTTTTATATTTACATTTAATATTTTGTTTGCGGTCTCTTGCTCAGGTAATGTTACCATATCAAAAAGCAAATTTTGTGCAAAATCTGTTCGTTTTTTTAGTGACTGTGGATCTTGAGCATACGAAGTTAAATCATACTGTTTTTGAGTTATGCCATTAGCGACTATATTAGAAAATTTAGACAATATAGGAACCGGTTTCCAATCTAAATTAAGATAAGACAAATCACCATTAATAGCCAATTCGTCTTTATATTTTTGAACGCTTTGTTCTCCTCTAGCATATAAACGTAGGTTATGAAAGTTATTCCAATTTGTAGCATAACGATTTGACCCACTCCCTCCATAATTAAACCATTCTTGTTCAATAGCTCTACTAACCTGAAGTCCGTATTTTAACGTAGCTTTCTCAGCGTCACTTACAACTTGATCTGGAAATGAGCTATTAGTATTTGTACTTATATTCATTTATTATATTATTTTTGAAGTAGTCCCCTCGTTGTTATATTTTTTAAAGCCTAAAGAATATGATTTAATTTTAGTTATACCCTTAGGATTATACCTATGCTTATTACAAGCCATTAAGGCTAGTCCCGAACTTATAGAAGCATCATGCTTAGTTCTATTATTTATATCAAACTTAGCCCAATCTTCTAAAGTTCTTTGCAGATATATATCTCCATAACCATCTTTTTTTTCTCCCACAAAATCTTCTATATACGTTTCTATAGCAGAGGCATGAGCTTGTTTTATATCTTCACTTGAATTAGGTATACCACCTACTTCTCTTTCTGCTAATGATAATTTGTTATATGTTTTATCTGGCCTATTAATACTAAATCCTCTATATCCCCTACGTTTTAAATAATAAAGTAATCTAGGTTTATTATTTTCTGCTAATAAAGGCATGCCATAAAACACTAAGGCCATAAGCACATCTTCAAAAAACATTTCCGCTGTTGAGGGTCTTGCAATATATTCAAGAAAGAAATGATTAGGTGGTACATTTTCTATAGAAAACTTTGTTAATCCATGAAGCGACCCGTTAGATCCCCCACCACCAACAACACCACTAATGTCATAGCTATCACATCCAAAAGCTCCCAAATGCTCATTGCCAGGATATTTAATACCATTTTTTATTATTAAGTTATTTTGTTGTTCTTGATCTGGCACCCAAGTAATAAAAAATCTACCATTTTTATTTGGATAGAACATTACTTTGGTATCTTTAATTCCGTTTTCCCACTGAAAATTACCTTGGGTAACCATAGCAGAATTTTTTAATTCTTCGTTATAATCTATTTGTTGATAAATTTTTGTTAAATTAAAAATAGATTGTTTAGCTTCATCTCTAAAAGCGTGTTGCTCCGTTCTTGGAAACTGCCTATAATATTCATTTAAAGCATCAGCATCGTCTTTTAATCCTTCAACTTCATTTTCCCAGTGTTGTATTACTCCCTCTGTAATTAAGTTTCCTTGTGGATCTAATGTTTCTTTTTTTGGAGTATCAAACACAGGATAACCATACTGATCAATAAAACCCTCATAATTCCATTCCATAGGAATAAACAGTTTATATAAACCTGTTTTAGTTTGCCCATTTTTATTTCTTAATAATGCATCCGAGCCATCATATAATTTTTTGAAGTTTTTACCTCCTTTATCTAAAGCATTTGATGTTGATCCCATCATACATTTACCTACTATTCTACTACCTAATCGTAAGCAAGTTTTAGTCACTCGCCAGTTGTTAAGTATATTAGTAGGCTTTTCCCATTTGCCAGATTCATCGTGAACTAATAGCTTTAGCTTTTCACCGTCATAACTGTTGTCACCCGTATTTTTCCAATCAATTGTAGTATCTAATCCGTCAAGTTCAGTAGCCATTTGATTATCCTCTAATTTACGTCTTGTAAATTTAGAAGCAGGTACTCTATAAGCTAATTCTGTTTTCGGGCGGTCCATACCGTCTTGTATTGGCTTAAAGAAAAACGGGTAGTTTACCGAGATTGGTACAACTTTATCCGTAAACATTTTTTTAGCATCAGCCCCTGATTTGGATAGTATGCCGAATCTAGAGTCTGAAGATATCGTAGCTGAATTAACTGTTTCTCCCGACGACATGAATGAAAATCCAGAGCGTCGATTTTTAAGGTAACAAATACCGTACGATCTTGAATCCGCTTTGCAGGCTTCCCAGAATATATAGAATAATCTATTTGATTCCCTAAAGTCCGGTAATCCGACATCAATTTTGGACCACTGCAGGTACATGTAGTGAGTGCCAGTAATGTAAGTAGGCTTGCCTTTATTAATAAACCAAAACCCTTTTTCCCGTCTTTCAAATTCTTCATCTATATATGGATGCCACTGTTCTTTAAAACTATTTGGATAAGCATTCCAATCTTGAACGCTTTTAATTTTTTTTAATACTTTGGGATATTGAGTAGCTTTCCACTTATTTTCCCCTAAGTCTTTTATGTCTTCAGCTTTAGGCAATGCAATTAATACATTACCAATCTCGTATATATCGCCTATTTTTCCAGTTTTACTGATTACAACAATATCGTGTTCTTTGTTATAACCGTATTCCCATTTAGAATAACGATTTTTTTTACTAATTACAGAAGATTTAATGTGGTCTTTAACAATTCTGTATAATGTTTGTTCATAAGCCATTATTTAGATCTCCCCTCTGCAAAGCCTTTAAACGCAGGCTTATCTGCTTTATTACCGGAATCAGCAATCATTTGTTCTTCCTCTTGAATTTTATTCAATATTTCGAAAGCATCAAATATGCAAAGCTTTTTAGTAGCGGCAGCATTTTTAAGTCTGTCAGCAGATATATCTTCCTCTGAGTCAACGATCTTTTCTTTTGCTACCTTTACTAATTCTTTAATTGCTTCTCGCCCAGCTGCTATTATATTCTTCTTCGTTTCTATCGAGCTCATACTTTATAACAATATCATTTGATTTCATACAATACATAATTTGATTATCTATAACAAATTCCCATTCGCTATTAGGTGTGAAACCAATTATGTCTCCTGGATTGATTCCAGCGCGTTTTAAGGACTTATTGCCTATTTTAAGTATACCAATAAGGCTAGCTGTTTTATCGCTGCTAAAAGGGTCTTTATTTTTGACCGGCGCAACAAAGCATCTATCTCCAAATGATTTCCAATTCTTTTTATTTTTGTACAAATATATTTGATCTATTGCACACATAAAAAGCCCGTCTTTAAGAAACGATCTACTATTTTTTTTAAGTCCTTTCATGTCATAAAAAACTCTAAATACATTATGATGCACTACAATTAAATCACCTTTTTTTATAGGGGTTGCAAATGCCGCGGGAGTTTCTACAACTTCCGCTATATTATTAACGTGCTTAAAACTTTCTATAGAAGTATTAGTTACTAGGTCTACTTCCCCAACCTTTACCGTATTATCATATCTATCACCTACTGGCTTTATGATAAAATCGTATATACTTCTCATTAGTACTCCAAGTCATACTCAACGGATATTGCCATGTTAGAATTAAACTTCTTCCATGGCATTACCTCGTTTTCTTTTTTTATAAATATATTATAAGAATTATCAGACTCTTCAAATATTATATGAGAAATTTCGTGCCCACCGTAAACTGTCTGCTTAACAGAGTAATGCATTGCTTCGTTCTTATAGTCAGCACCTATACTTATTTTTCTTATAATATTACCCATGACCCTACTCTTTTTTATCCGTAGGTATTACTTCATAAGTACCATCAGTTAAATTAATGTTAATAGGTCCGTACTCATCTTCAATAGATTTTTTAAAGTCCTCCATTTCTTTTTCAAGCATATTTATTTGATAAATAGCTTTTGCTTTTTGAACTTCTAATCCTCCAATATGCGCACAAAACTTTTGTAAGTCTGCTTGCAGTGTTTGTACTTTTTCTAATTGTTCTTTACTAATTGATAAGTTTTCTGATTTCATTTTTTTTACTTTACTCATTTTGATTTAATTTAATTGTTAATAATTGATTGTTTAGTCTTTGAAGTAATTAAGTGCGGCACGTCCTGCACCCATAATTCCTCCTAATATGTCAGTGTTTTGTCCTCCTCTACCGTATTTACCTACCATAGTTCCTTTAGCTGCTTCTTTAAACCCTTTACTTACTGTTTCGGTAAAACTTGGTTTGTTAGTTAAAGGTGGTGGTGTATCTTTTTTTGGTTTGTTTTTATCTGGATGTTCAGACGGTTGCATGTAAGCCATAATTGTTTTTTTATTTGTTAATTGTTAATATTTATTTTGGAACTTTGTAAAATGCTTTGTTTTTATTTATTCTGTCTTGTCCTTTTGCAATAGCTTTA
>Ga0209425_10007388_pt1 | contig 10335 bp, 15 predicted proteins | sample COG_05_FD_184749 | JGI IMG/M metagenome (GOLD analysis project Ga0209425, IMG submission 184749) | Pelagic Microbial community sample from North Sea - COGITO 998_met_05 (SPAdes) (version 2) | ecosystem: Environmental > Aquatic > Marine > Neritic zone/Coastal water | place: Helgoland, sampling... | reverse complement strand
ACGAAAGCGGCATGAACAGTTACGAGTGCACAGCAAAGAAAAACGCCGGAGTCTCGTGTGATAACGACGGCCAATGCCGCTCCGGACACTGCGCTTCGAACAACATTTGCTGCAATTGCGACGCCGCGACGGCTGATGGAAACGGAGAATGTTGCACGTTTTGCGCCTCTGGCACCGGAAACTGCACTCGCCGCGAGGCATCATGTCGAACCGGTCAATGTCTCAATGATACCATCGGCGGATTCTCCCCAGTATCGGGCGGTCAATCGCCCGCCAACAACAGCTCCCCCGCCGGCAACAACTCCAACAACTCGAGCGGTTGTTCGTCCTCCAAGCTTCTCGCCACCGGCGGCAACATCACGTACTACGGCGACTACACCATCCACACGTTCACCTTCAACGGCACGTTCCGGGTCACGAACGCGAACCTGGTCTCCGTGGATGTGCTGGTCGTTGGAGGCGGCGGAGGTCGTACTGCGCAGTGGGGTGGTGGCGGTGGCGGGGCAGTGCAGAAATTCGACGGCAGAGCTGTGACCAAGCGGTCATACACCGTGACTGTCGGTGCCGGTGGACCACCTACAGTACAGCTACCGGGCAAGACATCATGTCGCGATGGCGTACCAGGAGGAAACAGCTCGTTTGACTACATGGTTGCGAATGGAGGTGGTTCAGGTACATGCAGCGGCGGTTGCATCTCAGGTATATGCGGACTCGCTGGGTCGAGCGGAAACGGATTTTCAGGGGGAAGTAATTATTTGGGTGCAAGCCATATTGGTGGAGGGGGTGGCGGCGCTGGAGGAGCGGGGATTTCAGGATCATACGCGAACGGAGGGGGAGGAAACGGAGGAAACGGTGCTTTTGGATTTGTAAGCAAACCAATAACGCAACCTTTTTCACAACCTTTTAGTGTTGGAGCTGGAGGTTCAAGAGGAAATCCACAAAACCCAAGAGGAAATGCTGGTAGTGCTGGTGGTACAACTTCTTTAACTAATGTTTTTAGTTTCACTGCAGGAAATGGTGGACAAGGTGGAAGTTGGCATGGTCAACCTGTAGGAAACCCTGGTAACAATGGTGCTACTTCTGTAACAGCCCCCGCTACTTTGACTACTTTACCTTCAAGAATTTATGGATCATCTGGAGCAACTGGTACTTCTGTTGTATCATATGGCGAAGGAGGTCCGGGTGGTATTTCAATAAGCCCTAATCAAGCCACAGCAGGAACATCTGGAAAACAAGGGCTAATATTAATTTTAGAAAATACAGGACAATAATATGGCTAAAGCAATTTTTAATTTAAATAGTGAAAATGAAATGCACTCATTGTACCGAATAGCAAGAGATGAAGATTTTTTAAATGCAAATAAAAATTTTGATAGTTCTAGCTATACTATTTTTGACATAACAACGGAACAATTTGAAGGCATAAAAAACCAAGAATTAGAAGTTATAAGTCATGATGGTTCAACAATAACTTTTGAAAATATAGTTTCTACAGAACCTGCAGCACCTGCGGGAAATACTACTGAACCTAAATTTAAAACAGAAGCAGAATTAAAAAATTATATTCAAGAACAAATAGAACAACTAGAAAATTATACTAAATATAATTCTGGTAAACCTATTATATCTATTATAAATTCATATGTAAGTTGGCTTAAAGCATTAGATACATCATCTTTAGCTCCCTTGGATATAAGTTTAGAAAAATATGCTACTCAACAAGGTCAAGAATCATTGAGTATACTTGAACTTATTTAAGGTTTACTTTTTATAAAAAAAATATAGTTTGGTTTTATGTTTTCTAAAAATATAGAATTTATTGCACATGAAGATTACGTTAAATTTAAGGAAGATTATCCCACTCCAATAAAATTAAATATTCCAGATTGGTTTAAAAAATTAAATCATAATGTAGGAAGCCAAACCGTAAAAGGTTGTATGCCTTTTCTAGATACCTTAACAACTGGTTATCTTTTAAAGGTACCTCAAGATTATTCTTTTATACATAACTCAAAAAAAGAAGACGGAAGTGGAGATATTATTTGGCATCCTAACGAAGCAGATGATTCTTTACTACATGAAAAATCAATTAATTTAACTGGAAACACTCCAAATATGCACCCTCCACATCAATTAGGAGAATCTCCATATGTAGAAAAAAATAAAAAACTTCCGTTTTTAAAAATATTAAATCCATGGATAATAAAAACACCTCCTGGTTACTCATGTTTATTTGTGCCACCCTTAAATAATACTGATGATAGGTTTTCTATAATTTCTGGAATAGTTGATACAGATAGTTTTAAAAATGAAATTAATTTTCCAATTGTGATTAATGGAGATAAATATCCATATTTAGAAACAACAATAAAAAAGGGAACACCTTATGTTCAAATAATACCTTTTAAAAGAGATTCTTGGAATATGAAAATAAAAAGTGCATCGACAGAGGATATAAATAAAAACAAAATATTTTATAGTTTAGGATTATTACATAAGTATAAAAATAAATTTTGGAATAAAAAAAAATGGACTTAAAAAATTATATTAATGTTTATGATGATGTTTTTCCAGAAAAAGTTTTAAACAAACTTTTAAAAGTATGTAAAAATCTTACTTGGAAAGAAGGAGAAGTTGGACAGGGAGAAATTAACAAAAAAGTTAGAAAAGTAAATATTTGTGGTATAGATCCTTTTAGTGAATCAATGACTAAAGTACATTGGTTTTATATAATTAAAGATATTGTTGCAAATACTGTGTCTAGATATATAGAACAAAACAAAATTAAAACAATTTATTCAAATGGTATTGAAGCAATACAATTTTTAAAGTACCAATCATCGGATCATTATGCATGGCATTATGATCATGCACCACAAATGTCTAGATCTCTAAGTTGTATAATTTTTTTAAATGGAGATTATGAAGGAGGAGAACTTTGTTTTAGAAACCCTGATGGTACTAATGAATTTAAAATTGAAAAAAAGAGAAATAGAATTATAATTTGGCCATCTTGTTTTTTGTTTCCACACTCAGTAGCCCCTGTTAAAAACGGAGAAAGATATAGTATTGTAGCATGGACAACATAAAACAATTTAAATATAAAAAAGTTAAAAATATTTTAACAGTAGAAGAAAAAAATATTTTGAATACTTACTGTCAAATAAAACATAGAATTAACGATAGTCAATTTGACATGGAACAATCAACAAATTGGGATACTTCTATTTACGGAGATCCTATTATGGAATCTTTACTAATAAACAAAAAATCTAAAATGGAGGAACTTACAGGACTTTCACTATTACCAACTTATTCTTTTTGGAGAATGTATACAAAATTTGCTGATCTGTCGGCACACAAAGATAGACCGTCATGTGAAATAAGTGTTACAGTAAATATTGGAAGTGATGGAACAGAGTGGCCTATTTTTATTGAGGACAAAGCAATAGATTTAAATCCTGGAGATGGAGTAATATATTTAGGTTGTGACCTCACTCATTGGAGAAATGAATTTCAAGGTGATTGGTGTGCTCAAACATTTCTTCATTATGTTGATGCAAATGGTTTATGTGCAGATCATTTTGGAGATAAAAGAAAACTTTGGGGAACTAGAAAGGAGGTTTAGATGAAATTTATACAAAAAGAAGATGGATCATGTGATATTATTTTTGAAGATCACGAAGTAAAAATAATACAAGAAAAGAAAAAACTACATTTACCAGCTTTAACTTTAAAACATTTTGGTAATGTAATAGCTAAGATTGTAATGGATTGGAATTTTAATTTTAATGATGAAATTAAAAACTTGGAAACAAGGGAAGAAACTGAAATCAAGGGCGAATAATAGATTTCTTAATATTGTCATGGTATAATAAGCCATGCCTCTAACAAAAGTACAAATAGCACCAGGATTTAATAAACAGGTAACTGAAACAGGAGCTCAAGGTCAGTGGACTGACGGGGACTTTGTACGTTTTAGATACGGACTACCTGAAAAAATAGGAGGTTGGGAACAACTTGTTAATTCATCTTTAGTAGGTGCAGCAAGAGAACAGTTTATATGGGCTGATTTAGATGGTCGAAGATATGCAGCCATAGGCACAAACAAAGTTTTAATTATTTATTATGAAGGTGCTTTTTACGATATAACACCATTAGGTACAGCTATAACTGGTTGTACATTTGATACTGTAAATACTTCGGCTACCGTTACGGTAAATAAAGCAGCACATACATTACAACCTGGAGATCTATTTACATTTACTTCAGTGACACCTCCAACAGGAGCTGGATACACTGCTGCAAATTTTGAAACAAATACTTTTCAAGTAGTCACTGTTCCAGATAGTGATTCTTTTACTATTACAATGGCAAGCGCAGCAGGAACCACGGTCAACGGAAGTGGGTCTGCAACTGTCAATCCGTACATTAGTGCAGGTGCTCTAGGTTTTACTTATGGTTTTGGTTGGGGAACAGGACTATGGGGTGGAGGTCAACAAGTATTTGGAACTTTAAACGGAGCTTTATTAGATGACACTGCAGGTACTGGGGGGTCTGGAACTTCTATTACACTTGCATCAACAACTGGGTTTCCAACTTCTGGAACAATAAAAGTTGGCGCAGAATTTATTTCCTACACTGGTATATCTACAAATGATCTTACAGGAATTACTAGAGCAACTGCAGGTACAAGATCTGCACATGCATCTGGGTCTGGTGTTGAATACTACACTGGTTGGGGACAAGCTTCTTTAGCTTCGACTTTGACAATTGATCCTGCATCTTGGTCTTTAGATAATTTTGGAGAAAAATTAATAGCTACTATTAAAAATGGTAAAACATTTGAATGGAATCCGATAAACTCAAATCCCAATGCATTAACTACTAGAGCAACTGTTGTAAGTGGTGCACCAGAAAAATCAGTTATGTCTCTTGTATCAGATAGAGACAGGCATTTATTAATGTTAGGAACTGAAACTACAATTGGAAGTGGTGGCACACAAGATAAAATGTTTATAAGATTTTCTGATCAAGAAAATATAAGTGATTACACACCAACTTCAGTAAACACGGCAGGTACATTTAGAATAGATGCAGGTACGAAAATAGTAGGAGCTGTAAAAGGTAAAGATTATACCTTAGTTCTTACAGATAATTCTGCTTATGTTATCCAATTTGTAGGACCTCCATTTACTTTCTCAATAAGACAAGTAGGTTCTAATTGTGGAGCTATTGGACAACACTCTATAAAATATGTAAATGGAGCTGTATATTGGATGGGGGAATCTGGTGGATTCTTTGTATACGATGGTACCGTTAAATCTTTACCATGCCAAGTTGAAGACTTTGTATTTACAAGTAAAGGAGATAACCTTGGGGTTAATTATCAAAACGGTGAATCAGTATACGTAGGGCTTAATCATTTATATGAAGAACTTACTTGGTTTTATCCTAAAGCAGGTTCAGATTTTAATGATAGATGCGTTACTTTTAATTATCAAAGTGGAACATGGACAACAGGTTCTTTATCAAGAACTACCTGGACAGATGCCAATTTATACGATGTTCCTTATGCAACTGAATTTAATTCAACAACAACACCAACTTTCCCTTTAATACAAGGTGTAACAAATTTAAATGGTGGGACTATTTATTATGCTCACGAAGTTGGAACAGATCAGGTAGATACTGCAGGAAACAAAACAGCTATTGCAGCTTTTATTGAATCAGGGGACTTTAGTTTAGCCGTTGAGGGTGAAGCACAAATGTTTATGAGTATGAGAAGGTTTATTCCAGATTTTAAACTTATACAAGGAGATGCTCAAGTAACTATTTTACTAAGAGACTTTCCTAGTGATACAGAAGCATCTTCTCCTTTAGGACCATTCACGGTCACCGGATCAACACAAAAGGTAGACACAAGAGCGAGATCTAGGTTTGCTAGTGTTAAAATAGCAAATACTTCTACAGATCAAAATTGGAGATATGGAACTTTTAGAGTAGATGTTCAACCAGATGGAATGAGATAATGGCCAGAGTAGATATTGTTATACCCGAACCTACCCCTGCTTATACTGAAGAAAACCAAAGACAAGTAGCACAGTCTTTACGAACGATGCAAGATAAGTTAAACACTTCTTATCAACAAGAATTAAAAAATGAACAAGATACTTTTAATTGGTTTATATCATGACAATTAGATACAAAAGCGAAACATTTAATTTAACAACTACAGATGCTACTCCTGTTTTGACGTGCCCTGCAGATGCAACTATACTTGTAAAAAATTTACAAGCAGTTCACGATACTGCAAGCAATGTTGATACACATGCTTTATTAACAAAGTCTGGAGGTTCAGCTGTAAAAATAGGTTATAAAGAACTTAATAAAACTCAAGCAAATATGATCGAAGAAACTTTAGCAATGGAAGCAAGTGATGTTTTATCAATGCAAGCAGGTTCAGCGAACGAAATAACAGGTGTTGTAAGTTACGCTCTTATAGACCGATCACAGGAAAATGGCTAAAAAATTTAAAGATTTTGTAGAAAGAGATCAACCTAGGAAAAGGCCTAGAAGACACTGCAAGAAACCTAATAAAAAAAAGAAGTTGCAACACAATAAAAAATATAATAGACAGGGACGTACGCAATGAGTGATTTACCTAAAATACCAGCAACTGCAAAAGAAATTATTAAAAATAAAAGAACAGGCAAAGTGTATGCTAGCAAAGTTGATTTTGATGCTGATGTTGCTGATCCCAATACTGATACTACTGTGGATGACTTTAGGCAAGACCTTGAAATAAAAGTTACAAGAATTGGTGAAATGGGAGCTTTAACTAAAAAGTAATTAAAATATTTTCTGTGAAAATACTTTCTATTAATATTTCTCATAATCCATCTATTTGTGTGTATGAAAATAAAAAAATTACACACTACTTTGACGAAACAAGATTTGTTTTAAAAAAAGGTTATACCCCAGATAAAAATTTAAAAGTATATCAATCTATTTTACAAAAAATAAACTTTAAACCAGATTTTGTTTGCTATGTATCTTATGGTAGAAATTTTTCTTATAAATGTGGTAATGATCAAGACATTATAAATTGTTTACAAAAACAATTAGATAATCCTCCTTATTATTTTAATGAAAAACAACATCATATTTATCACGCAATAAGTTCTTTTTATTTTTCAGATTTTGATGAGGCGGCAGCTATTATAGTTGACGGTGGAGGTGCTTGCGCTTCTTATATTCCTTATCAAGAAATAGAATCAATTTATTTAATTAATAAAAAAAATGTTGTGCCTTTCTATAAGCACAGCACTTGTATGAAAGCAGAAATATCTAAAGATATGTCTCCTTTTAGTTTTTTTAAATACGTTGATGGCTTTCGAAATAAATTTAGTAATGAAATAAGAGGTGGTGCATCTTTTACAAAAGCATGTGGTGAAATTGGTTATGCAGAGGATGGTGAAAATTCTGGTAAAGTTATGGGATTATCTTCATATGCTTATACTGATAAAAAGTATAATTTAGATTATGATAATGTAAATATTGCAAAAGAGGTGCAAGAAAAAACTTATGTAGAAACTTGTGAATTAATAAATCAAGTAAAACATAAAAGTAAAAATATTGTATTATCTGGTGGTTATTTTTTAAATTGCTCTAATAATTTTAAATATGTTAAACAATACCCTGAATTAAATTTTTTTGTAGACCCTATACCACATGATGGTGGAACAGCTATTGGAGCTGCATTGTATTATGATAATTATAGAAACTAAAGAAAAAGCAGTAGACATACTACTGGAACAAAAACCATTAGTTATTTTTCAAAATGAAAGCGAATGGGGATCTAGAGCTTTAGGTAACCGTTCTATTTTATTTGATCCTAGAAATCCTGAAGCTAAAAACATTGTTAATAAATTTAAAAAAAGAGAATGGTGGAGACCACTTGCAGGGACAATATTGTTGGAACACGCACATGATTATTTTGATTTAGGTACATTAAAAGAAAGTCCACACATGTCGTTTGCAGTTTATGCTAAAGAGAAAGCAATTAAAGAAGTACCTTCTATAGTGCATGTAGATAATACTTGCAGGATACAAACCTTAAAAAAAATAGATAATAAAAATTATTATGATTTAATAGAAATGTTTTTTAAAAAAACAAATGTCCCTATGCTATTAAATACTTCTTTTAATTTAGCGGGCTACCCTATTGTAGAGAGTGAAGAATTTTTAGAGTGGACAGCTAACAATTCTGAATTTAAACATGTTTACAAACCATAAATTATGAAATATAAGACTTAAATGCAACCTAGAGGCGCTACAGAAATACAACATGAATTTTTAGAAAAATATGTTTCTAAAGATTTGTTAAGTAAATTTCAAATTTGTACATCAATACCAGGTAAAGTTCCACTAGATCCAAATAAAATAAATATACTTTGGCAAAAAAATTCTTGGGATCAACCTAACTTACAAAGTTTTTTTAGAAACAAAGATAGACATAATGAATATGATTGGTATGTTTTTAATTCACATTGGACTTTTGAAAAGTTTAGGTATTTTTTTCAAATACCAGAGGACAGATCAATAGTTATTAAAAATGGAGCAAGTCATTTTCCAAAAAGAAAAATATATAAAAAAGGAGGTTCAATAAGAATCTTACATCATTGTACTCCTTGGAGAGGTTTAAATGTTTTGTTGCTAGCAATGCAATTAATAAAAAACCCAAATGTTACTTTAGATGTGTATAGTTCAAATGAAATATATGGAAGTGAATTTGCTGAAAAAGCAAACCAAGATACAAAAGCATTATTTGAACAAGCAAATAAATTACCTAACGTGAACTATATTGGGTACAAGCCTCATGAGTATATTTTAGAGCATATGTCTGATTATAATCTTTTTGTGTATCCATCAATTTTTGAAGAAACATTTTGTGCATCAGCATTAGAAGCTTTAGCTGCAGGAGTTCATGTAATAACAACAAACTTTGGAGCACTACCAGAAACTTGTGCAGAGTGGCCGGTATATGTATCTTACACTAAAAATTTAGAACTTTTAGCTAGTAGTATTGCAGGGGCAATTGATGTCTGTGCAGATTATCTTCACACAGATACAATACAAAACCATTTAGATGAACAACAAAAATACTATAAAAAATTTTATAGCTGGGAAAAAAAGGGTATTGAATGGACAAACTTTTTGAAAGGAGCCTTACGTGTCAAACAATAAATATATAAATGAAGATACATATCAAACCTTACAAGAGGTAAGTATAGAAACACAATCAGATTATGAAAAAGCCATAGAGCCTTTATGGAAGGAACAACAAGACGAATTTAAAAATTTTGAAGTTTTTGTTGCAACACCTGTACACAGTGATGTTTCAATTCACTTTACACAAGCCTTAATAGAATTTCAAAAAGATTGTTTTTATAAAAAATTAAAAGTATCTTTTCATCTAGTCAAATCATCCTTAGTTACACAAGGTAGAAATTTATCAGTTGCAGGCTTTCTTGAGTCTAAAGCCACTCATTTATTATTTATTGATTCAGATATATATTTTCAAGGTAAGTCTATATTTACTATGCTTAAAGCAGATAAACATATTATATCTGTACCTTACCCATTAAAAACTTTGATGTGGGATAAAGCCTTTAAGAAAATGCAAGAGGGAAGAATTAAAACACCAGATGATATAAGGAAGGCTTTACATACTTATCCTATGAAAGTTCCTAACCCTAATGATATTAAATTAGATAAAGGTATAATGGAGGTAACAGATTCTCCTACTGGATGTATGTTAATAAAAAGAGAAGTCATTGAAAAAATGATAGAAAAATATCCAGACAAAGAAATTGTTCAAAAAACAGTCATTAATGGTGAGTATGTTAATAAACCTAATATGTGGAATTTTTTTGACACATTACATGATCCCAAAGAAAAAACATATAACGGGGAAGATTTTGCTTTCTGTAAACTTTGGAGAGATCTTGGTGGTAAATGTTATGCCTATGTTAATGATGCTATTGTTCATGTTGGAGAACATCAATATCAAGGCAAGTTCTACGATGAGTTGATATCAGCTAAGTAAAATGGTATTATATGCTATTATTAGGAAAATAGACTATGGATCCATTTACATTAGCGTTAGCCACATTTGGCGTACAAAAACTTAGAGGAAAATCTACAAAACGAGCATTAAGAGATGCTGCCTTAGTTGGTGGTGGTTCTTATGCATTAGGTGCAGCAGGAGTAGGAGGATCAACATTTACAGGTGCTCCTTTATCAAGTTTAGGTTTTGGTGGACAATCTGCG
>Ga0209425_10007379_pt1 | contig 10344 bp, 23 predicted proteins | sample COG_05_FD_184749 | JGI IMG/M metagenome (GOLD analysis project Ga0209425, IMG submission 184749) | Pelagic Microbial community sample from North Sea - COGITO 998_met_05 (SPAdes) (version 2) | ecosystem: Environmental > Aquatic > Marine > Neritic zone/Coastal water | place: Helgoland, sampling... | reverse complement strand
GGAATATGTTGAATACCTTTCATTCTAATTTCAGATGATTAAAACGGTTTGACATCTGAAATGGATTGCTGATACCAATTAACATTACAAACATTATTCAAGATAGTTAATGAGAATAAAATATGACAAAAATGATATTCATTAAAGAAATCATTAGTATTGAAAAAGAACCAAGACTATGTCCCACATGCCAAAAAGAGGATAGATTAGAAAAATATTTGATCAGAGAAGAAAGATCGGGCGGTAGAACAATCTTATGTTCACGATGTGAAGCACTAATTGTCATAACCACTAACAAGTTGATAAAGCCAGAATTGTCATCAATTAAAGGAGATACAATAATGCTAAAAGAACCATATTTGATACGGAAAGTTACATATTAAAATTAAATTTTAAGTAAAAATCAAAACCATATAATAACTAGATATATCAAAACAATGTATGAGTGACTCATTAACTACATACGATGAATTGAATGAAGATATTCAATTTACTGAAGATGAAACAAAAGCACTATTGAAATTAAACGAAAAAGAAATATTAATTTTAATTCTGTCTGAAATGAAAAAACAGACAGAATTAATGTCAAAAAAATAAAATTTTAAAAATTATTCTTTAGATTTTGCAAGTAATTCCTTTATGACATAACTTCTAACATTAGCAAATTCCCATTCTTTTAAATCAGCTAATCTACATTCCTCTTTAATTATAAGTCCGGCAAGTCCATCACTCCAAATATGACGTTTCAAATCATAAACTTCTACAATTTTTCCATGCTTTGTAATTTTTATTGCACCATGACATCGTTTAATAATTTGTAAAGCTACCCTATGATAGATTTTTTCAAAATTTGCCATAATAGAGATTCAATTCTTTAGGTGAAAAAGGTTCGGATTTTAAATGCAATAATAATATAGAATAGAATTGGATAAAAAGTGCTGATGATTAATCTAACTCTCTAAGCTATACTGATAAAATGATGAGCATTGCCGAATTATGAAGCATTTTTTAAATTAACAATGGTCATGGCCACAATCACAGGAAGTGTCATTACTTTGTATGGCTCTTAATTTCACAACTATGTCATCATGAATTTTTAGTAAATCAGTAATTTGATTTTTTAATGCTTCAGTGCTCCAATTTTCTTGTTGTAATGTTCTAACAGTTTCAACAATTTCAAGATCAACATTTAGGATATTATCCATTAATTCTTCTTGTTCAGTCATAATCAATGATCAATTTACTTGGAAAAAAACCGTTCTAATTTGTATTGTCATTATGCTTCCATACGTTCTTTTAACAATTTTTTCCTTACCAAAATTGGAATTTTATAATATGCACCTAATGCTAATGCATCTGATGCACGATGATTTCGTAAAACAAGATCCTTTTTTCCAGTAAAGTAAAGATTTGCTCTTAAAACATCTCCACTTTCATAAATTTTCACTTTGACTAAAGCTAATTCATTTTGTTCACAAATTTCTTCAATCATTCGATATATGGATGGAGCATCTTCACCTTCAGTATCATCAAAACTGGAAATATGTTTTGCAACTTCCCCAGAAAATGCGCGCATATGAAATTCTTTTCCATTATCAGCTTTTAAAACAACCATCCCTTCAACAGCATACGGATCTACAAATCCTACATAGTCAAGAGTAACTGAATCATAATCAGGTTCAGGAGCTTGATCGATATCCATTGTATTACGCATAAACTTTGGCAATATTGTTTATAAATATAGCAAATTTTTCAGATCAAAATTAGAAAAAATCTTACAGTAACGATCAGTTCTTAGTATTACCCCAAATTATTTAAAATCCCGATATAAGGTAGCTTAATGTCAACTAATCCAGAAAAAGCAGTTTCGTATGTGTTAAGCAAATACGTTACAGATTACATGAACAAAGATGTGTTGATGTTAGACATGAAAACTCTAACAAGAGAAGCAGCTACAATGCTACGTAGTTATGAAACAGATGACATAGTTGTAATTGATAGCAAAAAATTTCCAGTAGGAATTGTTACAGACGAAGATATTCTCAGTAAAGTTAGTGATGCAACAGTTTACGCAGAAGCAACCACATTAGAAGAAATTATGAGCAAACCGCTAATTACAATTAATGAAAAATCGACATTACAAGATGCATTACATATAATGCGAGACAATAATGTTAGAAAACTTCCAGTAGTTTCAAAAAAGAACCAAGTAATGGGAATGATATTGCAATCAACCATTGCAAATGCGATTAGAGATGCAACTGCAACTACACCTAGACTGCTAAGTCCCCCAGTAAAAGCAGTATTAGGAAATTTAGGATTTGTGTTACAATTTGCAGGGGTTTTATTATTAGTTCCAGCAGTTGTTGCAACATTATTAGAAGATACAATTACAGCTTCAGGAATTTATTTAACAACAGTTCTATTATTGGTAACAGGATTTTTCCTTAACTCATATGGTGAAAAATCAAGTCTGAATTTACAACAAGCATCAATACTGGTATTCTCCAGTCTATTTTTGTTATCATTGTTTGGTACCATACCATATCTTTACGTATTTCCAAGTGATGAAACAATGGTTGAAGTATTTGCAAATGCATTCTTTTCAAGTGCTGCAGGATTTACAACTGGAGGAATTTCATTATTTGATGAACCAGAAAAGTTATCACAAAGTTTCACATTTTTCCGAAGTTATACACAACTAGTAGGAGGAATGAGTTTCATTTATTTAGTAATAACAGCATTTTATCCAGAATCAAAACTACAGGCAATGAGGGGTTTCATATCTGGTAAAACACTTCACATGAAAGAACTTTTTCTTACAATTACAGTAATTTTTGCAATCTATATTGTAATTGTTGCATCATTACTATACATATTTGGAGAACGGAATATTATAGATAATTTTTCGTTGGCGATGAGTACTCTGTCAACAGGTGGATTTACACCAACATCAACTATTCTTGAAGGATTGTTATGGCAAGAACACATTGTCTTAATGGGTGCAATGATACTAGGAGCTTTACCGTTTACATTCCACTATGCATTTGTTAGGAAAAAATTCTTGTCACCAAAACTAGGAAAAGAAGTATTAGCATATTTTGCAATTTTAGGAGGTGCAACAATATTGTTTGCAGGAATCAGTGGATTAGATCCAATGCAAAGTGCGTTCTATTCGGTATCAGCTAGTACTACTGCAGGATTACAAATAGAAAGTTTAGCAGGTCTAAGCGGAGGAGCACATACTATTCTAATAATTTTGATGTTCATTGGAGGATGCGGATTTTCAACTGCAGGAGGCTTGAAGATTTTCAGACTATTCCATCTAAGAGACTTTAGAGCATTCATTTCAAAAGTAAGAAGATCCAAATTATCCAGTCAAAATAAAAAAGAACTCATATCAACATTGATCATCCTTGCATTATTTCCAACCATTTCTGCAATTACAGGGGCACATCTTGCAGCAATAGAAAATGTTCCATATCAAGATGCATTCTTTGAAGCAGCAGGAATAATCACAACGGGGGGATTATCAGCAGGAGTAATTGATAGTGAAACAGATCCTGCAACAATGATAGTTTTAGGATTTTTAATGATTTTTGGTAGATTAGAAATTATTGCAATTATCTATATTTTTGTGCCTAGACTAAGTTGAGAACAATTTAATTCAATTAAAAAGAAAAGAATACACAAGAGATAGAAATGTCAAAGACCAATCAGGGTAAAAAATTAATCATTATAGGATTCAGTTCAATAGTAATCCTGTTTCTATTATATGGTAGATATCAAGATCCGGAATTATTTACGCCTAGTGCATTAGAGTCAATACAGAGAATAGCTCTTGGATTTTACATTACAATGATCATATCTATTGGAGGAATTGGATATGGAATATACAAATTTCAAAAAAGCAAAATTGAAAATCAAAATAAAGACATACTTACAACAATTTCAATTGTTACTTCAAGTAAAAAATCACGAAAAATTTTTGTAATTGCATTTATTGGATATGGAATATTTTTTTCATTAGTTTCAGGAACTCTAGTATATCAACCAGAAATTAATTTTGTTACACATTATGGAGCAACAATTCCTTCAGGATTTATTGCACCTTGTTGTGATGGTCCAGGATACATGCCAAAGATAATTGTTTATCTTACAGAACATGTGGGATTACAAATAATTCCTATTAATTTAATATTACAAGTTATTGTATCGTATTTAGTAGCGGTAAATTCTTCAATAGCAATTAACGCATACACAATGTCTAAAAAAAGTAGAAGTGCAAGTACTATCGGAGCTGCAACAGGTTTGTTTATTGCATGTCCAACATGTGCTGGAACATTCCTATCAATATTCATTGGAACTGCAAGTGGAATTGGTCTATCCATATTATTGACACAGTTACAAACATTGTTCATAGGATTATCAATCCCAATACTTATTGTGACACCATACATTATGGCAAAAAAATTACAAAATTCAGATGGAAGTTGTAAAATAAATTTTAAGAGCTAAATGCCTTGACTTCAGGAATTTTATAATTACCAATATCATAACCGTCTCTACGAAGAAATTTCAAAGTTAATTTGTAAATTAATTCATCATGATCCACTTTTTCCAATATTTCACTCCAAAGAATTTTATCATTTTTTTTAATATGCTGTTTAAATCCAGGATTTAATGACTCAGCAATGATCTTACACTCATCCATTGTTTTTCCATTTTTATATGCACGAACACGCCTATCACAACTATCCATAAGGAGTAAATGTAAAAATTGTAAATAAACCTAGATTGTAAAGATTGGAACAAATACTAGATAATTTAAAAATAAAAAATGGTAATAGACACAACTGAAGAATATGTAGATTTTTTCATTAATCTCAACATGGGAAAAGAAGTAAGTTTGTTAAGTTTTGTCAACAATGAAAGAATGGTATTAAAACAAAAATTAAGCAATAAAGTGAATTCAAAAGAACCAATAAAAAAAGGCATTAATATTTTAGAAATTTTAATTAGTGAAATTAGTAAAATTGGAGAAACTGAAGTTTTGAAAAAATATGATAAAAAGGAACGAATCTAAATGGATAAAAATTCTGAAATAATTAGAATAGAAATTATAAGGATCCTTAACGAAAATGGGAAAATTAGAGGAACAGAATTAGCTAACAGAGTAATTAAAAAAGTAGGAAATGAAAAAACAGTATACAGAGAAATTAGTTCCCTTGTAGAGACAGGAGAAATAGAAAAAAAAGTTCATAGTAGAGCACACATAGAATATGAATTAATTAATTTACACGAATCAGCAAATAATCAATTAAAAAATCTACATAAAGAAATTAACATAATTTTTCAAGAAATAAATAATTTTAAACAAACAAGTAAAGAGGAAAATTTTTCATTTCATCAAAGAATAAGATCCATAATACATCTAATTCACATAATACAATCAATAGACAGTATTATGAAATTATTATCATTTTACCCAATATTTAAAAAAGATAAAATGTTTTCACAGATAAAAAGAAGAATTGATGACAGTTGGCAATCCATTATGGAAAATATAGCACATCAACCAGAAGAAGATTTTCTAAATGAAATTCTAGGTAATTTAAGAATGTCACAAATTGATTCTAGAAATGTAAATTAATGATTTTTTAATTTATCCAACACAATTTTAAAAATTTCATTATTATCTAACAAAATATACGGTAAATTATTTTCTTCACATGCCTGGCCACTTTCAGTATCACGAGTGACTAATATCATTTGATTTTCCTTTGCATAACTAATTACTGAATAATCAGTTCGAAGTTTGTAACCTTCAGAACGTAATTTTTTTACACTATACGCGTCAAACCCCAATTCCTTAAGTTTTTCATCCCAACCATCATCCATTTCATCAATTAAAATTTTCATACAATTATGAAATTAATTAATAATATTAGTGTAATATGCGTAATTTTCAAAATTTTACTCAAAATATTATAGAAATAGGTTTTTTTTCAGCTAAACGCTATGAAAAATTTTACACTTTATCAATAATAATAATTTTTTAATTTCAGTTAATGTCAAGAATAGAAGCATACGACATCAAAGCAAAAAAAAAGGTCACCATGAGAAATCCACAACCATATTTAATGAAGAATGGATCATGGGCATTAAAAGGAACTAGTTCAGAAACAGGGATTTCACTATTCAAGATAGTGGGACGAAAAAAACCTACAATATCACAATCCCGATTTGAATCATTCAAAAATTTGTTTGTAAGCAGACAATGTGAATGTGAAAAAATCTGCTAGTTTTATTTTTTATAATTTAATTATAAAATTTTAATTAAAGAGTAATTGCCACGTAATAATTATGAAAAATTTCACAAACGATCAAATCAGAAAATCAATATTACTAGAATATGATAGAAGATCAAAAGGGATATCCAGTAATCCAGAAATGCATATGTATAATTTTCCAGAATTAAAAGAAATTGATAATAAAGAAATTTATCAAAATGCAAAATATCTAATTGATGAAAATTTAGTCAGAGGGGGAATCGACGAAGAAGGAGAAAAGAAGTTTCCGTGGATTACACGATTGACCCAATTAGGAATAGAATTACTAGAAAAAGAGGATCATTTGACATAATGAAGATAAGTGAAAAGATCAACTACTTATTTCCAAGAACATAAGAGATGTTATGGATCAAAAAAAAGAAGATAAATCAGAAGAATCAAAGAAAAAACACATAACATACTACAGATCATTAACTAAAATAATTGAAGATATGAAAAATGAAATTAATGAGGAGGGTGAACCCGCAATTAAAGAGCATCTAAACAGCAGAATTGATGCAATGGAAAAAGATAGAAAACGAATTAGAGATTTATTTCCAAACATGAAGAAGGAAGAATGGGATGTCAACACCAACTGAAAAAAACCATAACAAACATTTGGATTTACTACATGATTATAAAATACATTTAGTGAAATATGTAGAACAATTAGAAAAAATGGATAAACAATCGGAATTCTTAAAACAATGGAATGAAACCACCATAAAAGATAGAAAAAAAGAGATTCAAGTAATTGATAAAATTTTAAAGAATGTTATCAGGTTTTAGTCATGATATTTCTGCGTTAGATCATAAATACCGATACAAATCTTATCCATATGAGTAATTGAAACACCATCTATCCAAATTACTTCCTCATCAATTGAATAATCATTAAATGGATTTTTGCAATTTGAATTTACAAATAACATTTCCTCATGAATTAGTTTTTCAATTATAGTTTGTTCTGATTTTGAAAAAACATAGTTACAAGTCATCAAATCTACATTAATTGTATAATTGCCATGTACAGGATTAATTTTTGATTTAATAAATGGTTTATTTTGTTGTTGACATTCTCTGTAATGTTTATCATATTCAAACATTTTAGAATCTGCAAGATATTTGTGAAATGTCATTAGATTTGAAATTATACAAAAACCAAAAAAAATTAAATGTTAGCAGTAATTTTCTTTATTTTTGTAATGAGTTTGATTTTGGTACTCATTGGTGTTTCAGGCTCCATTGTGAAAAATACAATGTTTCTTTTTGTATAAATTACTAATTGAGAAACCTTCTCTCTTTCAACATGTATGTATCTAACTTTACCTAATGAACGATCAAATTCTTTTCTCATGGTTCTTCTCTGTGCAACTTGCTTACAGAAATGTTCTTCTTCTTTCTGAGAGTTAAGACTAGTTTGACCTTTCTTCATAATGCCCTCACGAATATTTCCCTTAGAATCAATAATTGCTGCAAATCTCATTTTAGAATTCAAACCGACTATATCTTCAACAAGTTCTAGTAGATCAATTTTCTTCTTTGCAGCCATACTAACTTCAGGATGTAACTCGTCAAATATAAGCTATTAAAAAATAAAAAAATATTTCATTAGATTAGTCGCGACTTATAGTAACAAATTGATAAAGAAGATTCAATTGAGAAAACAGCAAAAAAATAAAAAAAATAAAATAGACAACAATATTACTTTATGATATACACACTAAGAATCCAAACTAGTTATTTATTAATTGGAAATAAGATTAAAAATTATGAAAACAGGGATGCCATTAATAATAATAGGCATTAGCATGTTCGTCATAGGATTAATGTTATTTTATCTAATTGAGCCAGGTGAAAATGACAATTTAGAATTCATAAAAAATATGGGTACATTTGTGGGTTTAAGTGGAATGGGGGTAACATTAGCTGGAATTTTACTATATTTGATCAGTAGAAACGAACAACCAATTAAAGAAAATTATGATGGCTAATGTAATCAATCTAAAATTAAATTTAAAATTGAAACAAATTTTTACAAATAAACTATAATAATACAAAAAACAAAATTTTGTAAATGACTAAAAAAATATGGCTTGGAGGAATATATCTCAAAGATCAAGGAGGATATGAAATAATTTTAAAATCCCTCATCCATTATAAAAAAAGATTACAAACCATTCATGCAAGTCCAGAATTAAAAGAAGCAGCAGCAATGTTTGCCCCAGTATTACAATCACAAGCTAAAAAAAGAATTCCAATGATTGAGAATGCAAAAGAAAAAATTGAAAAATTCTTACTTAATTTAACAACATGTGAATCAGTGGAAGAAGATTTAGAAATTTTGCAAAAAGCATTGGAGTGTAGAAAATCAGATATCGAAAAAGCTGAAAATACACCCGATGAATATTTTATGAAATTATTAGGTGATGCTCAAAAATCTAAAAAAGATTTAGAACCAATTGAGAATGCATTAACAAAAATTAAAGAATATTCAGATTAATCCTACAATCCTTGAAGATACCAATCACAATATGGTAAAAGTAATTTACATTGTTTCTTCTTTTCAGATTCAGTTGAAAGTTCCAAAATTTTTTGAACTTTACCTTTAAGATACTCAATTGTCAAATCACTCTTAAATTCAAGCATAATTTTATCTAAAATTTCTAAAAATTCTTCAGATGAAACATCATCAAAATTATTCATGATATGATTTATTTTAATTTCTAAAGACATGATATTGTTAATTTTTCTCATTTAGACAATTTAAACAATATCATCATCATCCCAAGTTAGTCGAAACTTTCCAGTAACTCTAAACATGTTAAATTTTGCACCATTTTTAAAAATTAATTTGTAAGATTTGTGTGAAGTATCCTCTACTTCCAATGATACATTATCTTTTTTAGTTTGAAAGACAATAGGATTGTTAGAAATTTGATCCCATTCTTCATCATCAAAATCCATATAGAATTTAGTATAAAGTAAACCCATTAAAACTCATAAAATCTTCCTGAATAAAAACTAGATAAAATCATGTTTCAGGAACATATTGAGGGACATTAGCCTGATGATAACTCACAATTGTTGGAAAAATTAACTCATAATCAACATCATTTTTAATAATTTTGAAAAGTTGTGAAATTAGCTGTTGGATTGTTAAATGTTCATCACGATATAGTGTTTTTTTTGGATTTTTTATAGAATCTAAAATAGTAAATCCATTATCAGTTAATAAAAGACTTTTCAAAATAGTAGTACCAACCAGAATCTTCTCATCAATATCCTTGTGAGGAAAATCTACATTCAATTTTTTAATTTGTAATTTTAGATCATGGTATGTTTTGTTAGTATTTTTTTCCAATCGTTGTTGGGATTTCTCTTTATAGTTGGGAGTAATCACATAGAATTTCATATTTCCTTTTTTTTCAACATAAACAATTTCTTTTTCTATTAGTGCATTACGTGTTTTCTCAAAAGTAGTTTTAGCCATATATTGAGGAACAATGATTTTTAGTAATCCATTATGATGTAAATCCGCATTATCATTTATGCATTGTAAAATTATCCTCTCACGCTCATAGTTTTTCATATTGGGCTCAATTTGACTCATCATATGTAGGTCGACCTATATTAAATGAGTTAACTATTAAGGTTTATTGTCTAGCATTAAAAAAATAGTTAACGAAATAATTCCAACTCTTCAAGAACTTTACTCATGGAATGTTTCCAACGTCTCATTTCATCTATTTCATGAGGTCGATTATCTTCCAAATTCTTTTTCTTTTTTAATAATTCCTGATATCTCGTATTATCAACTCTAACCATATGCAGAATTTAAAAATCAAATGATATTATTCTTTAGGAATTTGGAAAAAACAAATTATTTCCACATTAAGCGTTATTTCAGAAGACAGGTGTTTGTTGTATCATCAAATACAGTTCCAGCCCCACATTTGGAGTTTGTTTGAGTGCCTTCTAAAATACAGGTGTTTGTTGTATCATCAAATAC
>Ga0209425_10007378_pt1 | contig 10344 bp, 8 predicted proteins | sample COG_05_FD_184749 | JGI IMG/M metagenome (GOLD analysis project Ga0209425, IMG submission 184749) | Pelagic Microbial community sample from North Sea - COGITO 998_met_05 (SPAdes) (version 2) | ecosystem: Environmental > Aquatic > Marine > Neritic zone/Coastal water | place: Helgoland, sampling... | reverse complement strand
GTTCTTTCAGATCCCGAAGTCTTATCGGAGCGATGATATAACTAGGTATGCTATCAGCCTTATCGCATCGTCACTCAATATGCAACACCGTCTCAAGTGTATCGTGCCTGCGACTAGAAGGCGATCACGAAAATGTATCTGACAACTATTTAAAAATAATATCATTTATATTGGAATATATAAATGATAACACCACCCCAAAAGATATTTATTATTAAGGGGTTGTCGGCAATTGTATTGACTAGTGTCTTTGTAGCAATTATATATTTTGTTATTAAAGCAATGAAACGCAATTGCGACTCTGGTTACCACTGGTCAGAAACAAGAAAAAGGTGCGAGCCGACGTGTTCCACCGGGGAGAAGTATTACAAAACCCCTAATAAATGTTTAAAATGTCCACCGGGACAAGTTAATGACAAAGATTATGGATGTATAGATAATTGCTCTATCAAAGGGGACGACTGGGACCTTTGTGGTGGGCAATGTTACAATAAAAAGCAGGATTCGTGTGTCAAAGATAAGATATGTAATACAAGTCAAGTCACGTGGACTGGTACGTGTTGTAGTGAAGGTGAAACATACAAGGTTGGAAAACCTGTATTTACAGTAACCGGAAGCGACACCGTCAATGTGATAGCGGGGTATTTGTACAAATACACAAATACACCAACGACTAAAGTCAAAGATGTATTTACCAAAAATAATATAAATTCTGGAATAGATCTGTTAAGATTAGGAAATAGTGAGTGGGAATCCCTTGGCTTTGATATTAATACTGCTATAGTCCTAAGAACAGCATGTGGTCTCCCTGTATGCTCAGCGTGCGTAGTCGGAAAATGCGGAGATGGGTGTTGTACCGAGACACAAACGTGTATACCTGGAGATACAGACGGTGCCTACAAGTGTTGTGATGAAATTCCAAGCACGACCCCAGATGGACGTGTAGTCTGTTGTCCAGAAGGCAAGTGGGCTGAAAAGGACGAAGTGTGTTGCCCTGATGAAGCGGATATAACGGTTGTAGATGGTGTTTGTTCAAATAAATGTAAATATCCAGACGGTGATGGGAATACAGTGTCGTGCGCCTACAATGGCAATATGGAATGCCTTGATTTAACGAACACAAAAATTAATGGTGCGAGTCGACCGGCTATGAATATTAGTAAATGTATTAAGAAATCAGATTCTTTATGTGTTATTGAAGACGCGGGCGAGTCGCCGAATTCAATCGGTTCAGTAATTCTGGCGAAACGAATAGGAGGTGGTGAATCGACTCCTTTATTATACGACGGGAGAAGTTCGGTATCATACGATTACATAGTAGAGAACAAATTTACAACGTCTGCCGGTACAACATGTGGGGTCGACGATTGTTGGAAAAGAGCGAGAGATCTTAATCTAGACGGTGTTATTAATATAACACAAACTACAAACTCTAATAATAGCAAAACATGTATCGTCAAACGAGCGGTCAACACCAACAAAAAGTTTCTGTCTCAAACGGCAAACACACAAATAGCAAAAACTTCATCTGATCAATTTTGTAAAACATCATCTGATCATAAAAAGGGAACAATATGCCCACATGGAAGTAATTGCGTAAATGATACATGTATCGCGGGATGGGGGTGGAACGGAAAAACAGATAGTGATTTCAGGTGTCAGACATACACGAATAAAAAGGATATACCAGGTGATCACACATCATACGATACAAAGGACTCCTGTATAGCAAATACGTGCAGTAAGGGTAAATGTTGCGCCCCAAGTTACACATGGGATGCCACCGCAAATCACTGTTTGGAACAAGTGGCATCCAATTGTAAAGGTGTCACCATACCATGGCTTAGTCCCGATGGGGGTGGTACGTGGTGTGTGCGTCCCCAATTCGGGGAGGGTGATTACAAGAAATGGCCTCGTAGTCTTTACGAGGGCAAGTCATCTGCTGGAGCAAAACACTGTAGGCATCTATATTATACAAACGATGACCACCCAACGGGATCCCGCCCTTGGCGCAATACATTTAGGAGTCAGCGGTGGAATGACCCCAAATTATATAAGTCTGCATATATTACAGACCGGATGAAAAAAGGTAATGTGCATGTCTCACATACACCTTTCGCTGCTCATCCAGATCACATAGAAAAAACATGTATTTAACTCTGTGTGTACAAAAAGTTTTGTTTAACTTTAAGACCATATTAAGTATTTCCATTTTTATAACGAATAAAATAGTAAACTCAGTTTACTATTTTATTCGTTATAAAAATAACCTGAACAATGTTTTCGGTAAACCACAGTAGTTAAAAAACGGGTCTTGTTTATAATTTTCTATATTTATTTTCCTGTGGAATATAATAAAAATAGTCAAAATCATTTAAATATACTTTAAATCACCTTGTATAATTGACAACCGGCACCTATACAAGTCATTGATAAACGTGTCTGCGTCCCGATAAAAAGAAAACCCCGCCTTGAAAGAGTTAATTAACCATTTGTCTGAATGTGAAATTAATACGAGGAAACTTCACAACATTCAAGGACTGTTTGGGGACACTGTGCTTAAATAATTTTTGACACGCCCCCTCCATTGTAACAACAGTGTTATCCTTCAATCGTATCTTAAAAACCTTGTTATCCTTTTTACGTTTAAGATAAAACCACCTAGTCTGTCCAAGACTCAGCGATGCTATAACAGAGTTAGGCACAAGGTCTTTTTCATCATCGCTGTGGTAACCAATATTCTTGCTCCCATCGTGGTAATAATTAATCAGTACAAAATTAAATGTCACCCCAATCAAATCCTCTATCTGTTTCTTAACGTCCGTCAGGAGCGGAAACCAAGATTTCGCTGGGACAGTGACCCCCGAGAACGTATATGTTAACCCTTTATCCCCGTAAGCCATTTGCTTGCGGGGTATGGCAACCCGTTTCCCAAATATCGTGACCTTACTGTCTTCATCGCTGTTGTATAGGTCTGAGTTAGAGAAATATTGTAGGACTTCTTTAGGGTTTCTCAACACATCGGTAAAATAATGAGTCTGCGGGGAACCTGTTATTCCCTTTATAAAATTAAGGATTTCCCTAGCCTTCCCAATATCCCCTATCTTTTTATCTATACATATCTGTGACCAAGTTTCAAAACTATTTTGAATAACTGGGTCAAGTTGTGTGTACGTACCCGTTTCCGGATTGTTGCAAAAGTTTTTGATGCTTGTTAACATTTATCTTTAATTAACCTTTTTAATTATATATTTTCAATTCGGTATTTTTTTGTTTATCTATTACTTGTCCAGTACCAAAACTCTAAATATTCCCGACGAGAATCACCCTATTGTGAAGGCTCTAAAAGAACGGATTTGCAATATCAAGAATGTTAGTACACGGCAGATGTACACCAACCTGTTCAAGTTGGCAGTTTCCAACGGCAAAATTACACTTTTCAACAAGTTGAACGCAATTGAAGATATGGAAAGTATTTGAATAAAGAACCAACGATATTGTATATTTTAAACCCACGGTTTAAAATAATTCTTAATGCAAAAAGCCCCATACCAAACTTTTTGGTATGGGCTTTTTTAACAATATTCTTTGTTTAGATACTAGCTAGATTGTGACTTCAAGTCAACCTCGTCATTGATTATGTTGTGATCGATAATAGACACCCTTTTGTTGAAAAGGTACTTGTATGGCGCACAGGTCTTCAAAACAACATTCACTGAGGTGAATTCACACGGGTGTAACCCGATAAAATAACCGAAAAACAGCGAGTCGTTAATCCCGTTGAACGAATAGCCCTTATGTTTTCCACGCGAACCAGATGGGAGAGAGTTCGTCGTGAGAGAGTTTGGTTCAGATTCCTCCCAATACTTATCAAATTGTGGGGTACTCTGATGACTGCTGTAGAGGCTCAGGTAACTCGGCTCGACGGGGTTTTCCCAATCGATAGGGACTCTCTTTAAAATATTTGTAGTATCAACAGAAAAACACATGATGTGGTTTTTGTTCTTGAATCTTTACAAAAAATCAAAAAAAAATCGGACCTTGGTGTTATGATTAATATTTCACTTAAAGGCTCTGTGTGAAATGTATCCGAATACTAAAAACTACATACAAGTCTTGATAAACTCGGCAGCGTCCCGATAGAAAGAAAACCCTGCCTTCCCAACAGACTTGGTGTCAGCGTCCTCGTGATCCGTACAATAATCCGTTACAGCGTCCTGTACCAGCATTCGGGCGAGGTTGGGGACGTTCTCCATTGTTGGAGGTCCAATCTTGGAGTTAAGTGCCGCGAGACGGTTCTTGTTCAGGATATACCCCTTGATTTCCTCGTACCCACTCAGGTCCAGTTTGTTAAACTTGAACACCTTCTGGGTGGTCTTCTTACCCATATGTTTCTCCACAAAAGACGGGGCCTTGTTCTTGAAGACGTAACGAACACCCTGGTGAATCTTGGTCACTGTGTACCCCTCTGACGGGGTCTTCTCATCGTCTGCGTACTCAGACATAAACTCGGTGGGGCGGTTGAGGAGCACGTCGAGAGACCCAATCTCAATATCGTTAACGACAGAAAAGCCAGCGTCCGTAACCTTCCCAAAATCCTCGTACGAAAGCCATGTACCTTCTGTCTGGGTTCCGGTTGGTGCGATCAGCACATCAAACACCCGGAACTGTAGTTTATCGCTATATACAATCTCCACCTGAATCTTCTTCCCACCACCGTAAAGTTCCCCGTACACGTTACACGGTCCTAGGGTTTTACGAAGGTTCTCGGTATATTCCGTCAGTTCTTCACGGATTTCAGAAAAGTCAAAGAAGTCACTTGGCTCGCCTGCTTCGGGGAGTTCCTTGGACCGAGACCCAAACTTGATATTCTCACCATCTGGTCCCCCGATGGTCTGAAAGTTCGCACCGTGGATTTTCTCACGACGACGCCAACCGTCTGCGATATGCGAACACTTTCCTGCATGCTCGGCGGGTTTTGTACTTGGGAATTTGACGAAAGACATTGTTTTGTTTGATCTTTTTATTTCATCTTTTTTGTTTCAATTTAATTTATTACAAACTATAAATGAAAATTAATTGGAAAAAAATTGCTGTCGGTTCCGTAATCTTAGTAATTCTGTCGGTTCTTATTGGTTATGCTGTTAAGAAAAACGGGGGTTCGTCTGATAAGCCGACAAACGGGGGTTCGTCTGATAAGCCGACAAACGGGGGTTCGTCTGATAAGCCGAAAAAGGCTAACGTGTGGAGAAACGGTATTGTACGTAAGTATATGGGACATGGTGGTCCCGAACCCGAACAACACATATACGGTATCAAGTGTAGAGATAAGGGAGTTGAAAATTTAGACAAATGTCTTCATATGATTTTGGATACAATGAAATGGAATAATAGAGAAATTATTGTTGATTATCATGGAAATCAAAACTACGCTGTTTACTCACCCAGTCAGGTTGATGGGCTTGCTGACTCTGGCTGGGTTGTTACAAGCACTGATATTGTTCAGCAACACTACCACCATGTACCAACCATCATTCCAGTTGTACCAAAAGTTGCGACTGGGGTGTGTAATGAAATCACCACGTGGACCACTTCATCAGAGGTTGATGGTAATGATCAAGGACCTGGTCCTTTAATGATAACCTATCCTTCCGTTGATGGATGTAAGACTATTAAAATTAAAGATGGTAGCGTTGATGGCCCTCCGACAATGGATCCATCAACGGGTACGGGTACGGGTCTTATAAAGATTTCTGGTAAAACGGCTACATACAAACGAACCGATGGAACCCAAGTATATAATTATTCAACCAAAGATATTACTTCTAATCCTATAATTTGGTCTACTTCTGAAGGTTATATACGAACACTTACTATGACGAATGTATTAAAATAGAAGACATAAAATTGACGCAAAAAAGCCCTTTGAGAACTGGGTGTTCTCAAAGGGCTTTTAGGCTGCCGTACTCTCCGGCTGTCACCAATAAGGTAGGTTTTATACCCCGAGTCTTTCCTCGGCTGTCACCCCACATATTTTAACTCACGTGATTTGGGGAGAGCATAGGTGTTCATTACGTTTAATCGAGCGAGCATTTTCTCCACTCTAATTATTATTTATCAATTAAAAATGTCAGGAGCCCCTGCCTCGCTCAAAACTGTGACACTCTTCCGTATGTGAGGTAGTGTCTCCAATGTGGAACTTCACTGTAGAAGTCCCTTTTGCTCTTCTTTTAACAAGTCTTTTTTTAAATTCAATTTTATTTCAAGACCACCACCACGTACTCACCACGTCTTCGGGGAGCGAGCCTTCATCTCCTTCATCTTGGCCGCGTTCTTCAGAGCCTGTAGTTTCCGTTTAGCAAACTGTTCCAGAGGGTCCTCCCGTGTCTCCACCACCCGCGGGGCTTTTCTCATCTTCTCGTTGCGCTGGCTGACCCACCGTGCCCATTCCAGAAGCCTCATGTTCTTGTAGAGACGGGATGTGATCTTCTCGGCCTCGGCCTTGTAGTGCTGGTACTTACGGCGGTGCTGAACCTTGTCGTCGTAGTCTGGGTTGATGAGACTCTGGTGGTTCCTCGCGATGTTCCTCCAATACTCACACGAACAGTTGTTCATGGCGAGCCAGAAGGAGAGTCCATTCTCACTCCCCAAACAGCGAGAACATCGCGCTCGCTCGATCTCGGCAATGTGTTCAGCCCCCGCGAGGTTGTAAAACTTCGCATGCTTATACCGAGTGTTTGCGATCTCCTCAAAACGGATGTGCCCTGTCGCCCGGGGATCACCGAGATCATCCTCGATGAGTTGCACCAGTAGTTCCATCTTGCGAGGGGAGGCGTGGTTCTGGGCGGTCTTGCGATCCGAATCAGTCGGAGGCTTGACAGGTGAGAGCATATTCATGGTCGTGTGTAGAGCAGCCATCGTTTACCCACTAATTCACATCTTTTGTCTTAAATTCAATTTATTACACACCTAACGCAAAATAGCCCGTTTATAGTCACCTCCTGTTAAGGAGTACCGACTATAAACGGGCTATTTTGCGTTAGGTGTTGTGGCCAAATAAATTAGCGTTTACACAATTTCTTGAAGAAATTCCGGACAGACCGACTTTTGCGGCGGAGGAGGTGACGCCTCCTCTTGAAGCACTGAGATCGGTGGTGTCTCTTCTTCCTGTTAGCCATCAGAATGCGATACCGGTGGCGGGCAAACACATCCTTTGTAAGGGCCATACACTGACTGTGCATATAATCCCGTTCGACACGGTTTCTTTCCTCTTTGATATTAATCACGAACATGTTGTCGATGAACTCGCGGTGATCTGGGTTTTTCAACTCCACGTGAGGGAAGAAGTCACACATCTTGTGGATGCAGATTGCCATGTCTTCAACGTCCTTGGGGGTATAGACATGGTCAGTCATGTACGCCATGTGGTCGCTCACATACGGCACCCCTCCCCAATCATACCCGAGAACGTGCTGAAGCACAACAATCAACGCACCACACCCAACCAGTTGAATGATGTTGGTCGATGTTCTTCTGAGCGCTAGAAGTTTGGATACCAACTCGTCCGTGTAATCGACAATAATGGGTCGGAGGATCTTGATGTCCCCATGTGACAACACGTCGGTGTTATAAAAATTTGAAGAGGTCACAACCTCCTCAATCCAATAAATCAACATGTTATGGTGTTTTGACGAGTAGTTTCTCATCATTGAGGATGTCTCTGACTCCAGATAGCCAGCAGCCTTTAATATACGAGTTTGGAGTTCTTTGAATGACATCGTTACATATTAATAGAGTTCTTATATTTAATTCAATTTTTATACAAGTCCACTTGACGCAAAAAAAGCCCAACACCGAAAGGTGTTGGGCTAAGACATTAAACAGTTTGATGGTTTAAAGTTTTGTTTATGAAACATTAAATGAATCATATTAACGAGCGAGTTAAACTAACAAGTAGTTGTAGAGACTGTGATAAACTCCCAAGGGTACATAATGCTGGGTCTGTTGTTATCGAAGATGGTAAAAAAATACAATACATGTTCAATGGGTTAAAAATTAATTACGAGTCTTACCACAGCCCTTGGATGAATGACATAATAAGAAATTTAAACGGTCACCACGAACCACAGGAAGAATTATGTTTTTATTATCTTTTAGAATTATTAGACGACGATGCTAATATGGCAGAATTGGGATGTTTTTGGGCATATTATACTATGTTTTTTAGAAACAAAATACCAAATGGTAAAAATGTATGCATTGAACCAATTTATGAAAAAATGACAAAGGGTATTGAAAATATTAAATTAAACAATTTTGACGAATCAAATATAACTTTTATTAAAGGCTATATTGGTTCAAAGTACGAGAAAAATACTACTTTTATAGATTGGGATAATTCAAGACTACAACTTGATCAATATAACATTGAAAAAATTGTGAATGACAGTAATTTATTTTTCGATATTATACATTCTGATATTCAGGGGGCAGAACTTGTTATGTTACAAGGTTCGAAATCTGTTTTAGATAAAATAGGGTTCTTTGTTATATCAACTCATTATGATAAACATCATCAATGTATAAACTTTTTAAACCAGAACAATTTCCAGATATTAGTTCAACATACAATACAAGAATCAGTATCTACCGACGGGTTAATATTAGCCGTTAACAAAAATTACATTAAAAAATATGAATCAAAGATATCTTGTTCTATTCAGGAGTATTTTAATACAAATTGTAAAATTTCAAGAAGATAATAAAATTTAGTTATGCGTAAACAATTGTTTACGCATAACTAAATTTTCTATTCAATTTTTATACAAGTACACACAACGCAAAAAAGCCCAACACCTTTCGGTGTTGGGCTTTTTTGTGCAGACATTAAACATTTTGGTACAAGCATCGCTTGTACCCGTTGGCAGCCAACCATAATACTTATCTTGATGCTGCCTCCGTAAAGTTATTTTTTATTTTAACTCACTCACACAACGCAAAAAAGCCCAACACCAAAAAGGTGTTGGGCTAAGATGCTCAGACATTAAACAGTTTGGTACAAGCCCCTCTTCTCGCTTGTACCCGTGGCAGCCAACCATAATACTTACCTTGATGCTGCCTCCGTAAAGTTTTTTTTTATTTTTTTAACTCTCTCTCTCACTCACTCACTCACTCACTCACTCCTCGGCAGCGCGATCTTTCCAGACCTGCTGACCATCCTTACCAAGCGCCTTCCAGGCGATGCTCATGTTCTTGGTGACTGTCATACCCTTGGCGGAGGGGTCCTCCGCCTTTGCGGTGGCGCGGAAGTCGCGACCGAAGAGGACGTAGCCAGTTGACTTACCGCTTGATTTCTTACCGCTTGACTTCTTGGGTGCCTTCTTGGTGACCGGCTTCTTGGCGGAAGGCTTCTTCTTGGGCTCCCCTTCGTCCTCCAGATCGTCAGCCTCGTCGAGGACATCCTCGATGTCAGCCTCGTCCTCTTCGTCCTCCTCGTCCTCCTCAACCGGCTTCTTCTTGGTAGGAGCCTTCTTCTTGATAGCCTTCTTGGTAGGAGCCTTCTTCTTGGTGGATGCCTTCTTCTTGATAGCCTTCTTGGTAGGAGCCTTCTTCTTGGTGGATGCCTTCTTCTTGGCGACAGCCTTCTTCTTGGCGACAGCCTTGGGAGCCTTCTTGACATGCTTCTCGTCGCCGTCGCTGTCGCTGTCAACCCAGTTCTCCTTCTCCTCGAGATAGCGGGCCTTGTCAGCCGCTGCGAGGTCGGTGAAGACAGTCATCTCGTCAGACCGGTCGTCATCGGACTTGAGTTCCTGCCAAGCGACTCCCATCTTGGCAGTCACCTCCTTGGGAGGCAGGTCGGGCTCGTCCTCCTTGAGGCGCTTACGCTCCTGCTCGCAGAAGAAGAGGTAGGCGGACTTGCCACGCTTGGGGCCCTTACGCTTGGTCGTCTTCTTCTTCTTCTTGGTCTTCTTCTCGTCGTCGCTGTCGTCCGCGGGGGGCTCGTAGGTTTCCATTTCCTTCAGATAGCGCTCCTTGTCTAGTGCTGCCAGCCCCTGAAGTCGTGCTATCTCATCCTCGTCGTCCAGCTTGAGCTGATTCCAACGGGCACCGAGTTCGGCAACGACCTCCTTGGCTGACATGTCGGGGTTGTCGGTCTTTACATTTGCCCGCTCCTCGCCACAGAAGAAGATGTAGGCAGAACTCCCGCGTTTGGGCTTGTTCTTATCCTTATCCTTCTTCTTCTTACTGCTCTTGCGCGAGACGGCCTTCATTGCCTTCACCACGACGGCAGTGAAGGCAACCTGAACCTCGTCAGTATTCCACTCGTCGACGAGGGAGGATTCG
>Ga0209425_10007376_pt1 | contig 10346 bp, 6 predicted proteins | sample COG_05_FD_184749 | JGI IMG/M metagenome (GOLD analysis project Ga0209425, IMG submission 184749) | Pelagic Microbial community sample from North Sea - COGITO 998_met_05 (SPAdes) (version 2) | ecosystem: Environmental > Aquatic > Marine > Neritic zone/Coastal water | place: Helgoland, sampling... | reverse complement strand
TCAGAGTAGTCGCCATTCTCGATGCCGGTAATTGTGCGCGTTAGTGTGATTCTATCGCCGGTGTTGAGCTCCGCTGGACTTGGAGCGGCGGGACGACCATCCCCTTCATGGCAGCGCCGCAGCATGTCGTCGATCATGCCTTGTAAACCGATGGTCTGGCCATCATTAGGGGAATAGATGCGGCTCACGCCGTAGGTGTGCAGCTCTTCAATCTCTGCCGGGATAATTACACCACCACCGCCACCGAAGATTTTAATGTGCGTCGCATCCAATTCTCTGAGACGGTCTACGAGGTATTTGAAATATTCGATATGACCGCCCTGATAAGAGCTGATAGCGATAGCATCGACATCCTCTTGAACAGCAGCGTCTACGATTTCTTGGACTGAGCGGTTGTGGGCGAGATGAATGACCTCGGCACCACTGGATTGTAGAATACGGCGCATGATATTGATGGCAGCATCATGGCCATCGAAAAGGCTCGCAGCAGTAACGAAGCGAAGCCATTTTCGTCCTGAGTTCGACGTCGAAGGATTCGCGGTTGGTTTTTGAAATGATACTACTGACAAATCTAGGCCCCTTTTCTCTGCTTAATCTCACTACGACTTACTTTCTAAAAACGCAGTTCAGCGCCAGTTTAGCGCACTCTACTTTATCGCGCTCTAGTTTAGAGATCTTTGGAGGTCACCTCGCCGCCGTTATGGGGTGTTTCGCGAGAAACGAGACTATGGCAGCTGCTGTTTCTTGAGGCTTCTCTAGTCCCATGGCATGTCCAGCGGACTCCAAGTCAACTAGCGTGATGCGCTCACCAAACTCTTTCTTCATTCGGCGGCCATTTTCGGGCGGGGCAGTCTTGTCGTCTACTCCCTGAACGATCAGCATGGGCCCATTGCCGCCGGCCCACCACTGCTCTAGCGGAGTATTTCTATTTGCCTGTCCTTGGGAGCGTCGAGCATCAGGCCAGTATTTCAAGGCTCTCACGTAGTCGAGCACAATCTGGTCATCGGTGTGTGGAGAAAACAATGTGCGTCTCGCCAGTACGAATTTTTCAGTTTCAGTTAGGATGGGTTCTCCCAATAATTGCCCCAATTCGCCTGGAATGGTGAGCGGTTTGGCTAAGCCTCCTGCCGCTATAAGAGAAATGCTCGCAACTGATTCGGGATAATCTGTGGCAACTACTCTCGCAGTTCTGTTGCCCAGCGCCCAGCCCAAAAGGTGGGCTTGCTCCAAGCCTAAGACCTTGATAATAGCGACTACATCCTGTGCGTAGTCATGAAGAGTAAGGCCTTCCAAATCGCCGGTGCTTCCCATTATTCCGCGCTGATTAACAGTGATAACGCGATAGCCAGCGTCAGCTAACAGCGGAGCTAAATATTTGTAGCGAGAAAAGTCTCCGCCTGATCCGGGCAGGGCAACTAGTGTTTCTTGTTTGTTTATGCTGGATTCCCACACCTCAATCTGCAGTTGAGCATGTCCGATATCGATCATTTTTTGTGTGCGGTCCGCCGCGAATACGCCGCTCGAAAAAACCAAGCCAAGCAATATGAGAATGGATTTGCCGGCTTTAATAAATTTGATGTATTGACGCATAATATCCTCATCTAAAAATCGAAAGCTGATAGGAGTGAGTTTTGATTCTATCACGCAAAGCTTAGTGGCGATGCTGCATAGGAATGCTGGTCTACTTGGGCTTTTCCTCGGCTGTTCTGTATAGTGCAGCCATGCAAGCATGGATACTTTTTACATTGTTGGCGGTGGTGATGCAGTCGGTCCGTACCGCCGCACAGAAACAGATTGCACAAAGCATTACTGCCGCCGCCGCTACACTAGTGCGCTACCTATTCGGTCTTCCCTTCGCGCTAGGGTATTATTTTTCTCTCTCTTATTTTTATCAAGGTGAGGAAATTGTGGGCAATGCGGTCTTTTATAGAGCTTCAACGCTAGCTGCCATAGCGCAAATATTTGCTACTGTTTTTCTAATTAAAGCGCTGACTTTGCGCAACTTTGCCGTTGGTACAGCATTGGTGAAAACGGAAGCTTTGCTAACTGCTGTTCTGGGGGCGGTATTCTTTTCCGCGGCACTGAGTTCTATCGCCTATCTTTCCGTTTTTTTAGGAGTTCTCGGCGTCCTAATCGCGAGCAATTGGAAAGCTAACTGGCGAGACCTGGTTGAGAATGAAAGTATAAAATATGGTGTCGGCGCGGGGTTGGGCTTCGCTTTGGCATCGCTGTGGATACGAGAGGCATCTCTATCTTTGGACATTCCGAGGCTGCTTAGCGCGTCAACTGTACTGCTTTATATGGTGGCGATCCAGACTGTGCTATGCCTGCTATTTGTGGCTATTCGGGAACGGATGCAACTTGTTCTGGTTCTGTCCCGTTGGAAATCATGCTTTTTTATTGGATTTACCAGTTTGGCAGGCTCAGTGGGGTGGTTCACGGCGATGAGTTTGCAGGATGCTGCCGTTGTTAAAACGCTAGGTCAAATTGAGTTTTTAGTTACGTTGCTTATAACCTATCTCTATTTTGGTGAAAAGATAACGCTAAAAGAATGCTTGGGTATCGCGCTTGTTGCAGTGAGTGTCATTTTGTTAATTAGTACCTCCTAGTCTTTACGGTCCGCGCCAACGGCAACTGCACAATTAACTCAGCTTCGTAACCCAGTCCTCTTGATCTCGCCAGAATATCTTGATTCCCTTCGGCGTCACGAATCTCAACTGTATGATATAGATCTGCTTTTTTAATTGGCGCGCTGATTGGAGGCGTCATGCATTTTTCTGCCGAATTGGCCGATAGCTTGAGCCACATTCAAATGCGTGCACCGAAATCCTTGGTTTCTTGAGCTTGTGCATCTGGTGTATTTTCAGGTATGACTATCGTTGCGGGTATGCCTGATCGCTGCTCATGCTATGCCACGGCTTTGGCGTGATTGCCTGCTGACATGGCTATTACCTTGCACTTCTCATTGGTGTTGCAGAACGAGGAGCGTATTGGGTGCGCCTCTATCCTTAAAAGCAGCGGTAAACTGAAACTTCTCGAACTTCAGATACGGCTCGCTACTAGCCATCTTCGAAAGTGTCTGTGGTTGCTCGAAGCGCGTATTTATAGTCCCGCAGGAAATCCGGTTAGCGCCGTCCTGAATGTCTTTTCGTGGCAGAGCTATGGCGGCCAATGGTTCGCTACCATTCAATAATTAGGTCCGTTGATTAGACTGTATTGAAGTTTTAGTTTTTACCTAGAGCTGAGCCAAAAAAAAGCCCAGCGTTTTTGGCGCTGGGCTTTTTGTTTCTTACGGTAGTTACATTCCCGTTTTCTTAGAACTCATAGTTAACGCGTGCGTAGACCATGCGTCCCAATGGGCTTTGGATCTGCGAGACAACACCTGCAATCATGCCAGTCTTCTGTGCTTCGCGATCGAACAGATTACGTGCACCAAGGCTTAGTGTTGCGTTACCGCCATAGACTTCCAAGTCGCTATACGTATAGAACATGTCAGTCTGTGTCCAGGCGCGTATCACTTCGGTAGTAGTCCAAAGATTCTCAGGGCGTAAGTATTGCTGAAAGCTAAACTCGTTAGCATCAAACAGCACTTCGTCTATGTAGCGCACGGTAGTGCTAATGCTGTGATTGCCTCTGCTCCAACCCAGGCCTATATTGGCGCGCCACTCTGGAATGATCGGCACGGCGCCGAAGGAGTTGTTTTGATGACCCTTAGCTTCCAGCAATGGCTTGAGAGGAGACTCCTGCCAGCTGTAAGTGTCAGTGTAGGTGGCATTCAGACTAGCTCTAAATTCACCCCAGCTGCCAAAGCCAATGGCATCCAGATCGAAGTTGTAATTCGCCTGAATATCAAAAGCCTTTACCAGCATAATCGATGCATTAGTCTCACTACGGTTGATGCGAGTAGTGGTTGTAATGTCTAACGGGTCACGCTCAATGCGCTTGTCCGATGCTGGGTTCTGAGTCCATGCAGTTAGTGCCGCAACTGATGGGTATGGATTAGCATCTGTAGCTACGAAACCAGTAGCGTCCTGAAATTTCGCAAAATCCGCTCTTACGATATCTTGTGTAGTGGTATCGACAATACGGTCTGTAAAGTCAGTTTCGCTGTAGGTCAGATGTATATCTAGACCGTCGATCGGCGTTAAATCCATACCTATCGAGAGGCTTTCCGCCGTCTCAGATACCAGGTTCGGATTGCCAGTTCTACAAGACGTAATAAAGCCAGAGAAACTAGTGAACAGGTCGTCCACGTTACTCAGGGAGCAGCTGTCCGGCGCATTCAACTGGTTCAGAGTCGGCACAATGAAAGCCTCGCCTTGAGTCGCACGCAGTGTTACCCAATCAGCAGGACTGTAAGTAATACCAAATTTACTTACGACGTCTCCCTGGCCAGTACTGAATTGTTCATCGCGAACAGAGGCGCTGATTTCAAGATTGGCAAGTAATGGGAGCGAAAATTCGGCAAAGAATGAGTCACTAGTGCGACTAAACTTTGTAGGAAGCGCTGCAATACTGTTCAGGCGATCATTTTGCTGTTGGTGCGTAGTGGGTACGTTTTTGTCGGTTTCATCCCGACGTTGATAACCTACTGCGGCACCAATTGGGCCACCTGGGAGCTCAAATCCACCCGGAGTGATCGTACCGTTGATCACAAAATCGAAGGTCTGCAGAATGTCTTTGTTAGCAACACGATCTCGCGTATAGATGGCATCTGCTATAGCCTGTGAATTGCGGTAAGGAGAGACATCGGGAGCGGCAAACGGGTTGAAGCAAGCGGTTGCGTCATTGACCACATCGCAATTCAAACCCTGTTCAAGCGCGCTAAAGGAGAAATGCTGCGTTTGTGCGCTGACAACATTATGCTCGCCATAAGAATAAGTCGATGTTCCTTCCCAGCCGTCCATAAAAGGCACCATGAAGTCGGCAGTAAATGATAAGCGCATGTCGCGTTCATCATTCTCTTTACGACTAATGTCGTCGCTGTCGAATGCTGCCGGCAGCGTGTTGGCTAATCCAAAGGGTAAATATTGACTACTAAAAGGCACATCTTCGTTGAAGGGTACGCCGCCATTTGGGTCAAACGCTAAGTTAGCAAATTGGTTGGTGGCTAATACCACAGCGCCCGCGCTATTACGCAAGGGTTGCTGATTGCCAAAAGGATCGCTGAGGATCATGCCAGCGCTATCTAGTAATGGTTGGGCAAATAACTCACGACCGTCGCCGCTGACAGCTCTGAAAGGGTTGCCTGGAATTTCGCCACGAACCGTCGAAAGGTCGGCAAAACGAGTGCCCGGATTGCCTTGGTTCTGGCGACCGTGACCTTGCCATCTGCCCCAGAGTAATTGTCCGCTGAGCGCTAGGTCCTCATTCACTTCCCAGCTGATATTGGAATAGATTGAGGCTTGTGTCTTCTGTTCTACAAAGTCTCTGGTGTCACCGAAAGGAAACCAGCAACTGCCAAATGCGAGTGTTCCAAACTTATTGCCACCTTGTACCGTTGGGTCGGTGATCGGGTCTGTACCACACAGAGGGTCCGGCGTTTTTGCAGTTGTCCCAAGCAGGGCGCCATTATTGTCTCGCTGCGGTACATTCCAGTTGGTTGGGTTGGCACCACTGTTATCTGTTAAGCCGGCTAACAGCAATTTGGGGCGATCGGCCCACTCTAACGTGCCGTTATGCCGGAAGGAGCCTGCAACTACTAGTTCGACATCGTCGCCTAGTGATTTTCCCCATAGGAATGAAGTTGTCTGATCTCTGAAATCTCCGCGAGAGTCTGCCTCGTTGAAATGTTCAATCTTTAGGCCATCATAGCTTTTATAGGGAAGAACGTTGACCACGCCGGCCACCGCATCGGTGCCGTACAGTGCCGCAGCACCGTCGGTTACAATGTCGAGCCGCTGGATTGCTATGCTTGGCATCAGCCACTGCACATTGGAATTGGTAGTACGTTTACCATCGATCAATTGCAGCGTAGCGCGCGTGCCCAATCCGCGAAGATTAAAGGCGGCGCCGTTACTCGATGCGCCACTGGCCTGAATCGAATTGGTAACACCCGAGCCATTGTTGAACGTCATGTTCTGAACAATCTGGGCCATATTTAACGTGCCCTGATCGGTAATGTCATCCGCGGTGAGTGAGGTTATGGGCGAGGCGGCGATGATGCCTTCGCTGCGTCGGATGAAGGAGCCGGTAACGACTACCTCTTCAACAGCGGTGTCCTGTTGGGCTGATGCGTAAAACGGCGTGCTTAGCAGGCCGAGTGCAATGCCTGTATAGAGCGCTTTGCGCCTAAAATTTTTATTTTGATAGTGGGATTTCATTGTACTTATACTCCATTGATATTATATTTTCGTTAAGTAATGGTAGTCGACTACACGCTTTATCTTACCCCCCTACCAAAGCGCAATCCAAGATATAGCATACTACTAATTAGTCCGCCAACTATTTAGGAACAGCCATTCTGGCTAGCCATATTTGGGCGATATCTACACAAAAATGTTACTAAAAAACCCGCTTTATAAGAAATTCTGAATTTTTTTATCTAACGGTAGGCGGTCAGTATTGAGTCTGGGTGCTGCTATGAATTGACCGTCGAGGCGGCTATTCTGCGGTAAGCCGAAGCCAATGAACGGAGAGAGTTGTGTTAATAAAATTCGAAAGCAAAAAGGCCGCCCCGTTTGTCATGCAAAGCCAAATTGCAGAGCAGATTTTAACGATGGCAGGCCACGGTGGAAGGGTCGAGGGTTCAATTAGTGGGGTCGCTATTTCGGAGGCGATTGCTAGGCTCGAAAAATCGCTCGCGGAACAGCCAGCGATTCCCAATGCGTCGACCGATGAAGAAGAGCAGGAGTCTATCAGTCTCGATGCGCGTGTGGCTCCTCTGTCAGAGATGTTACGACATGCTCTGCAGATCGATAGCTATGTAATGTGGCGTCCAGAATAATTGAGCCGGTACCCAATTTTGTTTGCTATTGTGCAGCGTAGCTTAAACTAAATATAAAAGAGGTTGTCATGCTAAGAAGTACACTATTTTTGGTTTCTTTGGTTCTCAGTACAGCTTTACACGCCCAGGCTTTTGATGAATGGAAAATCATTCATGCCGGCACGTTGCTGGCGGATGCGCGCGAAGCAGTCCAAACCGAGCAGAGTATTATTGTCAGAAACAATGAAATCGTCGAAGTGCGCGATGGCTATGTCTCGCCCGGACAGGTGAGCGGTACTGCCAACGCCAGAGTAATCGATCTAAGCGATCAGTTTGTGATGGCTGGTCTTATCGATTCTCATACGCATATCCTGAGTCAGCAGGAACCGAATGGTCGTGAGATTCGAGTTACTCGTTCATCACAACTTAGCACTTTAATGGGCGTCGAGTTTGGCATGCGGACACTGCGTGCGGGGTTTACGACTATCCGAAATGTAGGTGCTGATCGGAATGCCGTCTTTGCTTTGCGCGATGCGATTAATCAGGGCATCGTTATGGGCCCGCGAATAAAAGCTGCAGGACAGGGGCTGACCCCAACAGGCGGTCATGGAGATGGTGGTGGATTTCGCGATGATGTATTTCCTCATCCTCACTCGGGTGTTTGTGACGGTGTGGCCGAATGCCGCAAAGCAGTGCGCACGCAGATAAAATACGGGGCCGACCATATAAAGTATGTAGCCACCGGCGGTGTACTAAGCCAAACGGCTACCGGTACTGGTCAACAATTTACTGACGAAGAGCAGGTCGCCCTGGTGCAGGCGGCCCATGCCATGGGCCGCAAAGTAGCAGCGCATGCGCACGGTAAAATCGGCTTGGAAGCTGCTTTGCGAGCCGGCGTTGATTCCATCGAGCATGGTTCTTACCTCGATGCCCAGACTGCTGACTTATTTGTTGCAACAGGCGCCTATTTGGTTCCAACTCTAATCGCAGGTTATACCGTCGAGCGAATCGCTACAGAGCGGCCTGACTTCTTTGTGCCTGAAGTTCGGCAGAAGGCTCTTGAAGTAGGCCCCGTCATGAGGAATGCATTACGACTCGCCTATGAGAAAGGCGTAAAAATCGCCTTCGGCACAGATGCCGGCGTGAATGATCACGGCACCAATGCATACGAAATGGTGTTGATGAACGAGGCGGGTATGCCCGAGCGAGCTATCCTAATTTCCGCGACTATCAATGCCGCCGACCTAATGGATCTGACCGACATTACTGGAACAATTGAGGCAGGCAAAGATGCGGACATTGTTGCGACCGCCGGCAATCCGCTTCAGGATATTTCGGCGCTAATGCAGCCGACCTTCGTTATGGCGCGTGGTAATGAAGTAAACCTCGACGTACCGCCGGTTGATTTGTTTCCTTGGCCTAACAATTTTTGAGAGTAGCTATGCCCGTATGGCTGCTTCTAGACGTAATAGTATCTCAGTGGCTTGCCGAATTGAGTCAGCCTAGCCCTCCTGGAGGGAAGCGGCCGTGTAGGAAATTGCAGGCTTTTGAGAATGAGTAGGTTCGAAATTATGCGTGCGCGCTTATTGTGTGTTTCCTTTAGTTCAAGCTGAAATGAACAATGGTCTATGCATAGCTTATCGGGCACAATTCGCTGGTAAGCAACAGGGAAGAGTTCGAGGCGGTAATGAATCTACTACACATCTCAGATATGCATTTTGGCCCCCGTCACTGGCAAGGAAGGAGTGAGCTACTGCTGGAGAAGCTGAACAGCTACGCGGCTGATATTGTAATCAACACTGGCGACAGCACCACTGATGCTCTCGAAATTGAGTTTGAAACGGCAGGCAAGTTTCTTAAGTCGATCGATTGCCAGAACATCATTTCGATCCCAGGAAACCATGATAAGCGGAATATGCGCAGTGCCGACTATTTTCGTCAATATATCGACGACGTAGAAGTGATTCGTCCGCTAGATCGTGATAATTGCAATAAGAAAAATATATTTCTTGATGCTAACACCAATCAAATCCAGGAACATTTAACGGATATTAACTTCCTTAAGAGCATCATCGTTGAAGGTGTATCTGTATTGGTGGTTTGCCTTGATTCCTGTGAACTCTATGAAGATAATGGTCTGGTTGACAGAGAAATGTTAAGAACTGTTTCTCTTGCAATCAAGCAAGCAAGCTACGATAGAATAATTCTTCTGAATCACCACTCCATCCTCGATACTGATTCAGACCCTCTTTTTAATTCACGAATCGTTATCGAATTTGTAATAGAGCACAATATTGAATACGTCTTCTGTGGCCATACTCATCAGTTGGCAATGATGAAGTCGACTGACCTGTACCACAAACACACCTTCACTCAATACAAAAATGGGTCGCTATCAAGTGCCAACACGCCCAATGACACAAATATGTTTATGTATTACAAAAACTTGGGTTGTGAAGACATGGAAATTCATGTGATTCGAATGTTTGTTGAAAACGAAGGCCTAAAGTTTAAGGAAGAAATAATTAGCTCTAACTAGAGTAAGAATAAAATATGGACAGCCTAGGTACGTCGAATATCCGTTGGGAAATGCGAATCGTCATCAGTATGTGCTTAGGCTACGGCATGCTCATGCTATGTCGAACAGTAGTCGGTGTAGCCGGGCCTGCAATGTTGGCCGACCCTGTGCTCACTCTTAATACGGCAACTTTTGGCGCTATTCTGGGCTGGGGTACGGCTGGCAACTTAACCGGCAAGCTCACTACCGGTATTCTCGCTGACAAGCTTGGCGGTAGCCGGGTGTTTGTCTGGGCCGTTGTGCTCGCAGCCATCGCCACATTCATATTTGGCACCTTATCAAGCAATATTGCTTTTTTTGCGCTGTATTTTCTCACGGTATTTGCCAAGTCTGCCGGCTGGCCATCGATGGCGAACATAATTCGCGTTGGCTTCGTTCCGGCTAAGCATGGTCGAGTGTGGGGCTTTATCGCAACAAGCTCGCGAATAAGCTCGGTTGCTACCACTGTGCTGGTCAGCAGCTTACTCCTGATAATGTCCTGGCGAGGTCTGTTCTATATCGCTGGGGCGCTTGCGCTTGTGAGTGCCGTCATTTTGCCCCGGTACTTGAAGAGCTCTTGGCAGGACTCGGAAAGATTTGACGCAGCAGTGGAAGGCTCAACAGAGCCCATCGCTACTTTTCCAAAAGATCACCCGCTGAGTAAAATCGAGACACGCGCCGCGGTACGCGTTTTCATAAGCAATCCCCGGTTCTGGCTAATCAGTCTTGGTGTTTCTTCACTGGCAGTTCTTTTCGAGTTCCAGGTCTTTTTACCCATTTATCTTAGTGAGACATTTTCCTTGCCGCCGGCTCAAGCAGGGTTGGCTTCTTCAGCATTTCCACTAGGCTGCCTCGTTGCGGTTT
>Ga0209425_10007374_pt1 | contig 10348 bp, 6 predicted proteins | sample COG_05_FD_184749 | JGI IMG/M metagenome (GOLD analysis project Ga0209425, IMG submission 184749) | Pelagic Microbial community sample from North Sea - COGITO 998_met_05 (SPAdes) (version 2) | ecosystem: Environmental > Aquatic > Marine > Neritic zone/Coastal water | place: Helgoland, sampling... | reverse complement strand
GACGACCGTGCTCGCAGATTCCTGCACCACCGCACTCCTTGCACACAGAGCGCACACGACCGTGCTCGCAGATTGATGACCCACCGCACTCCTTGCAGTTAGAGCGCCGACGACCGTGCTCGCAGATTTGTGACCCACCGCACTCCTTGCAGTTAGAGCGCCGACGACCGTGCTCGCAGATTTCACACCCACCGCACTCCTTGCATCTAGAGCGCCGACGACCGTGCGGACAAGCACGACACACCTTGCACCACGAGCGATACTTAACCCCGTGCTCGCATGGCCCCTTTGTCGGAGGGGCTCTCTTCCGCTTCGCGCCCTTTCCCTCGGAAGGCTTCGTTCCGTCTTCCCCACTTATCCCATCGTCGTCAGCGGGAGGCTCCACCTTGACATCGGGGACATCGTCGTCGGGCACTTCCTCCTCGACGGGTTCGATATGCTCGTTCAACCAGTGTGGGCGCCAGATCGTGGTCATGGTGGCGGCGATACAACTGCGCGGGTGAATAGTGACGGAAAGTTCGAGAAATATTTGTATCGACCCACCAAAATCGCCACGAACGAGGTTAGCGCCCCCGATCGTATCTGGTGCGCAGAGGTGGCCATGGAGGACATGCACGCTAAGGAGTGCGATACCCTGCACGGGCAGATCGATCGCCTGCAGACCTACGCCGCCAGGCTGGTTGTCCACAACGACTACCTCCTCAGGCTCCACCCGCTCCAGACCGTAGAGGAAGCTCCCGCGACCCCGCAAAAGGTATTTTCCCTCCCCGAGATACCCCCGCCGTGGCACCACCCCGAGCCCGCGCCTCCGCCGGAGGGTAGCCTGGTCCCAGAGAAGCTGGAGCTTCAGGCCAGGGTGATCGTCGCGAAGCTGGCGCAGCTGGAACACACTTCCAGGCAGTCCAGTGACACCCTCAAGGACGTTTGCCAACGAGCCGCGGTGTCAGCCTGGGCGCCCTCCACCTTTCGCCGCCTCGCGGGGGAGGTGGAACCCGCCATCAGGGCGGAAGGTGATGCCCTCGTGACCCTGTCGAAGACCACGAGCGCGATCAGGGCTGAGGCCCGCGCGGGTGACGGCGACGAGGGCGACGAGGAGGCGAGGCTGCTCGTCGAGTCGCTGAGGGAGCTGCTCTGCTGCACCGCCTGTATGTCCGCCCACGGCGCGCAGCTCGTGCAGGTCGGAGCCATCCTGGAGGTGGCCGCGGCCGCGCTCGGGACCGCCGCCACCAAGATGGACCGCGACCGAGAGCAACTGCGAGCCGCCCGCCGCGCTCTGACCCGCCGCATGGACTCGTTCTGGTCACCAAATGACAACGACGGCGACGAGAAAACCAAAACCGCCGAGAAGACCCGAGTGCGAGTGAACACCGGATCCAAGCGGAGCCGAGCGGACGAGTACACGGATGAGGGATACGCCTCGGACGATGATACGAGTCCGTGAGACCAAACCAATCGCGACGTAGCGCTACGCCTGTTCATTCACTAAAGATTTCTCGAGCTAAGATTTCTTATCCTCAAACTTTTCGGCGACGAGCGGCAGCACCGACGCCGCGACAATCACCGCGCCTCCCAGCAGCGTCTGCCCCCCCGCAGCTTCACCCAGGAACCCCACACTGATGACCGCGTTGAACACCGGCGTGGTGGCGAATATAACCTGCGCCTCCGCCGCTGGAACCGTCCTCTGACCCTTCATCTGCAGCAAGTTGGCCAGAGCGCCGGGACCCACAGCGCTGTACACCACCGCCGCCCATACCCCCGCGCTGAACCCTCCGGCCCACAGCACGCTCCCCCACGGCCCGCCGTTGGGCCAGTCTCCGCTGACTCCAACGCCGTAACTCACCTGATCCACCAGCACCCACGCGCCGCAACACAGGAACATCACCGCGAGCTTCACGGCGGCCAAATCCTCCGGGCCGTCGTATTCCCGCGCCCACTTACCCAGTCTCACCGTGAACGCCGCGTAGCACACAGCCGCCGCGAGCACACCGAGATCCCCTGCGTTGAACCCGTCACCCGGTTGTACACCCGACAGGTCCGGTGAGTAGTCGGTGATCAAAACACCGAGTAAGGCCAGGGCGCAGGCGGCCCACGCGGGTCCCGTCACCGCCGGCGCGTTCACCCCCCCCAGCCCCGCCGCCGCGAAGAGCGGCACGCCCACGTTGATGGTGCTGAGGAGGAACCCCGCGCGCGTGGCGGTGGTCTGCTCCAGGCCCCATGCCTGACACGCGGTGCCCAGGAAGTTGAGCAAGCCGAGTTCGGCCCCCGCGCGAAGCAGCAGTCGCACGTCCCTTACTTTATTATCCGAGTCTTTTCTTTCATCCGAGAGATCGACGACGCCATCTTCGCCGAACGTGGACGCCGCGTCACGCGCGATGCTCAGAAACACGGCGGTGAACGGCACCATGGCGGCGAGCATGCGTACGCTGGTGAGCTCCGCCGGCGTCGGCGAGGTTGGGCTATCGTATATGAACCGCAGCGCCGGGTTGTACGTGGCCCAGAGCACCGGCACCGCGAGGAGGAGCCCCCGCGCGGCGGCGAGCGACGTGCCCTCGTCCCCTTGGGTCCCGTCGCCGTCCAGGGGCGGATCCTCCGCGACGACGCCAGTCTCGGGTTCCCCGACCGCTCGGCACCGCGTGCTCGCACCCCGATGCGAGAGAACTCGCCCCACCGCGCCGTCCGGCCACGATCTCGGTCCCGTCACCACCGCCTCGTGCCCACCCGATGATTGCTCCCGTCGACGACGCGGAGAGGCGCCGCTCGTCGACGCGAGAGCGCCCCTCGCGCGATCGGACCGCGCCGATACCGCGTGGCGTGGACTCGCGATCCGGCTCGCCGTCGCGATTCGCATGGTCGCGATTCCTCCTACTCTCCGTCGCGGTGGAGGGGCGGTGTGGCGACGTTGCCGATTGTTGGGTGCTCGTGTCCTTGATTTTATGTCGCTCGATTTTGTCGCACATTTTTCCCGCTAAATTTTCCTTGCCTGTCCCTTTCCCCGTATCCGAGACGTCGCCATTTGACTTATACAATCCGTATTTCTCACAATTCGTATTTTCCAAATGACTAAATGCCCGTAGGGAATCGAGACTCACCGTGAGAAACGACGTTGCGACCCTTGGAAATCTTCAGGGGACGAAGTGTTACTTCCGAGAGTCGGGCCTCTCCTGCCGCCGTGTCCGGGCGCGTAGACTCAAAAGCCGCGACGCGCGTCTCGCCTGTTCGAAGGCGACCGGGTTCCCTCGCGCTCGGATCCGCGCGCGGCGTCAACGCGTACGCACCCGCCCGACACCTCGTCCGCGCCAAGGGTGCGAAAACGAGGGTGGATCGGATAGTCGCGCGGGAAACAGTGAAAGTTCGTCCGCGGGCTGATCCGGGACGGCGCCGCGAGAGGCGAGGAGTGCGGCGCCGTAGTCCTCGCGCCGGTTCGGATTGAACCGCGGTGATCTGAACTCGGCGCCCGTCGACAGAGTTCATCGACTCGGCCATCATGGCGACGAGCGTCGACGCGTCGAACGGCGGACCCGGCTCGGGCGGGGCCTTCCAGCAGTACGCGGTGACCACTCCTGGGGGCGGCTCGCGCGCGACGTCGTCCTTGACCGCGTCGCAGAGCAACGACGGAGGATCGAGCGTGAGTCTCCCGATCCAACAATCCCATAGATCAAAATCGCGGCGAAACCCGCGGGATCGCGCCCGGCCCGCGCTCCCAGACGAGACGAGCGAGTTGACATCTTCCCGTTCGCGTCCCTCGAGGAGAAATCGCGCAACCCCATCGCGAGAACCCCCGCCTTTCCGATCCACCCTCGGTTCACCTCACTGACGATTGTGTCGCTTTACCCCGCCCTCCCATCTATACAGGTCACCGCGCGAGCCTCCGTGTACCTCAACGACTCGTACAAGAAGTGCAACCCCGGGTTTGGGTACACCAGCAACCTCAACCCTCGCAGGAGTCTCACCAAGCCGTCCGAACCCGCGGGCAACGACGGCCACGACAACGAAAACTCCGACCTCATCATCAGCGTCAACGATATCCTGGTGTCGGACGACGGGACGTCCGGCGAGTACGAGGTACGGGACGTGCTGGGCAGCGGCACCTTCGGCCAGGTGGTCAGGTGCCGGCAAAAGGGCACGGGCAAGGCGGCGGCCATCAAGGTGATCAAGAACCACCCGGCGTACTTTCACCAGGCGCACGTGGAGATTGGTATCCTGCACATGCTAAACACCGAGTGCGATCAGAGGGACGAACGGCACATCGTGCGGATGATGGACCACTTCGTGCACCGGTCGCACCTGTGCATATGCTTCGAGGTGCTGAACATCAACCTGTACGAGCTGCTGCGCCAGAACAACTTCAGGGGCCTCTCCATGTCCTTGGTCAGGGTGTTCCTCAGGCAGCTGCTCGGGTCCCTGAGCGTGCTGCGCGGCGCGAACGTGATCCACTGCGACCTGAAGCCCGAGAACATCCTGATCAAGTCACTCGACACGGGTGAGATCAAGCTCATCGACTTTGGCAGCGCGTGCTTCCAGAACCGAACCGTGTACCAGTACATCCAGTCCCGGTTCTACCGGTCCCCCGAGGTGGTCCTCGGGGCGCCGTACGGTATGCCCATCGACATGTGGAGTCTCGGGTGCGTCGCCGCGGAGTTGTTCCTGGGCCTGCCCTTGTTCCCCGGAGCTTCGGAGTATAACCTCCTGTCGAGGATCTGCGAGACGTTGGGCACGCCCCCGGCGGCGATGATCGCAAAGGCTTCCAACTCGCACAAGTTTTTCCAGCGCACCGACGAGAACGCCGGGATCGACGGAGCGTCCAACGCGTCCTACCGGCTGATGACCCTGGACGAGTACGAGCGAAAGACGGGCAAGAAGACGCCGGTTGGCAAGAAGTATTTCAAGCACACCAAACTGGCGGATATCATCCAGTCCGTCGGGTTCGCGAGCGGCCTGACCGACGAGCAGATCGCGAAGGAGCGCACGCAGCGTGCGGCACTCCTGGACTTCCTCAACGGCCTGCTCCAGGCGGATCCGAACGAGCGATGGACCCCGGACCAGGCACTCCAGCACCCGCTCATCACGGAGGCTCCGTTTACGGGGTCGTGGACGCCGCCGCCCATCACGGAGGACGCGACCAAGAAGGCGACGGCGGAGGAGCAGTCCCAGCGGGAGCAGTCCGCCGCGCGCGCCGCTGCAGACGTATCGCGCAAGGCGAAGGACGCCAAGGCGGCGGCCGCGGCCAAGGCGGCCGAGCCACCCACCCCGCCGCAGCCCCACCCCGAGCCGGCTACCCCGGACCTGGTGCAGGCTGGGTTCACGCAGCCGCAGTCGGGGGCGGCGACGTCGGGCGGACTGGCCGCCGCGCTCGCCTCCGCCCCCGAGGGCGGAGATCCCGCCGCTCAGATGCAGCTCCAGCAGCAGCAGCTCCAGCAGCAGCAGCAGCAGTGGAGCGCGGTGGCTGCCGCGAACGTCAACATGGCGGCACAAATGGCGGCGGCTGCGGCAGTGGGCATCCCCGTTCAGGGTATGCCGGCGAACGTGCCCATGGGAACGCCCGCGGACAGGTCGCAGGCTTTCGTGTCCTCGTGGAGCGCGGGCGGCACGTTCCCCTACGGCATGTCCCCTCACGCCATGAACAGCGCCGCGCTGCACCCGCTCCACTTTGGCCAATCGCCGCCGACTTCGCAGATGTCCCACATGGGATTCGCCGCCGGGATGCAGAACGCGGCGGCCGCAGCGGCGGCGGCTGCGGCTGTGCAGCTCCCTGCGCTGCAAGGTGGCGGCATGGTCATGGGGACGCCCCAGGGATTTGGTGTACAGATGCAGCAGCGAGCGGGCCAGGGTGGACAGCAGCCCGGCGCGGGTGGCATTCCGCAGGGTTTCCAGGGCTTCCATCCCGGTGCCAACTTTACGGGTCCACAGAGCATGCCCCACAACGCCAGGGTGGCCGGTGGGATGGGTCCACCGCCCCCCAAGCCGGCGCAGCAACAGGTTGGTTTCAACATTCCGGGTGCCCAGCAGTCCACGCCTCCCGGCCGGGGCAAGCCACCGGCGGCGTCCCCGTCGTCCTTCACGCCGGGAAGTTTATCGCAGACCCGGGGGTTCCGGATACACACCGTGGAGGAGGATGGAGCGGAGAGCGACGACATGGACATGGACGGCGTCGGCGGGAGCGATCCAAACTCGAGGAGGTCCTCGGGGATGGGCGCCAGGAAGCGGAGCAACGAGGCTTTCAACGATCCGAGCGAGTGGGATCCAAACTTCTCCGACGAGCTGTTGCTGGACGGAGAAGGAGGCGCCCAGCATGCCGCGCCGCAGCAGACCGCCGCGGCTCCTGGGTCCTCGGCGATGAGCATACCGGGATCTGGAGGGGCTGGGGATGGCGGCGCGAACGGGGGTTTCGGCGGGTTTCAGAGCCAGAGCGTCCCGAAGTGGTCGAGCCATACCATGACGGGACACGCGGGATTCAGCCCCCAGCAGCAGGTGGGTGGGTGGCCCGGGCAGATGAACGTCGACCAGCAGAACGCCGCCATCGCCGCCAATCTCAACGCGTACCTTCAGCAGCAGCAACAGAACGTCGCAGCCGCCGCCGCTATGAACACGTTCCACCAGGGTTCGCCGCAGCAGCAGATGGGTTTCTTCCCTCCCGGCGGCGTGAACCCGCAGTTTGCGATGCAGCAGCAGGCGTTCGCGCAGCAGCAGCAGCAGCAGCAGCAGCAGGGCCTTAACCTCACGGGTCTGGCCCAGCAGCCGCACCCGTTCAACGGTCAGGCTCAGCAGAACCAGAAGAAGGACTCTAGCTAGTAGACTGAATTCCAAATTTTCTACCTCTGTACTAACCCAATAACTCGTCGAGGAAGGCGTCGTCGTCGGTCCGCGCCGCCGCGGTGGCGCTAGCGCCCCCACCCGCTCCCACAGCCCTGCGTTTCCCTTCCGCGCCGGTTGATATCCCCAGCAGATCGTCCAGCTCATCGTCCAGCTCACCGTCCCCGACGGCGCTTGGACCTCGGGCGGTTTCCGCCGGTGTCCGAGTCGAACCCGCGAGAAGCGCGTCCAGGTCGTCGTCCTCGTCCTTGACCGCGGCGGGTGCCTTTTGAGCCGGTACACGCGGTGGCTCAGCGGGGGTCGATGCCCGCGGATCCGTCCCCTCCCTCTTACCCTCGTCGACCCCGCGGGCTCCCTCGTCGGCTTCCTCCTCGGGTCCCTCGCCCAGGGCCTCGGCGTACTGCCTTGACAGTCCCAGCAGCTCCGACAGGGGCAGCTCACGCAGCTGCCGTATCAGCCCCGGCGCGTCCACGCTCATCTCATCCCCGCTGACCCCAGCCCCGCCGTCGGGTCCCAGCACGCGCTGCAGCTCCCGCAGGTCGTCGACGGACCAACCGGGATCCATGTACGCGGAGATGTGCTGCCGGGGCAACGCGGACGCGTCGCACTCGGCGAGGAGAGCCGCGAGGTCCGCCCCGTTGGACCTCGACCTGGGGCCCGTGGAAGGATCCGTTTCGTCGGCGTCGTCGTACCCCGGGGGAAGGTCCAAGACGCGGCCGCTCACGGCCGCCTCCTCCTCCTCCTCTTCGTCATCTTCGTCCGAAGCAGCCCCGGGCTCCTTTTTCCTCCCGAACCTTCCTCGCGTCCCTCCGCCCCGTCCGTGCACGCGACGGCCGTGCTGCTGCTGCTTGAATCTCGCACGCGCGAGATCCTTATTGCTCGCCCCTGCCTCCATCGTGGACCGCGACGGGAGCACGGCGCGGGGTGAAGTGTTTGGGCGGGAGAACGAAATCGCTGGGAAAAACCAAAAACCAAACTTGGGGAAACTTTCAGCGTGCGCAGGTAAGTGTTAGCAGAGCACTACGGCGATACATTAGCACGGTCTAATCTAAGACGAAGACGACGAGCTCTTCCTCTTCTTCTTCTTGGCGTTCTTGCTCCTCTTCTTTCCACGGCCCCCGTCCTTGTCGCTCCCCGCGTTGTTTGCGGGCGCAGGGTTGGCGTCGGGGTAGTAGCCGACACCCTTCTCGCCCGCCTTGAACACGTACCCCGGCTTGGCACCCTTGAAGTATTCGGATGGGATAAATTCAACGATGGTGGGAACCGGCGCGTCAGCACCGGCGTCCTCTCCTCCCCTGTCGAGCGTATCGTCCGCCGGAGCCTTCTCCCCCTTCGGAGCCTTCTCCCCCTCGGCGTCTGCGCCGGGCACCTCATCCTCTTTCCTCGCGTCCGGCTTCTTCCTACCCTTGGACTTGCTCTTCTTCTTCTTTCCCCTCGACGAGGAGGACGACGAGGAGGACGACGAGGACGACAAAGAACCGCCGCTGCTCGACGATGACGAGGAAGAAGAGGACGACGACGAGTCTGAGTCGGAATCGGAGTCAGAGTCCGAATCGCTGCTGCTGCTCGACGATGAGCTGCTGCTGCTGTCGCGCCTCCCTCGCTTCTTCCCCTTGCCCTTGTACTTGCCCAGCACCGCCGCCTTCCTGGCCTCGTACTCAGCCTTGGGATCGGGTGGCTCGTCCCCGGTGAAGTCCGCGAACTTCTGCCGCACCTTCGGGTTCTTCAGCTGCTGCGTGCGGCTGGGCCTGGAGACGTACACCCTGGCCGAGGCGTCGGTGCAGCACTCGTACGTCCACTTGCCGAACTTGAGGCATCGCTGGCACTGGGGCGGCTTACCCCCGGCACCAGCCCCGGATCCTCCCCTGTTTGGCGCTCGGTTCACGAACATTTCCCTGCTGTGATCCCTGCGACGTGCCCGGAGATCTGCGGGAAATCCGGCGGCGATCGGGCGCGACCTAAAAGTTCTCTCGGGATCGTGCCGATTGCTGAGTCACACACGAGGCGCGGGAGGGTAATCCAGCGCCATGGCGGAGCTCTCTCGGGTCCGTCCCGACCTCACCGAGACGGAGGATCAGCTTCTGGAGCTTCAGCGCGCGTTCCTCGCATCGCAGGATCACAAGGCGAACGCCGCGGCGAGGGTAACCCGCGTCGGCGGTGCGCCCCCAAAGGATCCCTCCCCCGAGAACCTCGCGGGTGTACTTCCCGAGGATATCCGCGCAGCGGAGGCGGCCGGAGAACCCAAGGTGGGTGCCTCCCGGGCATCTCAACCGCCGCTTGATGGATTCGGTACGGGCCCCGCCCATGGTTTCGATCCCACCGCGCAGATCCGCGAGGTTGTCGGCGAGGTGGTGGAGAGGGCCCCGAGGAGCAGGACCGGCGCTCCGATGGCCCCGACGGCACCCACCGCCCCAGGCCCGGGGCTGGCGTTCCCGGAGGCTAAGCATCGTACCAAAGGTCCGTTCGCGGGAAGGAAGAGTAAATTCATGATGGAGAGGGAGAAAAAGGCGGCGGAGGCGGCGGCAGCGGCCGGGGGCGGTGCCGACACAGCTGTCGCGGTGGGAGGAATCCAACCACCCGATCCGACGAAACAGAAGATATCGGCCCGACTGAGCAAGGACGACGAGACCAAGGGCATCGAGGACGAGACATCGCGCAGACTGGCGGCGATGTCCGTGAGCGAGATTGAAGACGCGGTGGACACGATCGCCGCCAAGCTCAAGCCGTCGGCGCTGGAGTTCTTCAGGAAGAGAGGCGCGGACAAACTCGCGGCCAAATCCGAGACGACGGACGATGCCGCCGCCGACGCGGAACTTGTTGATGCCGCGCAACAGCAGCCCGCGATCGCGTCGACGTCCTCGACCACCCCGCCGACGTCCCCGCCGCGCTCGACGAAGAAGCCCCCGCTGTCCCCGGCTCGCCCCGTGGACCCCGCCCCGGCTGCCCCCGCCGCGGCTGCGAGCACGATGGCGTCTTCGTCGGAGTCCTCCGTGGCTCAAGTGCGCTTCACCCTCGAGGGAGTGCCCCTGAACGCCGATGAACAGCCCATCGCGGGCAGGCAGGCGTCCAGGCTCGGGTCCGCGGTGGAGCGAGACCCGCTCAGGTCCGGGACGCAGAACCCCGCGGACCTGGGTTACTCGACGAGGGAGTGCCTCGAGCTGGCGAGGAGTTCGGTGCCGGCGCAGCGGTCCGTCGGCCTGAGCGTTCTCACCAGGGTGTTGGCGCACGCGCGTCGATGGGGCGGCGGGGGTGGGGCAGCTGCGCCGACGCAGGAGCCCCTACCAAATACGGGCCCGTTAGGACAGGCGGGGGCCAAGCTCATGCGGCGAAGGAGCGTCGGCATGGTTGGGGTGTACGGCGGCGCGGCGCCGCCGTCCAATCCCCTCGGTTTACCTACCCCGCTTCCAACCGGTGTTCACTGGGGGGACGTCTGGCTCCACGCCCTCGTGGACCACAACGCGGTGCTGCTGCTGAGACGGAGCCTCGATGACGGACACCTTCCCGCGGCTGCGGCTGCGGCGGGGGCGATCGCGGCGTT